>OGXQ01003269.1_pt1 | contig 9913 bp, 13 predicted proteins | sample 1576291 | NCBI WGS metagenome assembly OGXQ01 (sample SAMEA3541575, study PRJEB24748) | human gut metagenome | biome: human gut; feature: human-associated habitat; material: faeces | place: China | collected 2012 | reverse complement strand
AAAATTTTTGATAATAAATAATGTATGCGCAAATAATAAAATTTTTGATAATAAATAATGTATGCGCAAATAATAAAATTTTTGATAATAAATAATGTATGCGCAAATAATAAAATTTTTGAGATATGCAAATATTTTCTGAAAATTATTCTTAAAATAATAAAATTCATTTTTAACAAAAATTTTTCTCGAAATATTTTGTAGATTAAAATAAAGTCCTTATCTTTGCAATGTCTGAAAGGGATAAGAGTTCTAAATTTTAATGAGAGAAATTTTTCAAAAAAAAATCTTTGAAAATTTTGCTAATTAAAATTTAAGTTGTATCTTTGTAATACAGAAAGAGAAATGAAAGCTACTTTTGTATGGATAGTGTTTTTATCATTTGACATTTTGAAACAATGAAATTATAATTTTCAAACCTTTCTACTTTTCTAATTGTCTTTAAAGTTATGTAGAAAGGTTATAATAATATAAATTCAAACTTTAAAGCATTTAAAATTATGTTACAAGAAAATTTAGTTTTAGTTAATGAGAGTGCAAACGTTGAAAATTCTTCAAAAGAAAAAATCAACAAAGTAAGTGCTAAAAAAGCTAAAGCACAAGCAAAAGCAAACAATATTCTTTATAAGGATATTCTAGCTAATTTGAATAAATCTACTGAAGGACTTTTAAAAACTTCTTTTGGTGTAAAAAAATCAGATATTTACAAAGAAGAAATTTTTCAAGAACTTTCAGATAAAGAGAAAAAAGTTGCTCGAAAGAAATTTCGTAATACAATTCTTTCATTGTCCGAAAGTTTGACACAAGAAAAGGACAAAACTCGCTTAGAAAAATTAAAAAAAGCGTTTTTAGATTTTTACAAACAAGTTTACAAAGTAAATGATTTTTCGCTTTCTTCAGTTTGTTCTGAAAATATGAAAGAAACAAACAAAGAAATTTTGAAAAAGGCTTTACAAATCGTGAAAAAATAAATCAATGTTTAACTAGAATAGGGATTTAGTTCCCTATTCAAAAATTTATAAATCATTATGAAAACTATTAAATTTTTACAAGAAAGTTTTGAAACAAAAGAAAGATTTCAACAAGAAATTAGCTTTAAATATTCTTATAATCGAGATACAGTAGAGAGCGTAAATTTTCGTATTAATCAACGCAATATTAAAGATTTTTATGAAGCTATGCAAAATTTTGAAAATTCTTTAGTAGACGAGTTCAAAGAAAAGAAAAATAATTTTTGTAGTGCAAACCAATTTTTAGAAAGCATATCAGACTTTGATAAAATTATTTTTGTAATAATTACTTACATGAAATCATATTTTGATTTCTGTAAAGATTATTCTAAAATTAGTTTACATGTACATTTAGTCCAATTTGATTTTACTACGAGTGTTTTAATTCAAGGTTTCTATAATTATAGTCATAGGGATTTAAGTTTTTCTACTAAATTAGAATCCTATGTATCAGATTCTGAAATTGAATTGCTACAAGAAAAATTAGACCTAATTAGAGAAGAAATTTGTAAAATAATGGGAATAGACCCCGATTTACAAAAAAAAGGGCATGAAGAAAATTATATTTTCAATTTAAATATTAATTCAGATAATCAAATAGGATTTTTCTTGTAAGCAACTGAATTATAATTAATTCTTAAAATTTTTTAGAAAGTAAGGGAATGTTTATCCCTTACTTTTTTTTTGACTTATTCTAAATAAGGGCTACCGTACCCCGCATTTAGTACCTGGTATTTTTAGGCTTTCGTATTAAGGGGTACCTTGAACACACACTAAAATTTTTTCCTACACACATTAAGGGCATACCAAGACACAACACACAAAGAAGCCAGAGAATAAAACATCCCTGGCATTCATACTACAGAATAATATCCAATATCTCCTTAATCCTACCCTTCCCTAGAATCCTCCTACCTTTCCTTACTTCATAAAAGAAAACATAATATTTCTGAATCTCAATACACCATAACCGATCACCTCCCTCTAATAAAGGTTCTATTCTCATCATATCTCCCGGGTCAATCCAAATCCGATACCAAATACTATTACCTTCAGAACATCTTAAGATTCTCTTTTCACTATCTTCTCTTAATCTATCAATTCTTACCATACTCTTCCTTAATCCTTTCCAAATCCTTTAATGCTAATCTCAAAACCCTAAGCCTATGAGGGATATACTTTTTATAGGGAGGGAACCAATACCCAAATACCCTATTATCAAATACTAAACTTAAAGGAATCTCAACCCATTATATACCTTTAATGGTATGAAGCTTCCCATTACTTAAGAGATATTCATTAGAACAAAAATATGTACCATGCTCTAGAAGAAACCAGATATTGGTAATACCAAACCTTTCAGGTTGGAACCAAGGTTTAATTACCCGATGCCAGAATCCATGATCCTGATTATCGAATATCTTACACATTCCCATAGGAGTTTCACTATGTCTTAGGAAATCAATTGCCTTGATTATCTCATGCTTCACCTTCTCATAGTTTTCGAATATCCTCATCTCTATGGTGAAGTTATTCTTTGCCTCTTCATCGATATTACTCATGATACTAATCCATATAAGAATATTATAAACCAAGCCACTAGGATAAAGATATAAGGGATTGCATACTTCTTAAATGGGTATCCCTCTATCCCATCATTGAGGGCATATATAAATACTATTGGCCATAGTAACATCATTAATGCTACTCCCAGTAATTTAAACCAAGTAAAGCCAAGGCATACTATAGCATCAAAATTCATTGAGCTACCCTTATAATTACCGTGACTATCGAAGTGATAGTAGTTCTTAGGTTTTAATACTTGCTCAGCTCCCAGGTAGGGTGGTAGGTCCTTTTTAATGAACCTACCCTTGCTATCTCTTGCCCTTTCCCTTAGGAGTTTAGGGGCAGATAAATCTTCGTCGTAATCCTTAATCTTTGGCATTGTTTTTCTTTTTAAAGAATATTAGGTAAATAGGAAATAAAGGTAATACTAACCAGATTGTAAGGAATAGTAGATGAGGTCTTATCATCCTGATTTCTTGACATAACATCTTAGTTAGAAGTATAGAGGGGATTAGGCATATCCCATAGATTATGCCTAATATTATCCAAGTACTATTCATTGAGCTTTTCAATTAATTTTTTAAGTTTCTTATCTAAGGTTATCACTTTCTCAAGGGTTTCATCATCCTTGTGTTTCCCGTTATCATCCAACCATTTTTTGATTGCCTCTAAGGATTTCTTGGATTGATGATATGCAACAAAGGCATTGTACTTCTGTTCATTCTCTGTAGTACAAGGTAGGATTATTGCATTACCTTTTCCATCTAATCGAGTAAATTGACCCTCTAGATTTGTTGTTCTAGTAATTATTACCTTATTAGATAATATTGCAGTACCATTCTTTTTATCGATAGATACTACGTTTGCCTTTTCCATTAGGGTTTTGTCTTGGTAAATTACCGAGTTACCCTCTTTGAGTTTTACTATTTCTTTTTTCATATAAATAATGTATTTATTTTTGTTATACAAATATACTATTTTATTTTTAAATATCAATCATTATTGAATAAATTCTGCAAATCTTCTGAGGTTATCTCATGCTGACGATAGTAGTCGTATTCCCAAGGGTTGAGAGGTTTGCAATTGACTGGGTATTCGTCTCTTAATTCGAAAGGCAAATAGCCAAGAAATTCTATACTGTTGAAATACTGTATCTTACCGTCAGTAAATAAGAAATATTTCAAGGGTCTATCGATTGCCTTACCGAAATTACTTCCTATTAATCTGATATCCTTGTTGGCAATGTAAACATGATACTTATCAGTTATCAAATATACCTGGGTATTCCAGGGTTTCTTCGATTCATCTAAGGTTTTCCTAAACCAATCAACCATAATCTGTTGTTTCTTTCCTATATCCATATCCTATATCCATAATTAAATTATTTATTCATTGATAAATAGAACTCGATATACCCACCTAAGAAAGGCTACAAGCAATACTTTACCATCTTTAATGTAAACTCTAAGAATTTATATTATGGATAAACTTACTAACGAATTAATTGCCAAGGTTGCAAACAAGTTAAACCTTGAACCTGCTCTGTTAAAGACCGTAACTGTAGTAGAATGTGGTAATCGTGATGGGTTTTTACCTTCAGGTAGGCCTCAGATTCTCTTCGAGGGTCATGTAATGTGGAAATATTTGAAGATAAAACTCGATGGAGAAGGTAAAAGAACCTATTTATATGACCTAGCCAAGAGAAATCCATCCTTAGTTTATCAAAAATGGACCAAAGAATTCTACTTGGGAGGTGAAGGAGAGTGGAAAAGACTCGAAGCAGCTCGTAAAATTGATGAAAACTGTGCTAATTTAGCTACTTCTTGGGGATTGGGACAGATTATGGGCTTCAATTATCAGCTTTGTGGATGTCAATCAGTGGATGAAATGATCCAAAAGATGTCTGAATCTCATGAAATGCAGCTAGAAATGATGTACCATTTCCTCTATAACTCTGGTTTAGTGAAACATTTGAAGGCAAAAGACTGGGATGCCTTCGCTAAAGGATACAATGGCCCTGGTTACAAAGATAATAACTACGACCAAAAGCTAAGAAATACCTATGAAAACTTTAAAGACAAGCTATGAAAGTAATCTACAACAACCTTATACCTTTCAAGGGATACAAAGCTATCAACATCTTTGGTTTAGTGTTTGTAAGAAAGGGGGCTAAGTTTACTGAGGTGGATTATAACCATGAACATATACATTCAAAGCAAATGGCTGAGATGTTATGGGTATTTTTCTACCTTTGGTATGGAATCGAGTACTTAATCATCCTTTGTTTTGCTAAATGGAACAAGCAGAATGAAAGGTATCATGATGTAAGTTTTGAGGAAGAGGCTCATAACAATGATTCGAACCTGGATTATATTTCAACTAGGAAGCATTATGCTTGGTTCAAGTACATAAAATTGAGAAGTTATAAGAAATGAAAGAAGACTTAAGAGTACTGGGAGTATGTGGAGGGCAAGGAGCCCTCCTATTCCCTTTTAAAGATAAACTTATTGGGAATATTGAACCCAGAGGAGTATTTCATACAGCTAAAGAAGAGCAATGGAAAGCTAATTTCAAGGGTATACCTTTCTTAAAAGGTTATGAATTACCCAAAGATTGGCATCCAGATATTATATTATCTAGCCCAGATTGTGGTAGTTGCTCAGTTATGAGGTTATCTAAATCAAAGACTCTTGGTGACCCTAAAAGTAATAAAAGTATACAACTAGTATTTCAGTCAATTCAATATTACGAACCTGCTCTCTTTTTTATAGAAAACCTACCAAGACTACTATCTCTCATTTCTAAAGAAATGTTAATGGACTTCTTTAAGAACTATAAACTTATTTTTCACGAAAGAAGCGTTTCTGACTTCGGAAACTCCCAAGTATCAAGAAAGAGATTAGTTATTGTCGGGGTTCATTTAGACAAGGGTAAGAAGTATTTGAATTCATTTAATGAAGTGTTTCAAGTAAATACTCCAAAACTTACTAGAGATTTACTAGTACCAGCCCCACAGGAAGCTTTAATTCCATTCTCTGATAAAGTTTTAGCCATGTATGATTATCGGAAATTACCTGAAAAGAAAAATCTTACAGTCAGACAAGTAAGACAACTTTGGACTCATGATTTCAAGGATGAAAAGAAATGGCCTATTAAAACTGCTAAGATGAGTACTCTCCCAGGAGTATACCGATTAGAAGATGATAAACCACCTTTAACACTAAGACCCTCTGATAGACAATTCAGACCAGATGGGTATCCATTGGGTATTTATGATTTCAAGGCCATTATGGGATTCCCTGAAAATTACCGAGTATTTATTCGAGGATTTGCAACTTGGGATCCTAAGACTTATCACTACTGGTTAAATAAAGCCAGGTATACACTTGCTAAAGGGTCAGTATGTGAAATAGGATTATGGTTTAAGAAATGCCTTAATTTTCAGGGAATCCCCCATATATAAATCTAATAGGCTTTTAAAGGGTATTGGAATAAGGAATATTGGAATAAGGAATACTGATAAAAGATCAATCAGGAAAAGGGATTGTTAAGGGAAAAACAAAGCCAGTTTTGTAACTGATTGAATTTGAATTAGTTGGCTTATGCCAGACTTGGCAAATGAATGCCAAGCACCTGATATAGAGTGAGTTGACTATTATGAATTGAAACCGAAAAACTCAAGTAACAATGAACAAAGAAACTTTATACAGAACAGAGATATTACCGAAAAATCTGAAGAGTATGTTTAATCTCTTAGCAACTCTTTATAATCGAGTTGTAAAGAGTCACAAGGGAAAAATCAGAATGAGTATTACTCAAGATTCAAAAGGAATTGATATTCGATTTAGAATTCCGACTACTGACTTCAGTAATAATTTCAAAGTAATTTTGGGAGTAATAATTGATAGATACAAAACAAAAGATGCCTATCTCAGATCAAAAGATGAAGAAGCTTAAAGTTGCCATGGTAGTCCTTTTACTAGGATTTACTATTTACCTTTGCTTCAGGAATTACAAACTGAATCAACAACTCAGTATGTTACCTGATAAAGAGATCATTCAACATACTGATACAATTTATTTGAGGAAAGATTTCCTGCCAATTTCCTACGATAATTTACTTAACCCAAGTAGAATCCTTCTCTACAATTCTCCGCATTCTTCGGTTAGCCAGGGTTTATGCAGTACCGATTCAGCCGAGATATCAGAGAAGGATTCTCTTGTTCAATTAGTAATCGATAAGAATCAACTTACATTGAGTTTCCTTAATCAAAACTCGGGAATTTATTCTAGTAGGTTATTCAATATCGACACTAATAACTACAAGTATTCTTGGTATAACGGAAAACTTACCACACAAGAAATTAAATCTAGAATAAGATTAGTTCCTTATGTTTATGGTAAGTACCGACCCTTTAACAATCTATGGGATTTGGGAACAGGAATTTCAATCGAGACTAAGAGATTTAATTACAAACTGGGGATAAACAGTTTTTATTACCCAAGATATTTCTCAGGTATCAAAACTGATTTAGAACTGGTAGTAACTTATAAATTTTAGATTTTATGGCAAAGAAGATACAGGAAACACCCACTAACCTTACAAGAGAAGAATTATCTAATCTATCTAGGGTTACAACGGATGTTTTCTTTTTCAGTCTTTTTTGTTATGTGATACATCCAGTGAGAGGAAAGGTTCGATTTGAATTATATCCGTATCAAAAAGCCGTACTATACCAATTTATACTCCAGAGATTCAATATCTTGTTAAAGTTCAGGCAAGCGGGTATTACAGAACTTATATCTATGTACTGCTTATGGCTGGCATCATATCATCCTAATAAGAAGATAAACATTATCTCCATTAAGGATACTACCGCTAAGAAGGTACTTAAGAAGATTAAGTTCATGTATAAGAATCTTCCATGGTATATGCAAACCCCGATCATTAACGGAAGAACTGGGGAATTTGGTTCTGCCTCTATGATTGAATTCGATAATGGTTCATTCATAGAATCCATCCCAACATCTTCAGAAGCCGGTCGTTCAGAATCTCTTTCTCTCCTGGTAATTGATGAGGCTGCAATCGTTCGGTGGGCTTCAGCTATTTGGGCAGCTGCCTTCCCTACGCTTTCCACCGGAGGTTCAGCCATCATCAATTCTACTCCATACGGTATGGGTAATTTTTACCATTCAACATGGGTAGATGCTATAGCTGGAGGTAATCCTTTCAATGCTATTCGATTATATTGGCAGATGCACCCAGAACGGGATCAATCTTGGTATGACCAGATGGCTTCTGCATTGGGTCCAAAAAGAACTGCACAAGAAATCGATGGAGACTTTCTTTCTTCAGGTAATACAGTATTTGATATGGCAGATATCAAGGCTATCGAAGATTGCTTAAGTGATTATCCAGTTTTAAAATATCGTTTCAATCGTCAGTATAGACAATTCAACGAACCAGATCCAAATAAACAGTACTTTATCGGTGCAGACGTTGCAACAGGTAGAGGCTCAGACTATTCTTCTTTCACTTGTATGGACAAGCTGGGAGAAGAACAAGTTGTGTATAAGGGAAGAATGGCAGTAGATAAATATGCTAGGTTACTGGGAGATACTGGGCAATTATTTAATTTTGCTGTTGTAGCTCCAGAATCTAACGACGTTGGGTTAGCAGTAACTTCTGCTCTTCAGTCAGAAGGTTACCCTAATCTATACTACTATCAAAAGCTTCTGAAAAAGAAAGGTAAGTCCAGACCCGAGGTTGATAAATCTCCAGGTTGGTTAACTACCCAAAAGAATCGTTCAGTAATTATAGAGGGTCTAGAACAAGATATTCGAGAAGAGAATATCATTGTGAAGGATCCTTTCTTTGTTCAAGAAGCTCCTACCTTTATATATGATGGTTTGGGTAGACCCGTAGCCATGGGTAAACACAGAAATAATACTTCTGCTGTAGATGTGGATTTGGAAGGAGATGTTTATTCTGATGATGATATATTTGGTAAAGCAATTTGTAATCACATACGAAAAGGAAAAACTAATGTAATAATACAACCGAAATGAAAATTCTTAAGTTTTTTGGATTCGATAGAAGGAATCGATCTCCAATACAAGAAAACAAGGCTAATCCTCCAAGTAAAAAAGAGGAGGTACCTATTTCACCCGGTAGAGTATCGGAACCGGATGATGACCCAGGTAACTTCATTCATACATTGAAAGGCTTAACTCAGATGGTTACGCCTTCTTTTCGTGTTGAAGTGATTCAGCTTTTAAGGGATTTATATAAAGTGAATCCAGATGTTAACATAGCTTTACAGGACATGTTTAAGCTTGCTAATACTGGTCACAACATAACCTTCCCTAATAATACCGATAAAGAGGCTGATAAGATGAGAGATCATCTTTCTAAGGTATCCTCTAAATGGTCTAACTATACTGCTGGTATGGATGGTTTGGTAAACAAGATGATAGTTCAATTGATGATTAGTGGAGCTATCTCAGTAGAAGCTGTACCAAATGAAAAGTTAGAGGGTCTAGCTACTGTATTATTCCTCAAACCAGATAGGATAGTATTCAAAAGAGAGAATAATGGTGTATACAGTCCATATCAGAGGAACACTCTTTGGAATGGCTCGAATAAGCAAGATTATATCAAACTTAATACAGAGACCTACTGTTATGTTGGTATGTATAATGATACTGATGAACCTTACGGAATACCTCCTTTTATGGCATCTTTGGATTCATTAAAGGGTCAGCATGATATGAAAACTAACTTTAAACATATCATGGAAATCTGTGGTATGGTTGGTTTTCTAGAGGCTTTGATGGAAAAACCCCAACAGAAACCCAATGAAAATGTAGAAGCTTATACTAAGAGATTAAATAGGGAGCTAATACGTTTGAAACAGAATGTAAGGGAAGGTATGAAGGATGGAGTAGTAACTGGTTACATTGATGACCACCAGTTTAAACTTAACTCTACTTCAAAAGAGATGAGCAATATTGATAAACCCTGGAATATGAACCAGCAATCAGTTGCTAATGGTTTGGGAGTAAATGGCAACCTAATTGGAGTACAAGCTTCCATTGGAGAAGGAGCAACTGGTATTATGCTTTCTAAGCTTATAAGTCAGCTAAAGAATATCCAAATGATAGTTTCTTATGTTCTTAAGTTTATTTATGAACTAGAATTACGTCTGGCTGGCTTTGATTGCAAGGGAATATCCATTACTTGGGGATCATCCACTATCTCTGATGAGGTTAAAATCCAACAGGGTAGACAATATAAGATTCAGAACCTTGACTTACTTTACAAGGCAGGTATCATT
>OGXQ01003267.1_pt1 | contig 9914 bp, 19 predicted proteins | sample 1576291 | NCBI WGS metagenome assembly OGXQ01 (sample SAMEA3541575, study PRJEB24748) | human gut metagenome | biome: human gut; feature: human-associated habitat; material: faeces | place: China | collected 2012 | reverse complement strand
TAATGTTTCAATAGATTTTCTCATTGAATCAGAGTTTTACTGCATTACCACCAACAGCTTCGATTGCAGCTACCGCACTCTTTGAAAAAGCATTAGCTTCCACATCAAGCTTAGTAGTCAAACTACCGTTACCTAGTACTTTTACCAATTGATTAGAAGAAATGAAACCAGCTTCAATAAAGTCATTCATACCTACCTTAGTCAGATTCTTAGCTTCAGCCAATTTCTGAATAGTTTCAAGGTTAATAGCTTTATATTCTACACGGTTAATATTCTTAAAACCAAACTTCGGAACACGACGTTGAAGAGGCATCTGTCCACCTTCAAAACCAATCTTCTTTGAATAACCTGATCTTGATTTAGCACCTTTATGACCTCTTGTAGAAGTACCACCCAAACCAGATCCCGGGCCACGGCCAATTCTTTTTCTAGTCTTTGTAGATCCTTCTGCAGGTTTTAAATTACTTAAATTCATATCGTAATTAGTTTTTTTATTAACAATGAATTACTTAACGATGGCAACCAGGTGTTTTACCTTTTCAACCATTCCCAGAATAGAAGGAGTTGCTTCGTGCTCAACCACACGATTCATCTTGCGAAGTCCCAGCGCATCGAGGTTCCTTTTCTGGAGTGCAGACGAACCGATGCGGCTTTTGATCTGTGTGATTTTCAATTTAGCCATTTCCTGACGAATTATCCGTTAAATACTGTGTCGAGTGATACGCCGCGCACTTGAGCCACGCTGTATGCATCGCGCAGTTCCAACAGTGCGGCAACGGTGGCTTTCACCAGGTTGTGCGGGTTCGACGAACCTTTGCTCTTCGCAAGCACGTTGCGGATACCGACGCTCTCAAGCACGGCACGCATGGCGCCTCCGGCGATTACGCCGGTACCGGGAGCGGCCGGACGGATCATCACCAGCGAACCGCTGTAACGGGCTTCCTGTTTGTGCGGGATCGTTCCGTGCAGCACGGGAATTTTAACAAGGTTTTTCTTCGCATCTTCAACCCCTTTGGCAATGGCGGAGGTCACTTCGCCGGCTTTGCCGAGGCCGTAGCCTACGACGCCGTTTTCGTTACCTACCACAACGATTGCCGAAAAGCTGAATGTGCGACCACCCTTGGTTACCTTGGTAACGCGCTGGATGCTTACGAGCCGGTCTTTCAGCTCGAGGTCGCTTGTTCTCACCTTTTTTATGTTCGTATTTGACATATCGCTTAGAATTTAAGACCACCCTCTCTGGCGGCGTCCGCTAACATTTTTACTCTACCGTGATACAGGTATCCGTTTCGGTCGAACGATACTTCGGTGATACCCTTCTGTACGCTGCGTTCGGCGGCCAATTTGCCGACCAGGGCAGCAACCTGCACCTTGTTCAGACCGGCCACTTTTTCTGCCACTTCCTTGTCCCGCGACGAGGCCGCTGCCAAAGTAACACCGTTCAGATCGTCGATAAGCTGTACCGAGATATGCCTGTTGCTTCTGAACACAGACATCCGAGGCTTCTGTGCCGTTCCGCTGACAATCTTGCGAATGCGCAGTTTGATGCGCGCTCTTCTTTCTACCTTATTCAATGACATAATTGTACGATTTTACTATTTAGCATTAGCAGATTTACCAGCCTTGCGACGGAGCTGCTCACCCACGAACTTAATACCTTTCCCTTTGTACGGTTCCGGTTTACGCAACGAGCGGATCTTCGCAGCCACCTGTCCGATGAGCTGTTTGTCGGCGCTTTTCAGCGTCACGATCGGGTTGCCTTTCTTCTCGGTAACGGCTTCCACCTTGACTTCGGGCGGGAGCATCACATAAATATCGTGCGAGTATCCGAGACTCAGTTCGAGAATCTGTCCTTTGGCTTCGGCTTTGAAACCGACGCCGACGAGTTCCTGCTTGATTTCGTATCCTTTCGAAACCCCCACAACCATGTTGTGGATCAACGCACGGTACAGACCGTGCATCGAGCGGTGACGGGGCTGATCGGTCGGACGGGTCACGTGCAACACGTTTCCTTCCACCTTCACGGTAATATCCGGATCAACCTGCTGGCTGAGTTGCCCCAGAGGTCCTTTCACACTCACCACGTTATCGGCGCCAACGGTAACCGTCACACCGGCGGGCAGGTCTACAGGTAATTTTCCAATTCTTGACATTTCTTCTTAATTCATTTGGTTTTCAAAAGTCCTTCCTCCGCGGGTTCGGGCCTCGCGGCATACGGACGACAAACTATCGCGTTTACCTCTTTTACAGATTAATAAACGTAGCACAGTACTTCACCGCCCACATTTTCCTGACGGGCTTTCTTGTCGGTCATAATGCCTTTGGAAGTCGATACGATAGCTATTCCCAGGCCGTTCAGCACACGGGGCATCTCTGCTGCGCTGGCGTAACGGCGCAAACCCGGACGGCTTACCCGCTTAAGGCCTTTGATCGCATTCACCTTGGTTTCCGGATGGTACTTCAAGGCAATTTTGATAACAGCGTGACCCTTCGCATCCTCCTCGAACTTATAGGCCAGGATATAGCCTTGTTCGAACAGGATCTTCGTGATCGCCTGTTTCATTTTTGAACCGGGAGCTTCAACCACCTTGTGGTTGGCTTTCACCGCGTTTCTAATTCTTGTCAGAAAATCCGCAATTGGATCTGTCATAATGATTTAGAAGTTAAAAATTAAAGTTTCATCATTCGGCACCTGCATCGCTACTGCGGAAACAGCACAAGCGGAGCATTCCGCCCGCCGTACTGCAGATAGACACAAGCCACCTATTTATCATATAATGTGGATTTTACGGATATTCCGGGCGGATGTCCTCCCGGAAAATATCCGTTAGTCCACAAAAAGACCGCACAAAAGTACACTTTTATCGGCACAATTCACTATTCCCGAGCGTAAAAAAAGCGTAAATCCTCCATTTCGGTCCGCTTCCGTCTCTCCTGCCGAGCGCTCCGGGAACTCCCGGCCTTACCTCCGGCGACGGCTCCGCATTGCGGAAACCGGCCGGTGGCAGCGCTCCTACCAGGAAGCCTTCTTCACTCCGGGGATGAGCCCTTTGGAAGCCATCTCGCGGAACTGGATACGGCTGATACCGAACTGGCGCATGTATCCTTTCGGACGTCCGGTAATCATGCAGCGGTTGTGCAGACGGATGGGGTTCGAGTTGCGCGGGAGCTTGCTCAAACCCTCCTGGTCACCGGCCGCCTTGAGGGCAGCGCGCTTCTCAGCATACCTGTTCACGAGTTTCTGGCGTTTTACCTCGCGGGCTTTCATCGATTCTTTTGCCATATCGAATGTCTGTTATTTTCATGTGCCCACCCCGGCACCGGCATCGAGCCGTTCCGGGGAGTGCCCACAATATTCGTTAGTTCTTTTTTGCGTTTTTGAACGGCAGGCCGAATTCCCGGAGCAGCGCATAAGCTTCCTCATCGCTCTTCGCACTGGTCACGAACGTAATCTCCATACCGAATATCTTGGTAATCTTGTCGATGTCGATTTCCGGGAAGATTATCTGTTCGGCAACACCGAGGGTATAGTTCCCCTTGCCGTCGAACTTCTCGTTGATGCCCTTGAAGTCGCGGATACGCGGCAGGGCAACGGCGATAAGCCTTTCGAGGAACTCGTACATCCTGTCCGACCGGAGGGTCACCATCACGCCGATGGGCATGCCCTTACGGAGCTTGAAGTTCGAAATGTCCTTCCTCGACTTGGTGGTAACGGCCTTCTGACCGGTGATGAGGGAGAGCTCCTCGGCAGCCACTTCGATGAGCTTCTTGTCGGCAACAGCCTGGCCCATTCCCTGGTTTACCACTATCTTCTGGAGCCTGGGTACCTGCATGATGCTCTTGTAACCGAACTCCTTCATCAGGGCAGGAACTATCTGCTCCCTGTAATTCGTCTTGAGTGTAGGTGTGTACGTTGCCATTATTTAATCTCCTCCCCTGACTTTTTAGCGTAACGAACTAATTTACCTTTCTCACCTGCACGGCGTCCCACACGGGTCGGTGCACCCGTCTTGGGGTCGGCCAGCATCAGGTTCGATATGTGGATGGGAGCCTCCTGCTCAATGATTCCACCCTGGGGGTGTGCAGAGTTGGGTTTGGTGTGCTTCTTGACCATGTTGAAACCCTCGACGATAGCCCGCTGGTTCTTCACATCGACCTCAAGCACGCGGCCCGTTTTCTCCTTGCTCTTGCTTTCACCGGCAATCACATAGACGGTGTCCCCTTTCTTGATATGTAATTTTGCTGACATTTTCCTGTTTGTTTCTTGTTCCGCACCGCTGTACTGCCGTTTCCGCTCCCTGCGCCGAAGCGCCGTTCGCACTTGTCGGCCGACCGCCGCGCTAAACTAAAATGAATAATCAGTTCTACAATACTTCGGGTGCAAGAGAGATAATCTTCATGTACTGGTCGCGGAGTTCGCGTGCCACCGGCCCGAAGATACGGGTGCCTCTCATTTCTCCCTGGTTGTTCAGAAGTACCACGGCATTGTCGTCGAAACGAATATAAGAGCCGTTCGCGCGCCTTATCTCCTTCTTGGTCCTTACGACGACGGCCTTGGAAACCGTCCCCTTCTTGATATCCCCCGAAGGCGTAGCGCTTTTCACGCTAACCACTATCTTGTCGCCTATCGTGGCGTAACGCTTGCGCGTTCCGCCCAGCACGCGGATGCAAAGAACCTCTTTCGCACCGCTGTTGTCGGCTACTGTAAGTCTGCTTTCCTGTTGTATCATGACTATTTAGCTCTTTCTATTATTTCAACCAACCTCCAACGTTTCGTCTTGCTCAGCGGACGGGTCTCCATGATACGGACGGTATCGCCCTCATTGCACGTATTGGTATCGTCCTGAGCGGTGAACTTGGTCGTCTTGTTCACGAACTTGCCGTAGATAGGGTGTTTAACCTTCCTCTTAACTGCCACCACAATGGATTTGTCCATTTTATTGCTGACAACCACCCCGATTCTTTCTTTTCTGAGATTCCTTTCCATAGTAGCGGTAATTATTTGTTCATCTTTTCATGCAGAATGGTCATCATGCGTGCGATATCGCGGCGTGCCTTCTTGATGTTCTGCGGATTCTCTATCTGAGAGACTGCATGCGTCACCTTCAACTTGTTCAGATTCGCCTTTTCAGCCTCAATGCGCTCCTGCAGGTCTGCCACGGAGAGCTCCTTAATCTCTACTGCTTTCATGGTCTATCTGTTAGTTTTGGTTTTCGGTATAGTCCCTTCTTACGACGAACTTGGTTGCGATGGGGAGCTTCTGCGCACCCAGACGGAGTGCCTCCTGAGCGACTTCCAACGGCACCCCTTCGGCCTCTATGAGGATACGGCCGGGGGTAACGGGAGCCACGAACCCTTCGGGCGAACCTTTACCCTTACCCATACGTACCTCGGCAGGCTTCTTGGTGATGGGCTTGTCCGGGAAAATCCTTATCCATATCTGACCTTCACGCTTCATGTAACGCACGATAGCCTGACGGGCCGCCTCAATCTGGCGTCCGGTAATCCAGGTAGAGTCGAGCGCCTTGATTCCGAAAGAGCCGAACGCAAGCTGGTTACCCCTCTGGGCAAGACCTTTCATGCGCCCCTTCTGCATCCTTCTGTATTTGGTCTTTTTTGGCTGTAACATTGTTATTTCTGTTTTTTAATTGTTGCATTTAATCGGTTCGGCTCCGCATCGGCCCTCAGCCTTTCCGCTCCGTAGCGCGGAGCGTTCCGCATCGGACCCTGCCGGATACCGGCCGGCGACATTAACGTGCCGGACGGTCGCCTCCCCTTCTCTTCCTGTTACCGTCACGCTTGCCGCGCGGACCGCGGTCATCCCTGCGGCCGCCATCACCCGTACCGGAGAACGAGCTTGCGCCCGATATCTCGAACAGGTCGCGCTTACCATATACTTCGCCGGTACAAATCCACACCTTCACGCCGAGAATACCCACCTTGGTGATGGCTTCGGCCAGTGCGTAATCGACATCGGCACGGAAAGTATGCAACGGGATACGTCCCTCCTTGTAGGTTTCGCTGCGGGCCATCTCGGCGCCGCCCACACGGCCGGATATCTGTATCTTGATGCCCTCGGCTCCCATACGCATGGTCGATGCGATAGCGGTCTTCACGGCACGGCGGTACGATACGCGGCCTTCGAGCTGGCGGGCGATGTTGTTGGCGACAATCACCGCATCCACCTCCGGACGCTTCACCTCGAAGATGTTTATCTGCACCTCCTTGCCGGTGAGTTTCTTAAGCTCTTCTTTCAGTTTGTCGACCTCCTGGCCGCCCTTGCCGATGATGATACCGGGGCGTGCGGTCGAGATGGTAACGGTGACGAGCTTCAGCGTCCTTTCTATGATAATCTTCGAGATACTTGCCTTGGCCAGACGGGCGTTCAAGTATTCGCGGATTTTAGCATCCTCCACCAGCTTGGACGAGAAGTCTTTCCCACCGTACCAGTTGGAGTCCCAGCCGCGGATTACGCCGAGGCGGTTAGCTATCGGATTTACTTTCTGTCCCATCTTAGTTCGCTTTTTCTTCGGTTATCTTTTTATCTACTACAATCGTAACGTGGTTGGAACGCTTGCGGATACGGTGTGCGCGCCCCTGAGGAGCGGGTTGTATCCTCTTAAGGATGCGTGCGCTGTCGACCATAATCTCCTTTACGTAAAGGGTATTGTCTTCAAGTCTTTCGCCCTCGTTCTTCGCTTCCCAGTTTGCAATAGCCGAACGGAGCAGCTTCTCCAACCTGATGGAAGCCTCTTTCTTGGAGTAACGCAGCAGTGCCAGCGCCCGGTTCACCTCGACGCCGCGGATGGTATCCGCAACGATACGCATTTTGCGCGGGGAGGTCGGGCAGTCACGCAGGGAGGCAATGGCTATCTGCTTCTTCTCGGCCTTCATCCTCTCGGCCATTTCATGTTTTCTCGAGCCCATTTCCTACTTATTTTTTTCTGTTACCGGCGTGACCGCGGAAGTTGCGCGTCGGCGCGAACTCACCGAGTTTGTGGCCTACCATATTCTCTGTTACATAAACCGGGATGAACTTGTTCCCGTTGTGGACGGCGATGGTCTGCCCCACGAAATCGGGGGAAATCATGCTTGCCCTCGACCAGGTCTTGATGACGCTTTTCTTACCGCCCTCGTTCTGCGCAATGACGCGCTTTTCGAGTTTCGGTTCGATATATGGTCCTTTTTTTAATGAACGACTCATTATGCTACTATTTTTTACCTTTTAAATTTTCCTTTTTGTTCAGGCAAGGCGCTCATGCGGCCCTACTTTTTCCTTGATCTAATGACCTTCGAGGTAGTCTTTTTCGGGTTGCGGGTCTTGTAGCCTTTGGCGAGCAAACCTTTGCGCGAACGCGGGTGCCCACCCGAGGAACGGCCCTCGCCACCACCCATGGGGTGGTCTACCGGGTTCATGGTGACACCGCGGTTATGCGGCCTGCGGCCCAGCCAGCGGCGGCGGCCGGCCTTACCGTGCTGTTCGAGGCTGTGGTCGGGGTTCGACACGACGCCTACGGTTGCGCGGCACGTGGTCAGCACCATGCGGGTTTCACCCGAAGGGAGTTTGATAATAGCATATTTACCTTCGCGGGCGAGAAGCTGCGCGTAAGTACCGGCGCTGCGTGCCATGGCGGCACCCTGACCGGGATAGAGTTCTATGGCGTGTATCACCGTACCGAGCGGAATCTCGGCCAGCGGAAGCGTGTTGCCCACTTCGGGAGCGACACCCGAACCGCTCACGATGGTCTGCCCCACCTTGAGGCCGTTCGGAGCGAGGATGTAGCTCTTTTCGCCGTTGGCATAGACGATGAGCGCGATGCGGGCCGAACGGTTCGGGTCGTACTCGATGGCCTTCACCGTGGCAGGCATTCCGTCGTTGGTCCGCTTGAAGTCGATGATACGGTACATCTGCTTGTGGCCGCCGCCGCGGTAGCGGACGGTCATCTTGCCGTTGCTGTTGCGGCCGCCGGTGCTCTTTTTCGGTTCGAGCAACGACTTTTCGGGAGCGCTCTTGGTAACCTCCTCAAACGTTCCGGCGATTTTATGTCTTGTACCCGGAGTAACGGGTTTGAACTTTCTTACTGCCATCTCTCTTAGATATTACTGTAAAAATCAATGGTATCTCCCTCCTTCAGGGTTACAATCGCCTTCTTGAAGTGGTTCGAGCGCCCTTCGAGGAGACCGCTCTTGGTATAACGGCTCTTCTCCTTGCCCATGTAGTTCACGGTATTCACATCCGTAACCACGACACCGTACATATCCTCCACGGCCTGGCGAATCTGAATCTTGTTAGCCCTGCGGTCCACTATGAAGGCGAAGCGGTTGAGCTTCTCGCCCTGCGCGGTCATCTTCTCGGTAAGTACCGGCCTGATAATAATCTGCATTTCCATGATTCTCCTAAGCTAACATTTCGTTGATTACATTGACCGCCCCCTCGGCAATCAGTACGCTCGAAGCGTTCATCACGTCGTAGGTATTGAGGTTTGCGGCAGGGATTACCTTTACGTTCTGAAGGTTGCGTGCCGACAGCAGGATATTCCGGTTCGACTCCGGAAGAACGACCAGTATCTTCTTGTCGCTCACTTTGAGACCGTTCATCATGGCTACAATGGTCTTGGTGCGCGGAGCCTCGATAGCGAAATCCTCCACGACCTTGATGGCTTCGTCCTTCATCTTATAAGAGAGTGCGCTGCGGCGGGCCAGCCTCTTGAGCTTCTTGTTGAGCTTGAAGCTGTAGTCACGCGGCACGGGACCGAATACGCGGCCTCCGCCGGGGAAGAGCGGCGAAAGGATGCTGCCCGAACGGGCGCCGCCGGTACCTTTCTGGCGTTTCAGTTTGCGGGTCGAACCTGCGACTTCGTTGCGCTGTTTCGACTTGTGTGTACCCTGGCGTGCATTGGCGAGATATTGCTTCACGTCCAGGTATATAGCGTGGTCGTTAGGCTCCACGCCGAAGACCGTATCCTCGAGGACTACTTTCTTGGCGGTCTCCTCTCCTGAGGTCTTGTAAACAGTTAATTCCATCTCCTACTTCTCGATTAATAAATAAGAACCCTTTGCTCCCGGGATTGAACCCTTCACGAGGATAAGGTTATTTTCGGGAATTACCTTGAGAACCTTCAGGTTAAGGACTTTAACCTGCGTACCGCCCGCCTGGCCGGGAAGCCTCTTGCCTTTGAACACCCTCGAAGGATACGAAGATGCACCGAGCGAACCCGGTTTGCGCTGACGGTTGTGCTGACCGTGTGTCTGTCCGCCCACACCCGCAAAGCCATGGCGCTTTACGACGCCCTGATAACCTTTCCCTTTGGAGATGCCCGTCACATCCACCCATTCGCCGTCGGCAATGGAATCCACCGTGATGGTATCACCAAGGTTCACTTCATGGAAATCCCTGAACTCCGCCACCTTGCGTTTGGGAGTCGTACCTGCTTTCGCGAAGTGTCCTGACAGACTTTTGCTGGTGTGTTTTTCGCTTTTGTCGTCATAGGCAATCTGAACCGCTTCGTAGCCATCCTTCTCCACGGTTTTGATTTGCGTAACTACACAGGGACCAGCTTCGATAACAGTGCATGGTATATTCTTACCCTCGGCACTGAAAACGGAAGTCATTCCGATTTTTTTTCCAATTAGTCCTGACATTTTAGTCGTCTGATTACTTGTTACTTGGTGTTGTTATGAATCTTTTGCATATATTCTCTCTTCCGGTCTGCGGTTTACCCGGACCCGGCACGGCACTCGCGGCGGTTCCGTACGCATGCCGTACGTTTCATGCGAAGCCTCCCGCCAGGCAGGCTCCGCACGTTCCGCCGGGATAGTCGGGCGCGCCTGCGTTCAGCAGGTTGCCCCGTCCGTTTCCCGTCACGCCCAGCTTTTTGAGCGGCCGACGGCCGCGCTCCAGCACCGTAACCGCC
>OGXQ01003260.1_pt1 | contig 9940 bp, 9 predicted proteins | sample 1576291 | NCBI WGS metagenome assembly OGXQ01 (sample SAMEA3541575, study PRJEB24748) | human gut metagenome | biome: human gut; feature: human-associated habitat; material: faeces | place: China | collected 2012 | reverse complement strand
GGGCCATCGGCCGGTCTACCTGGTATTTCGTGGACGAGTTCCACCTTCTGCTGAAGGAGGAACAGACCGCCGCATACAGCGCCGAGATTTGGAAACGGTTCAGAAAATGGGGCGGTATCCCTACCGGGGCGACCCAGAACCCCAAAGACCTGCTTTCCTCCCCGGAGATCGAAAACATCCTGGAAAACAGCGACTTCATCTATATGCTCAACCAGGCGGCGGGCGACCGGAAGATACTGGCGGAGCGGCTGAACATTTCATCGGAGCAGCTTGCCTATGTGACCAACTCCGAGCCGGGCCACGGGCTGCTGTTCTTCAACAATGTCATCCTGCCCTTTGCGGATGACTTCCCGAAAGACACCGAGCTCTATAAATTGCTCACCACCAAGCCCAGCGAGGTTGCACACGAAACTGTGGACGACGAAAAGGAGGACCAGAATGGATAACAAGATGGCGGTTTTCAATAACCGCGAATTTGGCAGCATCCGAGTGATCGAAGAAAACGGCAATTATCTGTTTTGCGGATTTGATGTTGCGAAAGCCCTGGGATATGCAAAACCGAGGAACGCCATCAATACGCATTGTAAGGGGGCCCTGAAACGGGGCGCCCTTACAGAAGGAGGCGTACAGGAATTGACATTCATCCCGGAGGGTGATGTGTACCGCCTGATCGTTCATAGTCGGCTGCCTGGTGCGGAACGCTTTGAAAAATGGGTGTTTGACGAAGTTCTCCCCATGATCCGCAAGACGGGCGGGTACATGACTGCCTCCCTTCTGGAGCAGGCGGCGGAAAAACCGGAAATATTGCTGGCTTTTGCCGACCAGCTTCTTGCCGAGCATGAGAAAAACCGGCAGCTCTCCGGCGAGGTGGAACGGCTGCGGCCGAAAGCAGATTTTTATGACGCCTTTGTCCATGAAGAAAACTGCACCAATATCCGAGCCACGGCGAAAGAACTGCAAATCGGGGAGCGTGCGTTTTGCCGTTTCCTGATGGACGCGGGATTTCTGTACCGCTGCCCGGCCGGATACCTTCTGCCCTATGCCAAGCCCTCCAATAACGGATTATTCCGTGTGAAGGACTTCTGGAAATATGGGCATTTTGGACAGCAGACCTTGATTACGCCCCAGGGCAAAAATGTGATCCGTCTGCTGCTGGATGATGGGCAAATGCGGCTGGAATGGAAGGAAAGGATGGGATAAGGATATGGAACAGGAAAAGCTGTATGTCATCGAGGAAAAGACCTATGAGGCACATATCGACGAGGAAGTGCATCTCTACGGGCTGCTTCATCAGCTTGCCTTCCTTGCCGGAAAAATCAAGGACCGGGAGGATGTGGAGGCGTTCATTGCGGCGGCGAAGCGGTACGGCCAGATCGCCGATGACAAGTTTGACGCCTGGAACATTCCCGGCCGTTACCTGGTGTTCGGCGACAAGGCGGACCTTGCCGGGATGAAGGCGCGGGAGCTGTGCGAGCTGGACGCCTTCTATGTGGAGTGTGAGGACGACGAACCCGAACCGGGCGGCGGCCGCCAGGAGGAACACTATCTGATCCCCGGCAGCGGATTCCGGCTGCTGGTGAGCGAACTGCACATGTTCCTGGTAACCTGGTACAGCATCGCCAAGTGTCTGTCGCAGGCACAGAACGAGAAAGATTTTCTCCGACTGCAAAAGAAATACGGGAACTATGAAAAGACGCTGAACAGGCTGCGCCGCAAGCTGGGTCTTTCCGCTGACAGCAACTTTTGTCAGGATGAATTGGAGGCGGCGGTCATCAAGCGGTTCCGGGCGGAGCTGATCCCTGGGGAGCAGATCAGCCATGAATAAGCTCACCCATGTCATCCTGTTTTCCGGCATCGGCGGGCTGGACCTTGCGGCGGAGGCGGCGGGCTTTGAAACGGTCTGTCAATGCGAGTGGGCGGACTATCCCTATTCCATCCTGCAAAAACATTGGCCGGATGTGCCGAAGTTCCGCGACATCACCACATTCACGAAGGAGGCGTTTTTTGAAAAAACAGGACTTGAAACCATTACCATCCTCTCCGGCGGATTCCCGTGCCAGCCTTTCTCCACCGCAGGAAAACGGCGGGGCTTTGCGGATGAACGCTACCTGTGGCCGGAGATGTGCCGCGTTATTGCCGAACTGCGGCCCCGTTGGGTGCTTGGGGAAAATGTTGCTGGCTTCATCAATATGGGGCTCGACAAAACGATCTTTGACCTGGCAAAAGCGGGATACGCTGTTCTCCCATTCGTATTTCCGGCTTGCGGCGTCGGCGCATGGCATGAGCGCCAGCGAACTTTTATCGTCGCGGCTGATGTTTCCCACACCCCTTGCCTCCGACAAATCCACGGGGCGGGACGCTGCCAACCTGGATGTGTTCCTGTCGGACAACGGGATATTCCGCAAACGGAACAAGGATGGGTCGATCTGGAGCCTGTCCCTGTCGGCGGCGGTGTTCTATCTGACCCCGGCGGCGTCGGAGGGCTACCGTTCCACCTTGAAACCGGCGGCCTTCCGGGACAAATCCCCGTCCTCCAACCTGTCGGCCCAGGTGATCCGGCAGGAGCAGCCCCTTTCCGAGAAAGAGGCGCTGAACCCGGACTGGGTGGAATGGCTTATGGGATTCCCGCCGAAATGGACGGACGCATCCTATGGCGTGCCGAGCCCGAAGGAGTCCCCCGCATGACCGAGGACACCGACAACCGGGCGCTGCGGCTGAAAACCCTGGGGAACGCGGTCTGCCCGCCCCAGGCCTATCCCATTTTCCAGTACATCGCCATGATCGAAACCGGGGCGTGTGCCGACATCTGCCCCTATGGAACAGGAGGTGACGCACCTTGAAAGAATGGAAAGCCCCCGAAAAGGAGGCGCAGAAGATGACCCGTGACGGGGCAGTATCCGTCAATCTGGTTACGGGCGAGACGACCTATCCCTCTGACCGGACGCCGGAGCAGGACCATTCCGCCTCCGGCGACACGGCGGGTGCCGCTGGGAAAGTAGTGGATCGTGTGGAACTGCACCGGGAACAGGCAGCAGCCAAGAAGAAGCGCCGGAAACAGCGCAGAGCCTATCGGGAGGGCGAGGCGGCAGCGGGCCGCCCAACCTCCCGATTGCAGTTTTCCGAGGCAGACCAGGCCAAGCCGGAGCTGCAAGGGGCCATCCGCAAGTCGGACAAGGCGGCGGACCGGCTGGACGCGGCAAAGACCGCTGTTCCATCCAAACTGCCATCCCCCCAACATGCCAATCCGCTGTCCCGCCCCATCCAGGAGGCAGGCGCAGCCATCCACGGCAAGGTCCGAGAGGTGGAGCAGGAAAATTCCGGCGTCCAGTCGGGCCACCTGGGGGAACGTAGCTTTGAGAAGGCTGTGGGCTACGGAAACCGCCGTGTCCAGAACTGGAGGGCGGAACGCAAGCTGAAACCCTGGCGGGACGCGGCAAAGGCGGAGCAGGCGGCGGTCAAGGCCAATGCGGATTTCTACTATCGGAAAGCCGTGGCGGAGAACCCCCAGCTTGCATCCAATCCCATCTCCCGCCTGTGGCAGAAACGGAAGCTGCAAAAGCAATATGCGGCGGCATACCGGGCGGCGGGCAAGACTGCCCAAGCCGGAAAAACAGCGGAGGCCACGGCAAAGGCGGCCAAGAAAACCGCTCAGGAGTCCAAGCGCACCGCCCTTTTCCTGAAACGGCATTGGAAGGGCGCGTTGATCGTGGGCGGCATCGGCCTTCTGCTGGTGATGCTGCTGGGCTCCCTGCAATCCTGTTCCTCCATGTTCGGCGGCGGGGTGTCCAACATTATGGCGTCCTCCTATCTCTCCGAGGATGCCGACATGCTGGCGGCGGAAGAAGCCTACTGCGCCAAAGAGGATGAATTGCGGGAGTATCTGGATACCTACGAGGCCACCCACGACTATGACGAGTATCACTTTGATCTGGACGAGATTGAGCACGACCCCTATGTGCTGATCTCCATTCTGTCGGCACTCCATGAAGGGGTGTTCACCATTGACCAGGTACAGGGCGACCTTCAAACCCTCTTTGACAAGCAATACATTCTCACCGAAACCGTGACCACGGAGACCCGCTATCGGACGGAGACACGGACGGACAGCGAGGGCAACACCTATACGGTTCGGGTGCCCTATACCTGGACCATCTGCACCGTCACGCTGGAAAACTTCGACCTCTCCCATGTGCCTGTCTACATGATGGGCGAGGAACAGCTTTCCTTGTACGCCACCTATATGTCCACCCTGGGCAACCGCCCCGATCTGTTCCCGTCCTCCGGGTATGTGAACAAGTACATCGACAACCCTCCCACCGCCTGGGAGATTCCCGCTGAATACCTGACGGACGAGCGGTTCAACACCCTCATTACCGAGGCGGAAAAATACCTGGGTTATCCCTATGTGTGGGGCGGCAGCAGTCCCAGCACTTCTTTCGATTGCAGCGGATTCGTCAGTTATGTGCTGACCAACAGCGGCCTGTGCAATACCGGGCGGCTGGGCGCCCAGGGGCTCTACAACATTTCCACACCGGTATCTGATCCCCAGCCCGGCGATCTGGTGTTCTTCGTGGGCACCTACGACACCAGCGGCGTATCTCATGTGGGTATCTATGTAGGCGACGGGATGATGCTGCACTGCGGCGACGTGCGTCCAGATAGGACGGAAGTAGAAGTAGATGAAAGGAGGACAGTTTGAAGGTACTACCCCGTAAGATAACGCGGGAATCCACCTGACTAACCGAAAGGCGAAAGCTGGCACGGGACAATAGCACGTCAGGAAAGCGGTAAGTCACCTAAAGGCAATCGGGTGCGACTGAACTGCGAGGATAAGTGAATATGAGGATAAATCTGGGTTTGAATCTTGTGAGTTCCCAGCCCCTGTTCAGTGTGGGCATAGGAAATTTGCCTGAAACCTATGGTGCAAACAGGGCCAGAAAGGGGAGCCTTCTGACCTGTGATCAGAATACCGGAAAGGGTTGCCTTCCGGTAGGTTATCAAAGAAATGCACGGCGCGCCGGAGAACCGGTGTCAACGGAACGAAAGCATATCCGACAATTCACACTTACCTACTACTTCCGTTAACTGGAGATTGCCTAAACCAGAGCGCCCATAAGGGCTATGTGGCAGACACTGAAAATCTGGCATGGCAACGGAGCTTCATAGTAGTCTGAGAACCCTGAATTGACAGGGAAAGCCGTAAATCGGATGCGGGAAAGCCGCTCACATGGCGAAGGGAAGCAGTCTGAGCGTATTAAAATCAGAAATTGATTAGGGAGGAAAACCTCATTGAAACCAACAATGGAGATTTTAACTAAGTTACAAGAAAACTCAAAGAAACACCATGATGAAGTATTCACAAGGCTTTATCGCTACCTGCTCCGGCCAGATATTTACTCTATTGCTTACCAGCACCTCTACTCCAATGAAGGGGCTGGGACAAAAGGCGTGGATGAAGATACGGCGGACGGATTCAGCGAGGAGTATGTGGAGCGTATTATTGAAGCATTGAGAACGGAGACATACCGCCCGAAACCTGTCCGGCGCAGCTATATCCAGAAATCGAATGGAAAAATGCGCCCATTAGGTCTGCCTACTTTCACGGACAAGTTGGTTCAGGAAGTCATGCGAATGATTTTGGAAGCGGTCTATGAACCTGTTTTCTCGAATTACTCTCACGGATTTCGCCCCGGCAGAAGCTGTCACACGGCACTGGCCCAGCTCAAGCATGAGTTTATCGGTGCAAGCTGGTTCGTTGAGGGCGATATAAAAGGCTGTTTCGACAACATCGACCATACGGTGCTGATTGCTGTTATCGGCAGGAAAATCAAAGACGCCAGATTTCTGAAACTCATACGGCTGTTCTTAAAGTCGGGCTACATGGAGGACTGGAAATACTACGGTACTTACAGCGGCTGTCCGCAGGGCGGCATTATTTCGCCAATCCTTGCGAACATCTATCTGAATGAGCTGGACAGCTACATTGAGGAATTGAAAAAGGAGTTTGACGTTAGGACGCCGTACAGAACCACTCCGGCATACCATGCGATTGAGCGAAAGCGGGCAAATTTAAGGAGAAAAATAGACCGACGTGAAGCTGGCCCGGAACGTGACTTGTTGATTGTGGAATACAAAAAGCTGACCAGCGAATTGCATAAAACGCCAGCAAAATTGTGTGATGATAAGAAGCTTAAATATGTTCGCTATGCAGATGATTTTCTGATCGCCGTCAACGGGAGCAAGCAGGATTGTGAATGGATAAAAGCGAAACTCACGGAGTTCATCCAAAATACTCTGAAAATGGAGTTAAGCCAGGAAAAAACGCTGATTACCCATAGCAACACGCCTGCGAGATTTCTCGGTTATGATGTGCGGGTACGCCGTGACCAGCAGATAAAGCCGTGGAAGAAATGCAAACAGCGCACGATGAATAACACCGTGGAGCTACTTATCCCGCTTCAAGATAAGATTGAAAAGTTTCTGCTCTCAAAAGGCATTGTAAAACAGAGAGCCGATAACGGAAAGCTGGAGCCAACCAGCAGACTTTCTTTATTGCGCCACACAGATTTAGAGATTGTGACGGTATTTGACGCGGAACTGCGGGGAATCTGCAACTACTATCACCTCGCCAGCAACTACCGAAGCCTGAACTATTTCAGCTATCTCATGGAATACAGCTGTCTGAAAACACTGTCCGGCAAGCACCGTTGTAAACTGTCCAAAATTTATGACAAGTACCGTGTTGGTGAAAAGCGTTGGGGTATCCCCTACGAAACAAAAGCCGGAAAGAAAATCCGCCGACTCACGAAGTTTAACGAGATTGACGGTAAAAAGTGTGAGGACATTGAACCGAAAGTCATTACGATTATAGCCAAAGGACGCACTACGATAGATGACCGTCTAAAGGCCAGAGTATGCGAACTATGTGGCAGAACAGACGTAAAACTGGAAATCCATCATGTGAACAAGGTGAAAAATCTGAAAGGAAAAGAAGCCTGGGAGCAAGTGATGATAGCGAAACGGCGCAAAACACTGGCGGTCTGCCATGACTGCCACCAGAAAATACATCATGGTTTCTAAAAGTTATTTTTGTAATGGAGCAAAGATGGCGAGCCGTGTGCATTGAGAGGTGCAAGCACGGTTCTGGGAGGGGTCTGCGCAGGCCTGCCGCAGAAATGCGGCAAGGCGGCGCTTTCCTACTCTACCCCATCCAGTATTCCAACCTGAACACAAGCTACTGGCAGTCCCATTTCTACGCATACGGCAGGCCGCCGTACAACTGATGGAGGTGATGAAGCATCAATATGGTTTCCTACGGGGGCGGCGCCAACAGCACCGCCCTTTTGATTGGGCTGCACCAGCACCGTATCCCGGTGGACCTGATCCTCTTTGCGGATACGGGGGCAGAGCATCCCCACACCTACGCCTATCTGGAGGTGATGGACCGCTGGCTGAAGGATCACGGGATGCCTCCCATTACCAGAGTGTATAAGACCACCCGTGACGGGAAACGGCTGAAGCTGGAGGATGAATGTCTGCAAAGTTGCAGCCTACCATCCATCGCCTACGGCTACAAGCGGTGTTCCCTGAAACACAAGATCGGGCCGCAGGAAAAGTTCTGCAACCATTATCCGCCGTGTCAAAAGGCGTGGGCGGCGGGCAAACGGGTGGTCAAGTTCATCGGTTACGACGCGGGCGAGGGCTACCGCAGCGACAAGGTTCTGCTGGGCGACCTGGCCGACCGAAAATACAGCAAGTGGTATCCCCTGATGGAATGGGGATGGACGCGGGACGATTGCATCCGGCAGATCGAGGCGGCAGGGCTGCCCCAGCCGGGAAAATCGTCCTGTTTTTTCTGCCCCAGCATGAAACCCGACGAGATCACCGCCCTGCGGGAGCAGCATCCCGATTTGTTCCGCCGCGCCCTGGCGCTGGAGGACAACGCCCGGAAAAACCTGAAAACGGTCAAGGGCCTGGGGCGGAACTATTCCTGGAGAGAACGATTTGGAAAGGAGTTTTGCACACATGGCAACGGTTGAGAAGATTCGCAAAGACATCGAAAAGACGAAGGAGAAGATCTCCGCCCAGCAGAAGAGACTTCGGGAGCTGGAGGCGCAGCTCACCGAGGAAGAAAACCTGGAGATCGTCCGCATGGTCAAGGCGGTGCGCATGGACAACAAGGAGCTGACCGCCTTCCTGAAGGCCTACGCCAGCGGCCTTATCACCCTGCCCGACGGGATGATGGAGGCGGAGGCGGCGGCGGAGCCTGACGACGAGGATATGGAAGGAATGGAGGATGGCGAAGATGAAGCGTAACAGAGTTTTCCGCCTTTTGGTGTCCCTGACGGTGGTGGTCCTGTGCATGACCGCCTTCTCCGTCACCGCCTTTGCGGGCGGCGGAGATGGCGACTACTACACCGGGGAGCCCGCCGAAACGACCCCGGAACCCACCGAGGAACCCGCCACCGGGGGCATGGAGCCGGAGGGCCAGCCCCTTACCCCGGAGGGCAACGCCACGCTGGTGGACGATTATTACGGCGACAAACAGCTTATCACCGTGACCACAAAAGCGGGCAACTATTTTTACATCCTGATCGACCGGGCCAACGAGGACAAGGAGACCGCCGTTCACTTCTTGAACCAGGTGGATGAAGCCGACCTGATGGCGCTGCTGGAGGACGGACAGACGGAGGAAAAGCCAGCTGCTTGTACCTGCACCGAGAAATGCCAGGCTGGTGCGGTAAATACCGCCTGTCCGGTCTGCGCGGTGAATATGAGCGAGTGTGCCGGGAAAGCGCCGGAGGTGGAGCCGGAGCCTGAACCGGAGCCGGAGAAGGAGTCCGGCAGCGGCGGCGCCCTGGTGCTGATCCTGCTGCTGGCGGCTCTGGGCGGTGGCGGAGCCTTCGCCTACATCAAGTTCATCAAGCCCAAGCAGGGCGCAAAGGTCAGCGCCGACCCGGACGACTATGAGTTCGAGGACGAGGAATACGAAAACGAGGACATTCCTGAACAGGGAGAACAGGAGGAGCAGAATTGAGCAAATTGGTGATCTGCGAAAAACCGAGTGTAGCAAAGAGTATCGCATCGGCCCTGGGTGTCACATCCAGGGCCGATGGCTATTTTGAGGGCGGCGGCTGGCTTATCTCCTGGTGCATCGGGCATCTGGTGGGGCTGGCGGACGCGGCCGCCTACGATGACCGCTATAAGAAGTGGCGGTATGAGGACCTTCCCATCCTGCCCGCCCCCTTCCACTATGTGGTGTCCGAGGAAAAGGCTGACCAGTTCCACATTCTCCGTTCCCTGATGGAGCGCCCCGATGTGACGGAACTGGTCAACGCCTGCGACGCGGGACGCGAGGGCGAGCTGATCTTCCGGCTGGTCTATGAGGCTGCCGGATGTTCCAAGCCTTTCTCCCGTCTCTGGATTTCTTCGATGGAGGATGCGGCAATCCGGGAGGGCTTTGCCGACCTGCACCCCGGCGCGGACTATGACCCGCTGTATCAATCGGCGCTTTGCCGCCAAAAGGCGGACTGGCTTATTGGTATCAATGCCTCACGGCTCTTTTCGGTGTTGTATCATCGAACGTTAAATATTGGGCGGGTGCAGACACCCACCCTGGCGATGCTGGCCGACCGGGACAGCAAGATCGTCCTGTTCCGCAAGGAGAAATACCATCATGTGCGGCTGGCGCTGGAGGGAGTCGAGGCGGTTTCTGAAAAAATCCCGGCTATGGAGGATGCCCAGACCATCCGGGATGCCTGTGATGGTAAAGAAGCAACCTGTGTATCCGTGGTGCGGGAGAAAAAGGCGGAGAAGCCGCCCAAGCTGTATGACCTGACCACCTTGCAGCGGGAGGCAAACCGGGTGTTCGGCTATACGGCAAAACAAACCCTGGACTACGCCCAATCGCTCTATGAAAAGAAGCTGCTGACCTATCCCC
>OGXQ01003255.1_pt1 | contig 9949 bp, 6 predicted proteins | sample 1576291 | NCBI WGS metagenome assembly OGXQ01 (sample SAMEA3541575, study PRJEB24748) | human gut metagenome | biome: human gut; feature: human-associated habitat; material: faeces | place: China | collected 2012 | reverse complement strand
TGCTGCTGCCCCAAGAGCCGGAGACGCATCTGGGCAAGTACGCGGAGCTGCGGAGGCAGTACATCAAGAAGCATCGCAGGGTGCTGTATACGAATCTCAAGACCAGCGGGCAGCTGGCGGCACATCTGGCGGAGATCGAGACGGCGGCGGAGAAGATGGTGACGCGGCTGGTGGCGCAGATGGCGCAGAACGAGGGCGTGACGGAGGAACTGAAAGCCGCCGATCCCCAGCGCTGGACGAGGCTGATGAACAATCTCTGGCACAGCGCGGAGGAACTGGTGCTCAGCGACCTGATCTACAACTGACGCAAGAGGCCGAAAACGCCGGGAGCGTAGAGCTTCCGGCGTTTTTGGATGAACACCTCATTGAAGCGATCCTGCTGGACGATGGCGGGCGCAAGCATACGCGGCAGGAGATATTCGCGTATTTCCAAGCCAATAGGGATATTGCGACACGCACGGAATTTCTGAAAAACAGCTACAACGATATATGGGTGGAGGTGCTGGCCGGCGCGGACAAAGTCCGGGTGGGCTACCACGCCGAAAAAGACGGACTCTTGATGTGGGAGGGCAGCTATCTCTCCCGCACAGCGGAGTCCGTTTTTTCATGGGGCGTGGTCACGGAAATGACCGAAAACCTCATTGAGCGCGGCGCGTATAAGATCAAGCTGGGCTTGCAGAACGCGCCGGTGATGGCGGAGCAAATGTCCCTCTTTGGTATGAACGGCGGCACGGCGGTCTATGGAGTACCGGAGACGCAGCGAACGGGTGAGTTGTTCCCCACCCGCCCAGTGCCGCAGACGGTCATCGACCAGACACTGTATACGGCGGGCAACAGCCGCGGCAGCGCGGAGCGGATTACAGTGTTCTATATGCGCCAGCGTCCGGAAGCGGAATGTATTGCTTTCCTGCGTCGTGAGTTTGGCGCGGAGAACGGGCGCGGCATTGAATATGAGGGTAAGAAATATGCCGTGTGGTTCATGGAGGACGGTATCCATCTGGCACAGGGCGACAGCATCCGCGCCGGTCACTGCCGTACCACGGTGACGTGGGAGCAGGCGTCGGTGCGAATATTGGAGTTGCTGGAGGCGGGAACGTATCTTTCGGCGCCAGAGCTGGAGCAGGCGCAGGACAAGGTGCTGCTTGAGATGGGCGACGCCCTGCTGATGACCGCCCGCGATTTGACCGAGGAGGGACGCGCACAGAGCCTGTTCCCTCAGACGCTGGCCATCCATGACCAGCGCAAGGGCTATCCGGAGCTGGACGAGGATATGGTGGCCTTTGCCAAGAGTGAGGGCGGCCTTGCGGCTTTGGCTGAGGAATACCATGCTTTTTTGAGTGCCTATGAACAGGATCGCAGCATCATGCGCTTTCGACTGTCTGAGTATAATACACACCGGATCGGCGTGGTGCTGGACGGAATTGATCTGCCGGAGCGCAGCTTTGCCGCGCAGCCGGATTTCCTGCGCCGGTGTAAAATGTTCATCACGCAGGATGAGATAGACCAGTTCTTTCTTGCGGATTCCGTGGACAGCCAACTGGCGGTGTATTCCTTCTTCTGTTACCCCCACACAAAAGAGGAACAGCAGAAATTCATCAAAAGCTGCTTTGGTGAGTACAGCGGCGGCGGGCGCGACGGATATGACTATACGAGAAGTTCTAAGGGACTGACCTATCAGCGGGAATATGCCGGTAAGCGGTACGGTGAGGTCACGCTGACCGTCCCCAGCGTGGTCAAGGAGTATGAAAGGCTCATCGCGCAGAAACGTTTCCCCGGCGAGGATGCCGTGGCAAAAATACCGCAGTATGAGCTGCGAGAGCTGGCAAGGACGGTATATTTCGGCTTTTCTGACGCATCGGACGATGTGCCGAGACCGTACCCCAAGGGCACGGACTACTATGACGCTGTTCCCGTCATTGAGGAGCAGTTGGCGGATAAGGCAAAAGCGGCGGAAATGCTGGAAGCCCTGACTGTCTATCTGGAAGGCATGGACGAGAGAGACCGGCACTATGATTCCTGCCAGCAGGCGAAGGAACAGCTTTCCGAATACGTCAACGGCACGCTCAGCCTGTTTAACCATCGGCACGACAGTGGATTGCGGCAAGCGGAGCAGGAAGCCCCACCGCCAGAGGAACCGACGCAGGCGGCTATGCCGCCTGCGTTTAACTTGCCGAGAAAAAAAGAACGGCTGGAAGCCGACGCCCCGCTGTTCGCGGGCGGCGTCAACTACCGTATCACCGACGATGCTCTGGGCGCAGCGCCGCCCAGCCAGAGCTATGCCAACAATGTGGCGGCCATCCGGCTCTTAAAGCAGTTGGAGGCGGAGAACCGTCCTGCCACGCCGGAGGAACAGGAGGTGCTGGCCAAATATGTGGGCTGGGGTGGCCTTGCGGACTGCTTTGACCCAAGGCACAACAATTACGAGGGACTGAGAAGCCTGCTGACTGAGAAGGAATATGCCGCAGCGCGGGAGTCCACGCTGACCGCCTTCTACACGCCGCCTGTGGTGATCCACAGCATCTATGCCGCGCTGGGACAGATGGGCTTCCGCAGGGCAACGTGCTGGAGCCTGCCTGCGGCATCGGCCACTTCCTCGGTATGCTGCCGGATAGCATGACAGAGAGTAAGCTCTACGGCGTGGAGTTGGACAATATCTCCGGCCGCATTGCCCGCCAGCTCTACCCTCGCAGCAGCATTTCCATGCGTGGCTATGAAAAGATGAATTTCCCCGACAACTTCTTTGACGTAGCTGTGGGCAATGTGCCTTTCGGCCAGTTCAAAGTGCAGGATCGGCGCTATGACCGGCTGAACCTGTCCATCCACGAGTACTTCTTCGCCAAGACGCTGGACAAGGTGAGGCCGGGCGGCGTGGTGGCGTTCGTCACCTCCAGCTACACCATGGATAAGCGCACCGGCAATGTGCGGAAGTACATCGCGCAGCGGGCGGAGCTGCTGGGCGCGATCCGCCTGCCCAACGATACCTTCAAGGCGGCAGCGGGTACGGAGGTGGTATCGGACATTCTGTTCCTGCAAAAGCGTGACCGCATGGTGGACATTGAGCCAGAGTGGGTGCAGTTGGGGACGAACGACGACGGTATCACCATGAACCGCTATTTCCTCGACCACCCGGATATGGTGCTGGGCGAGATGAAAATGGTATCGGGACCGTATGGCCCGGAACCCACCTGTACGCCGTTCCCCAACCAGCCGCTGGACAGTCTCCTTGCCAACGCCGTGCAGAATATCCACGGTGAAATTACCACCTATGAGCGTGAGGAGGAACTGGAGGGCGAGGATCAGTCCATCGAGGCAGACCCCACCGTCCGCAATTTCTCCTACACGCTGGTGGACAGAAAGCTCTATTACCGCGAGAACAGCCGCATGAATCCGGTGGAGGTGTCCAAGACCGCCGAGAGCCGTATCCGCGGCATGATCGGCCTGCGGGATTGTGTGCGGACGCTGCTGGAGTATCAGACCGAGGACTATCCGGAGAGCAGCATCCGCGAGCAGCAGGCAAAATTGAACGACCTCTATGACCGATTTACCCGGGAGTATGGGCTGATCAACTCCCGTGGCAACGCCATCGCCTTTGACCAGGATAGCTCCTATTTCCTGCTGTGTTCGCTGGAGGTGCTGGACGAGGAGGGTGGATTGAAGCGGAAAGCCGACCTGTTCACTAAGCGTACCGTTCGCAGTCACCGGCCTGCCGAAAGAGTAGATACGGCGGTGGAGGCGCTGGCCCTGTCCATCGGGGAGAAGGCCCGCGTAGATATGGCGTATATGGGGCAGCTCACTGGCAAGGGCGAGGATAGTCTGTTCGCGGACTTGCAGGGCGTTGTCTTTCTGAACCCTGATTACGGGGAAAAGGACGGCGAGAAATACCTGCCCGCCGACGAGTACCTGTCCGGAAATGTGCGCCGGAAGCTGGCAGAGGTGAGGACAAAAGCAGAATCGGAGCCGCAGTACCAGCCCAATGTAGAAGCATTGGAAAAGGTACAGCCCGTAGACCTGACCGCCAGTGAGATCTCCGTGCGGCTGGGTGCCACATGGCTGAATCCGGAGTATATCCGGCAGTTCATCTTTGAGACGCTGGACACGCCCCGCCGTGCACGGTGGGATATCAAGGTGCATTACTCCCAGATCACCGGCGAGTGGCGCATTGAGGGCAAGAGCAAGGATAAGAGCAATATCAAGGCTTTCAATACCTATGGCACGCTGCGGGCAAGCGCCTATGAGATCATCGAGAGCAGTCTGAACCTGAAAGACATCCGCATTTTCGACTATCAATATGATAGAGATGGGCGGCGTGTGGCGGTGCTGAACAAGAAGGAGACCGCCATCGCACAGGGCAAGCAGGAGCTTTTGAAGGAAGCGTTTGCCGAGTGGATCTGGAAAGACCCGAAGCGGCGGGAGAAGATCTGCAAGGCGTACAACATTCTGTTCAACAGCAACCGGCCCCGTGAATATGATGGCAGCCACATCAACTTTTCCGGCATGAATCCGGAGATCACCCTGCGGAAGCATCAGGTGAACGCCATCGCCCACATCCTCTATGGCGGCAATACCCTGCTGGCCCATGTGGTGGGTGCGGGTAAGACCTTCGAGATGGTGGCGGCGGCTATGGAATCCAAGCGGCTGGGCCTGTGCCAGAAGTCCCTCTTTGTGGTGCCAAACCACCTGACGGAGCAGTGGGCCAGCGAGTTCTTGCAGCTCTATCCTGCCGCCAATGTGCTGGTGGCCACGAAAAAGGATTTTGAAACAAAAAATCGCAAGAAGTTCTGCGGACGCATCGCCACCGGCGATTACGACGCCGTCATCATCGGACACAGTCAGTTTGAGAAGATACCCGTCAGTATCCAGCGGCAGCGTGCCATTCTGGAGCAGCAGATGGACGAGATCATCCTGGGCATCCGGGAGGCAAAAGCGGACAAGGCGGAGAACTTCACCATCAAGCAGATGGAAAAGACCCGCAAAGGCTTGCAGAATAAGCTGGACAAGCTGAACGATCAGAGCCGCAAGGACGATGTGGTCACGTTCGAGGAGCTGGGCGTTGACCGGCTGTTCATCGACGAGAGCCACTACTATAAAAATCTGTTTCTCTATACCAAAATGCGGAATGTCAGCGGTATTGCACAGACGGAAGCACAGAAGTCCAGCGACCTTTTCATGAAGTGCCGGTACTTAGACGAGATCACCGGCGGGCGGGGTGTGGTGTTCGCCACCGGTACGCCTATCTCTAACAGCATGGTGGAGCTATACACTATTCAGCGGTACTTGCAAATGGGAGCGTTGCAGGAGCAGGGCTTCCAGCATTTTGACGCATGGGCCGCCAACTACGGCGAAACGGTCACGGCTATCGAGCTTGCCCCGGAGGGGACAGGTTACCGCGCCAAGACTTGCTTTTCCAAGTTCAACAACCTGCCGGAGCTGATCTCCGTATTCAAAAATGTGGCGGACATCCAAACGGCGGATATGCTGAACCTGCCCGTGCCGGAGGCACACTACCACAACATCGCCCTGAAGCCGTCCGAGTATCAGAAGCAAATGGTAGAGTCGCTGGCGGAGCGGGCCGAGCAGGTACGCAACAAGCAGGTGGACAGCAGCGTGGACAACATGCTGCTGATCACCAACGATGGCCGGAAGCTGGCATTAGACCAGCGGCTCATCAACCCCATGCTGCCCGCCGACCCGGAGAGCAAAGCGGTCAAGTGCGCGGAGACAGTATTTGACATCTGGCGGCGCACGGCGGAAAAGCACTCCACGCAGATGATCTTCTGTGACCTGTCCACGCCCAAGGGCGACGGTGTTTTCAGCGTCTATGACGACATCCGCAGTAAGCTGGTAGCGATGGGCGTGCCGGAAAATGAGATCGCCTATATCCACGACGCCAAGACGGAGACGCAGAAAAAAGACCTGTTCGCCAAGGTGCGCGCCGGTCAGGTGCGTGTGCTGCTGGGCAGCACACAGCGCATGGGCGCCGGTACCAACTGCCAGCAGAAGCTGGTGGCATTGCACCATTTGGACTGCCCGTGGCGTCCCGCAGATCTCCAACAGCGGGAGGGACGCATCATCCGGCAGGGCAACGAAAATGCTGAGGTGGACATTTACAGCTACGTCACCGAGGGTACGTTTGACGCCTATCTCTATCAGTTGGTAGAGCGAAAACAGAAATTCATCGCGCAGATCATGACCAGCAAGAGCCCAGTGCGTTCCGCCGAGGATGTGGATGAGCAGGCACTCTCCTATGCGGAGATCAAAGCACTGGCCAGTGGTAATCCGCTCATCAAGGAAAAGATGGATCTGGACATTGAGGTATCTAAGCTGAAACTGCTGAAAGGCAATCATCTCAGCCAGCGGTATGCGCTGGAGGACGCCATCAGCAAAACCTTTCCCAAGTCCATCGCGGAAACACAGGAAAGGCTTGCCGGATACGGCGCAGATATTACCACGGTCAGGGAGCATACTGCGCCCAATGCGGACGGTTTTTCTCCCATGACGCTGGCGGGTAAGGTCTATGCCGAGAAAAAGGCAGCAGGCACGGAGCTGCTGACACTCTGCCAGAATATGCTGACGCCGGAGCCGATGCAGATCGGCCTTTACCGCGGCCTGACGCTGGAGCTGTCCTTTGACAGCTTTTCACAGGAGTACCGGCTGGCCATGATCGGACAGCTGCGCCATGTGGTGACGCTGGGCCCGGATGTATTCGGCAATATCCAACGCATGGACAATCTGCTGGAAAGTCTGCCGGTAAAGGAGCAGGCTTGCCGAGAAAAGCTGAGCGAGCTGCACGCCCAACTGGAAACGGCAAAAGCGGAGGTGCTGAAGCCCTTCCCCCGAGAGGAAGAATTGAAGGCAAAGCTGCTGCGATTGGAGGAGCTAAACGCATTGCTGAACATCGACAAGCGTGAGCCGGAGATCGTGGCGGATGCAGAAGCGCCGGAGGCTTGTGAGCAGCCGCCGGCAAGAAAAACAACGGATTTGGAAAGGTAGGTCGATATGGGGTATCAGGAGAGCTGGTTTTATATGGAGCCGCAGCGAAAATTTGATAAGCTGATCCGCGCATACGAGCGGGCAGAAAGTGCCGGGTACTATAGAGTGGCCGGCGCAGAGCCGTGCTCTGTGGTGATATTCAAGCAACCCTTCGGGGATGTGCCTGCAGGGTCAAAGGTGCTGTGGGTGTGCGGTGACAGAGGCTTTCACAGTGTAGGCGGCGTGTTCGGCGATACGATGCACTGTCGGGCGAGAATCCGCGTGATCCCGGTGGAGGAGGTGCTGAAGCCGGGGGATGTTCGGCTGGAGGGCATCGATCTGGACAGCGCCGTGCCCACGGAAAATGACCATATGCGCCGGTATAGTGTGCAGAACTATGCCCATCGAATGCGGACGGGAAGGGTGAGGTGAACAAACAGGTGAATATGACAAAAGAAGAATTGAAAATCAAGCTGTACGAAAGGATGGCGCAGCGCATTGGGGACGAGCGGTTTGGACTCCCGGCACAGCAGGCGGCAGGCCGGTTCACGGCGCTGCAAGAGCAAATGGGCGGCCATGTGGGAGTCTATGCGGTGGACAGCCATTCCTGCGTGGTCGATGCCGCCATGGCGAAACTGGCCGAGCCGGAACGCAGACCGGAGCGAGAGGGGGCGGATAAGCGGGCACAACTGGAGAGATGAGGGATTTTCATTGCACCGTAAGAGGTGAGGTGATATAATGAAAATAGATGTACTCGGTCTAAAGCAGACACTGCTGTACGCGCAGGAAACATTTGCGGCAACGAATGGGAGGAATCGGCACATGAGTAATTGGTTGACCAGCGGAAACGACATCCACCCTGAACAGACGGAGATCATTATGTATCAGACGGAGGATGGCCTGACAAAAATCGATGTTCGTATGGAAAACGAAACCGTTTGGCTGACACAGGCACAGATGGCGGAGCTGTTCCAACGAGAGCGCAGCGGCATTACGAAACATATCAAAAATGTATTTGCCGAGGGTGAGGTGGATGAAAAAAGCAATGTGAAAAATATTCACATTGCAAATTCAGATAAGCCAGTTGCGTACTACAGCTTAGATGTTATCATCTCCGTGGGCTATCGTGTGAAATCGCTCCGTGGCACTCAATTCCGTATTTGGGCCAACTCCATACTTAAAGAATACCTCATTAAGGGCTTTGCCATGAACGATGAGCTGCTGAAGCAAGCTGGCGGCGGCAACTATTTTGATGAACTGATGGATCGTATCCGCGATATCCGATCCTCTGAAAAGGTGTTCTGGCGCAAAGTGCTGGACATTTATGCCACCAGTGTGGATTATGACCCGAGGACAGAATCCTCCGTCCTTTTCTTCAAGACCGTCCAGAATAAAATGCACTGGGCTGCTCATGGTCAGACAGCCGCAGAAAAGATTTTTTACAGTGTGGATAGTAGTAAACCCAATATGGGGCTGCACTCATTTTCCGGAAATCATCCGACACAGAGCGATGCCCTCATTGCTAAAAACTATTGTACGGAAGACGAGCTGCTGGCACTCAATGACATTGTATCGGCTTACCTTGATCTTGCAGAGATGCAGGCACGACGCCGCATACCCATGTATATGTCTGACTGGATCGACACACTGGACGGCTTTCTCAAGCTCTCCAAGCACGAGATCCTGACTCATGCAGGAAAAATCAGCGCGGCCACGGCAGAGAAGAAAGCTAAGGAAGAATATCGAAAATATAAGGAACTTCAGTCCGCCGAATTGTCCAGAGGGGAAAAGGACTATATTGCCGCATTGGAAAGTGCCGAGCAAAAATTGCTGAAAAAGAGCAACCAATGAGGCCAATTATATTATCAAGAGCCGTTTGTAGAAATGCAGGCGGCTTTTCTCTTACATGGAGGTGAACAACCATGCCCTATGTATCCAAGGAGCAGCTTACTGCTGCACGGGAGGTGGATCTGCTGACCTACCTGCGTTGCTTCGAGCCGCAGGAGCTGGTGCATATCAGTGGCAGCACCTACGTCACCCGCACCCATGACTCTTTGAAAATTTCCAACGGGAAATGGTTTTGGTGGTCGCGTGGGATCGGTGGAAGAAATGCTCTGGACTATCTGACCGCGATAGAGGGCTTATGGCTTCCGGAGGCTGTGCAGCGCATCCTCGGAGAATCGCCCTGCATACCGCCTCCGTCAAAGCCAGCCGTACTGTATCCGAAAACTGAATTTATGCTGCCGCCCAAACACACCGATAATCGGCGTGTTTTTGCATATTTACGCAGCCGCGGCATTGACGCCGAGATCATCAACCACTGCATCAAGCACGGGCAGCTCTATGAGGATGCTGTCCGCCATAACTGCATATTTGTTGGCTTTGCAGAGGGTAAGCCTGCCTATGCCATGCTGCGGGGAACGCAGCGGGAAAAGCGGTTTGTCGGTGAAGCAGCAGGCAGCGACAAGCGATTTACCTTTGCTGTACCCTTGGCACCGAGCAACGGATCGACCCTGTGCGTTTTTGAAGGAGCCATTGATGCACTATCCTATCTGACATTGCTGAAGCAACAGGGCTCGGACTGGCGCAAGGCAAATACACTGGCGCTGGGCGGCATTTCCGGTAAGGGACTGCAGCGATTGCCGCCGGCACTTACGCAGTATTTGAAAGCTGCACCCCATATATCCCGCATCGTGCTGTGCCTGGACAATGATGAACCGGGACGGGTGGCGGCAGCGGCACTGCAGGAGCTGCTGGCAGGATATGAGGTCATCGACAAGCCGCCATTGCGGGGCAAAGACTACAATGACCTGCTGCAGTATCGGCACTGCGCCCGGCACGGCGCAGTCCGCTGATTTCTTTTTTCGGCGCAGTAACGCGGGACGCGGTGCATAGCGCCGCTGTCCCGGCAAGCATAGCATTTTGACAGCAAAATGCGCTTGTTAAGGGGCAAGCCCCCTAAGACCCCCCATTAAAAACG
>OGXQ01003252.1_pt1 | contig 9955 bp, 8 predicted proteins | sample 1576291 | NCBI WGS metagenome assembly OGXQ01 (sample SAMEA3541575, study PRJEB24748) | human gut metagenome | biome: human gut; feature: human-associated habitat; material: faeces | place: China | collected 2012 | reverse complement strand
TCCTCAGACCGTTCCGGATTTATTGACCGAACTTCATAGTACTCAGAATTATCCATTGTTTCAGTGCAGGGAGGAACTGTAGATTTTAATAATTGTCGTGCTGTGCTGAATGCGTCATTTACAACTTCCATAATTATCGATTTTTATTTCATATTTATTATAATACAGTCCAACACGCTTTTTGTTCAATAATTACTCATTTTATAATCCCGAGCATATTTTATATCTTTGCAGGGCTACTAATTTTAATGAATTTTTCAAGTGATATATCCACATAATTTTGAGCAAAAAATAGGATTCGACAAGATCCGCCAACATATAGAAAATAAATGCTTAAGTACGCTCGGTATAGATCGTGCAAAAAAAATGGTATTTATAAGTGATTATGATACTATTGCCAGAAAACTTCACGAAACTGAAGAGTTTGTTCATATTCTCCAAGAAGAAGACGAATTTCCTGCAAATTATTTTTTTGATGTACGTCCGGCACTTAAAAGAATACGGGTGGAAGGAACTTTTTTGGATGAATCTGAGTTATTCGATTTACGTCGATCACTTGAGACTATAAAGGGGATTGTTTATTTCTTTCTGAACAAAGAGACTGAAGAAAATACACCTTATCCATATCTTCAGAAATTGGCGGGAGATGTAACGGTTTTCCCGCAAATTATCATAAAAACCGATCAGATATTGGATAAATTCGGACATATAAAAGATAATGCTTCCCCTGACCTACAACGTATTCGTCGTGAGATAACGGCAACTTTATCCGGAATATCTAAAAGTCTTAATTCTATTTTGAGGATCGCTCAAAGCGAAGGTGTAGTTGATAAAGATGTAACACCAACAATGAGGGACGGACGACTGGTTATTCCTGTTATTCCTGCCTATAAAAGAAAGATTAAGGGTATTGTCCATGATGAATCAGCAAGCGGAAAGACAGTATTTATAGAGCCAGCAGAAGTGGTTGAGGCAAATAATCGCATTCGTGAGCTTGAAAGTGATGAACGGAGAGAAATTATTCGCATTTTAACCTCCTTTGCCAATGAATTACGTCCTTACACTGAAGAGATATTCCATTCTTACGAATTTCTTGCTGATATTGATTTTATTCGGGCGAAGGCATTATTTTCAATTCAAATCAACGGATTATTGCCTACATTTGAAGATTGTCAGCAGGTAGATTGGTATCATGCTATACATCCTTTATTATTTTTGTCACTTCAAAAGCAACAAAAACAAGTCGTTCCATTAGATATAACTTTAGATCATAAAAACAAAATTCTCTTGATCTCAGGACCTAATGCTGGAGGAAAGTCAGTCTGTTTAAAAACTGTGGGATTACTGCAGTATATGTTACAATGCGGACTTCTGATTCCGGTTTATGAAAATTCACGAACAGGAATCTTTGATAGTATATTTATTGATATTGGAGATGAACAGTCGATAGAGAATGATTTAAGTACTTATAGTTCTCATTTGACAAATATGAAATTTTTTGTCCGAAATTGTGATGACCGTACAATATTGTTGATTGATGAATTTGGGGGCGGTACAGAACCTCAAATCGGAGGAGCAATAGCAGAAGCCTTATTAGATCGATTCAATAAGAAAAATTCATTCGGTGTTATTACGACTCATTATCAGAACTTGAAGCATTTTGCTGAAGATACTCCAGGTATAATAAATGGAGCTATGCTTTATGATCGGCATTTAATGCAACCACTATTTAAGTTGTCAATAGGAAATCCCGGAAGTTCTTTTGCTGTAGAAATTGCTCGGAAAATCGGGTTGCCGGAAGATGTAATTGCTGATGCATCCTCTAAAGTCGGTTCTGATTATATTAATATGGATAAGTATTTGCAAGATATAGTTCGAGATAAACGGTACTGGGAAAATAAAAGACAAAACGTTCGGTTACAAGAGAAGCGCTTAGAAGAAATTACATCTCATTATGAGAATGATATAAAGGCTATAGAAAAGCAAAGAAAAGAGATATTAGCCGAGGCAAGAAAAAATGCAGAGAATATTTTATCCGAAGCAAATGCACGTATTGAAAACACAATACGTTCTATCAAAGAAGCTCAGGCTGAAAAGGAAAAAACAAAAAAGATTCGGAAAGATCTGGAAAAATTCAAAGAATCTATAACGACAGAGGCGATAATAGATGATAAAATCAGTCGGAAAATACAGAAAATAAAAGAAAGAGAAAAACATAAAAGAAATAAAATATTTACTAATAGTGAGAATATTGCATTCGATTCCAATGTGATAGCAGTCGGAGATGCGGTCAAAGTAAAAGGTCAAGCTTCTATTGGTGAGGTAATGGAGATTCAAGGAAAAAATGTAGTGATCGCATTCGGAATGTTGAAATCGACTGTTAAAATCGATCAACTCGAAAAAATAAGTAAAAATCAGATAAAGAGGGAGAAAAATATAAAAGCGACATTTGTCAGTGAACAGACCGCAGATGATATGCGGGAGAAAAAATTAAATTTTAAACAAGATATAGATATTCGAGGATTGCGCGGTGATGAAGCGATACAAGCGGTTACCTATTTTATCGATGATGCTATTCTTGTCGGGTGCTCCAAGGTCAGAATTTTGCATGGTACAGGTACAGGAATATTACGCCAACTTGTACGCCAATATCTTAGAACTGTTCCGGGTGTGAAACATTTTCAAGACGAACATGTACAATTCGGCGGTGCAGGAATAACAGTTGTCGATCTGGAATAAATCCAGATGACAACCGGTTTATTAGGGATTTAATAAATGCCTTCGTCTTTCACAAAAACATATAATGTAGATCTGGATACTCCATATTTTTCAGCTATTTTCCTGACAGATACCCCTTGAGCTCTCAGATCGACAATTTCATCCCGTTTGTGTTTCAATAATTTCATCTTGGGAGAGCATCCTTGTCTGCGTCCTAACACAACACCTTCTGATTTCCGTAACGCTAAAGCTTCTCTCGTTCGAGCAGAAATCAAATTATGCTCTATTTCTGCAACAAGGCCAAATGCAAAACCCAACACTTTGCTATTGATATTGTTATCAAAAGCATAACCATCTTTTACACTATAAACAACAACTTCTTTGCGAATACATTGATTTAAGATAGACATAATCTCCAGCAGAGTCCGGCTTAGCCGGGATAACTCTGTGACGATCAGAATATCTCCTTTGGTTAATCGTCTTAATAAGGTCCCTAATTTTCGATCACTACCCTTTTTTTTCCCACTGGCGACCTCTGTGTACCATTTGTCTACCGACAAATTCTTTTTTATGGCGTATTTCTTAATTTCTTCGCATTGATTTTTCAGATGTTGTTTTCCGGTACTAACTCGTAAATATGCCACTACCATTTTTCTATACTTTTCACTATACGCACTTTAAAATAAGCTATAAACATGTGTGATTTAGAGATAATATGTTCTATCTGTAGAATAAAGACCGACAATTTGTCGGTCACATTTCACAAAAATAATATTTATTTGACGAAAACATGAGAAAGTGCTCAAAATATTACAAGATTTTTCACATATGAATACTTTTTGCCAAAATAAAAACTTTCCGTATGTTTGTATAAACAAGAAAAATAAAATTTGATTTATGCGCAAGTTCACGCCGTTTAGAATAGCTTGTATTATTTTATTATGGATATACCTTTGTTATTTATTAATCAAGGGATATGGAGAAATCAATTTACGAGTTTTTTTAGTTATCATCGCTTCAGGGATTATTATTTTTGTTCCTATATATAAACGTAATCGGAAATAATTGCAAAAGCAGACCTTAAGAATCCTTGAGAAATATTATCGTTTCATCTAATAAAAAGCTACATTTGCAACTGCAAAAGTTTATTTAAATATGGCGATCATAAAAGAGCAATTACTCTCAACAATATATAATCCGGATGACTTACGGAAACTTTCTCCCGAGCAACTACCGCAGATCTGTACAGAATTAAGACAATTTCTTATAGACGAACTATCTTGTAATCCGGGACATTTCGCTTCGAGTTTAGGCACTGTAGAACTGACTGTTGCATTACATTATGTGTTTAAGACTCCCTATGATCGAATTGTATGGGATGTTGGTCATCAGGCCTATAGTCATAAAATTCTTACTGAACGTAGAGACAAATTTTTTACCAACAGAAAATTTAAGGGACTAAGCGGATTCCCCTCTCCTTTTGAAAGCAAATATGATACTTTTACGGCTGGACACGCGTCCAATTCAATATCTGCAGCTTTGGGAATGTCTGTCGCGGCTAATCTAAAAGGTGAAAACGATAGAAAAGTCATCGCAGTTATCGGAGATGCAGCAATATCCGGAGGATTAGCTTTCGAAGGATTGAATAACGCATCTATTAATCCGAATAATTTATTGATTATATTGAACGATAATGATATGGCGATAGATCATAACGTCGGTGCATTAAATCAATATTTGGTAAATATAACAACTTCTCCAAGTTATAATAAACTACGGTATGATATATATCGCACATTAGTGAAACTTAAACTTATTTCGGCAGAACATCGGGGCGCGATTTTACGTTTTAATAACAGTATCAAGGCTTTGATCAGTAAACACCAAAATATTTTTGAAGGGCTGAATATCCGTTATTTCGGACCGATCGATGGACATGATGTAAATTATATCATTCGTGTATTGAATGATATAAAAGAAATGTCAGGGCCTAAACTATTGCATCTGAAAACTATTAAAGGAAAAGGATATGCTCCTGCAGAAAAAGCTGCGACGGTATGGCACGCTCCAGGCAAATTTAATAAAATAACGGGTGAAAGATTTATTGTTAAAGATAATAATCTGCCTCCTCTCTTTCAAGAAGTCTTCGGACGTACATTGGTAGAATTAGCAAGAGAGAATAAAAAAATTGTCGGTATTACTCCTGCTATGCCTACAGGGTGTTCAATGACCTATATGATGTCAGAATTTCCTGATCGCACTTTTGATGTGGGTATAGCTGAAGAACATGCCGTTACTTTCTCCGGAGGATTGGCTAAGGAAGGTTTGATCCCTTTTTGTAACATCTATTCTACTTTTATGCAACGTGCTTTTGACGAAATAATACATGATGTTGCTATCCAAAATCTTCATGTAGTTTTTTGTCTTGACAGAGCCGGACTTGTAGGTGAAGATGGTGTGACACATCACGGAGCTTTTGATTTGTCTTATTTAAGATGTATTCCTAATATGACTATTGCATCTCCTATGAATGAGCATTACCTTAGACATTTAATGTACACGGCTCAGGCTAAAGAAACAGGAGTTTTTGCTATCCGTTATCCTCGAGGGCGGGGATCTCTCGTAAATTGGCACTGTACACCAATGATACTGGAAATAGGGAAAGGCCGGAAACTTTCTGATGGAGAGGATATTGCTCTTATCAGTATAGGTCCTATAGGAGTATCGGCGCAGAAGGCTATAATAAGGGCAAGACGACAGGGTGTTTCTGTAGCCCATTACGACATGATATTTTTAAAACCGATAGATGAAGAATTATTACATGAGATCGGAAAGAAATATTCACGGATTGTTACGGTAGAAGATGGAAGTATAAAAGGCGGACTGGGTATGGCTGTTATTGAATTTATGGCTGATAACGGGTATGTTCCCAGAATAAAACGAATAGGTATTCCCGATCAGTTTATTGAGCATGGAACTATTCCTGAACTCTATAAATTATGCGGTATGGATGAAGATAATATCGTTTCTCTTTTGACATCTGTATGGTAAGAAATCAAGAATCGTAAAATTAAAATATACTTTTAAAGACTTAATATCCTCTATGAAAATAATAATTGCGGGTGCAGGTGAAGTCGGTACTCATTTAGCAAAGTTGCTTTCTAAGGAAGAACAAGATATCATTTTGATTGATGCAGATATAGAAAAACTACAATGGATCGATTCTAATTATAATTTGATGACCGTTGCCGGGTCTCCTACTTCATTCAAGGTTTTAAAAAAGGCTGGGGTTAACAACGCAGATTTATTTATTGCCGTTATGCCATTCGAATCTCGAAATATTACGGCATGTACATTGGCTACTAAATTAGGAGCAAAAAAAACGGTTGCCCGTATTGATAATTACGAATACCTGTTACCTGAAAACAGAGCTTTTTTTCGGGAGTTAGGAGTCGACGAACTCATATATCCCGAAATGTTGGCAGCAGAGGAAATTGTTACGGCATTGAAAAGAACTTGGGTAAGAAATTGGTTTGAATTATGCAAAGGGGAACTTATTTTGATAGGTGTTAAATTACGGGAAAAAGCACAAATACTCAATCACAAATTATGTGATCTTACCCGACAGAACAATTACTACCATATCGCTGCCATAAAAAGGAATGAAGAAACTATTATTCCACGAGGTAATGATGAGTTGCAACTTAATGACATTGTTTATTTTACTACAACTCCAGATCATATTCAAGATATTCGTGAACTGACAGGAAAAACTGAAGTAGATGTACGAAAAGTAATGATTATGGGGGGCAGCCGTATAGCAATACGGCTTATCCATATTGCTCCAGAATATATAAAAATGAAACTAATTGAATGTGACCGGGAAAAAAGTTTCAAGTTAGTAGAAAAAATGCATGATACCGTTATTATTCATGGAGATGCAAGGGACATCGATTTGTTGAAAGAAGAAGGCATAAGAGATACCGATGCTTTTATTGCTCTTACAGACAGCTCCGAAACAAATATTTTGGCTTGTTTAACAGCTAAAAGACTGGGCGTAGCAAAAACCATAGCAGAAGTAGAAAACATTCCGTTTATTTCTACCGCAGAAGGATTAAATATCGGTTCGATTATAAATAAAAAATTGATTGCTGCCAGTAGGATTTTTCAGCTATTACTTGATTCGGATTCCTCGAATGTGAAATGTTTGGCTTTAGCTGATGCCGAAGTCGCCGAATTAGTTGCAAAAGAAGGGTCAAAAATAACAAAAGCACCAGTCAAAGACCTTACGTTACCTAAAGATCTCACATTGGGAGGATTAATCAGGGATGGAAAGGGTATTATTGTGAATGGGAATACGCAAATTCAGGCAAATGATCATGTTGTCGTATTTTGCCTGGATACAGCTATCCGTAAAATAGAAAAGCTTTTCAATTAATAGTTTTAATATGTCAGAAATAAATTTTCGAATAGTAGCACGAGTAATAGGCATACTATTATGTTTTGAAGCACTTTTTATGCTATTGCCGTTAAGCGTTGCAATATATTATAATGAAAGTGATATATATGCATTCTTACTGACTATCGGCATCACGGCGGTTGTCGGACTATGCTCTACATTTATTTTTAAAAGACATAGCAAGCAAATGGGTAAAAGAGAGGGGTTCTTAATTGTTTCTACTTCTTGGGTTTTCTTTTCTTTATTTGGAATGTTACCGTTTCTTATTCATGGAGATATTGATAATATTACGGATGCTTTTTTTGAAACTATGTCCGGATGTACGACTACCGGTGCCACGATACTGGATGATATAGAAAGTTTACCGCATGGGATTTTGTTTTGGAGAAGCTTAATGCAATGGCTCGGAGGTATGGGTATTATATTATTTACATTAGCTGTTCTTCCTATGTTAAATTTGCGAAGATTCTTCAGGAACATCCGTCCGTCGATTGCTTAGCGAGCTGATAAAGACGAGAGAAACGGACAGGGGTGTCGCCAAGTGGTTAAGGCACCGGATTTTGATTCCGGTATGCGAAGGTTCGAATCCTTCCACCCCTGCCAAAACACTGTTTTGAGTGTTTTTCCTGCACAACGAACTGCGCAGGCGTCTCGGAAAATCTTTGCAATTTGTAAAGAGCGTCCTAGACTGCTTGGCGCGGTTTTATTTTTTTTGCGGACGAGAAAAAAATTTCCCGTTTGCGGATGCGTTTCGCATCAAAAATTTTTTGCGTTGTTATTCGTGCACGCACCCACTTTTCAGAGGGTAAAAATGATTTCTGACAGCCTGAAGGTCTTCTCGGGGAATGCCAATCCCAAGCTTGCTCATGCAGTGGCTCAGTACCTGAACATCCCGCTTGGGCGGGCAACCGTCAACCGCTTCTCCGACGGTGAAGTTATGGTTGAAATCAACGAGAACGTCCGCGGCTGTGACGCTTTCGTGCTGCAGAGCACCTGTGCGCCGACCAACGACAATCTGATGGAGCTGATGATCATGGTTGATGCTCTGCGCCGCGCTTCGTGCCGCCGCATCACCGCCGTGATGCCCTATTACGGCTATGCCCGTCAGGACCGTCGTCCCCGTTCGGCCCGTGTGGCCATCTCCGCCAAGGTCGTCGCGAACATGCTCCAGAGCGTGGGCATTGACCGCGTGCTGACGATGGATCTGCACGCTGATCAGATTCAGGGCTTCTTCGACGTTCCGGTCGACAACATTTACTCGACGCCCGTTCTGTTGAACGACTTGGTCTCGCACCAGTATCCCGACCTGATGGTGGTCTCGCCTGACGTGGGTGGCGTGGTTCGTGCTCGTGCCATGGCCAAGGAACTCGGCGTTGATCTCGCCATCATCGACAAGCGTCGTCCCCGCGCCAACGTCGCCGAAATCATGAACATCATCGGTGAAGTGAAAGGCCGCACCTGCGTCATCACCGACGACATCGTCGATACGGCCGGCACCTTGTGCAACGCCGCCGGCGCTCTGAAGGAGCGCGGCGCTACCCGTGTGCTCGCCTATGCAGCGCACCCTGTTTTCTCCGGCAACGCCATCGAACGCATCAAGAACTCCGCTCTTGACGAAGTCGTGGTGACCGACACGATTCCGCTGCGCCCCGAAGCGCAGGAATGCCCCAAGATCCGCCAGCTCTCCTGCGCGCCTCTGGTGGGCGAAACGATTTCGCGCATCGCGCGCGAAGATTCGGTGAGCGAGCTTTTTAACGAATAATCCGCTACAATCCGAATCCTTTTTTAAAACCTGTTCGCAACTGGTCGCGGTTGCGAACACTTTTTTGTTTATTTTGAGGTACTTAACCATGAAATTCACCGCCGCTACCCGCGCAACGCAAGGTACGAGTGCGAGCCGCCGCCTTCGCCGCGAAGCCAAGGTTCCCGCAATCCTTTACGGCCTGAACCAGCCTGCAGCCATGATCGCAATCGATCACAACGAAATGTTCTACGCGCTGCAGAAGGAAAAGTTCCATTCCTCCATCCTGACGATGGAACTCGACGGCACTGAACAGCTCGTGGTCCTGCGTGCCTTCCAGATGCACCCGTACAAGAACCAGGTTCTGCACATGGACTTCCAGCGTATCGACCCGAACGCCAACGTGACGATGCGCGTGCCGCTGCACTTCTTCGGCGGTGAAAACAGCCCGGCCGTCAAGATCGACAAGGGCCTCATCAGCCACCTCGTGAGCGCTGTGGAAGTTTCCTGCCTGCCCAAGGATCTGCCCGAATTCATCGACGTGGATCTCTCCGGCATGACCAGCCAGACCACGCTGCGCGTGGGCGACATCACGCTGCCCGCCGGCGTGACCGCCGTCAACCCCGAAACTCCGGTTGCTACGGTTGCCAATGTGGCCGGCGACGATGCCGACACCGCTGCTACCGAGGAAGCTGCTACGCCTGCCGCCTAATCGCGCAGTTCGTTGCATCAACGGCCGTGCCTTTCTTTGAAAAAGCGCGGCTGTACGCAGCCCAAGCCCGTTCTTTGCCAAAGGCATCCGTTGGGTGCTGCCGCAGAAAACGGGTTTTATTTTTTGCGCCACAAAGTGAGCGCTTTGACTTGAGACCGTTTGCATGACCTCCGCCTTTGCTCCTCTGGGGCTTTCCGAAAAACTCTGCGAGACCGTTGCGCGTCTGGGCTTTGAAGAGCCGACGCCGATTCAGTCCGCCGCAGTTCCTGAACTCATCAAAGGCGGCGACGTCTTGGGTCAGGCCGCCACCGGCACCGGCAAGACG
>OGXQ01003250.1_pt1 | contig 9959 bp, 10 predicted proteins | sample 1576291 | NCBI WGS metagenome assembly OGXQ01 (sample SAMEA3541575, study PRJEB24748) | human gut metagenome | biome: human gut; feature: human-associated habitat; material: faeces | place: China | collected 2012 | reverse complement strand
AGGAAGCCCCCCTCCTCCATCACCGTTACCGGGTCGGTGAGGGGGTTCCAGCCGCTGCCCGGCCGGACGGCGCACACCATGTCCAGGTGGCCCTGGAGGATCAGGCGGGGGGCGCGTCCCCGGCCCGGCGCGGGGGGCACGTCGGCCATCCGGTTGCCCGCCCCGTCCCGGACGGGGGAGAGGCCCAGCCCCCGCAGGTATGCGTCCAGCTCCTCCCCGGCGGCCTCCTCGTGCCGGGAGGGGCGGGGGCGGCGGGAGAGGATGCGGAAGGTGTGTACGATGCCCCGGGTGATGGCCTCCCGGCCCCCCAGGCGCTCCAAAAGCGTCATATGCAATCCCTTCTTTCGGGGGTATTCTACCACATCTCCGCCCGCCGCGCCAGGACTAGGCCTTGTTTGAAAAATAGCAATATGACCAGCGGCGAGGAATTTTGCCCGCTGGCAAGCAATTTTTTCGCAGGAATCCTGGCGGATTTCAAGGAAAAATTGGGCCGTCCAGAGGGCAAAAGGCCCGGTGATTGGGCGTGTTGACTATTTTCAAACAAGGCCTAGGCACAGAATAGTAAAAAGCAAAGAAATGAAAAGAGAGGAATATCTGCGCATGATCAATTTTGGAGCGCTCTTGAGCAACACCAGCAACTTTCTGTATACCTACATTCTCATCGCCCTGCTGATTTTTGCGGGGCTCTACTTCACCGTGCGCACCCGCGGGGTGCAGTTCCGGCTGTTCCCCGAGGCCCTGCGGGTGCTGGGGGAGAAGAAAAAGGACGGCAAGGACATCTCCTCCTTCCAGGCCCTGATGATCTCCACCGCTACCGGTATGATCGTGACCCGTTCCGTGTCGGACGGCAGCCTGAACAGCGACGTGCTGGGACAGTTTAAGGCCCAGCCCAGGGCGATCCTGGCCACCGGCATTATTTTAGCGCTGCTGGGGCTGGTGCCCGGCGCTCCCACGGCGCCGCTCCTGCTGGTGGGCTGCGGCCTGGGTATTGGCGGCTTCTTGAGCGACCGGAAGCTCACTGAGCAGAAGGCACTGGAGGAACAGCCCGCCCCGGAGGCGGCAGCCACCCCGGAGCTTCAGGCGGCCAGCGAAACCGACTACTTCAAGGACATCAACAATGTCTATTCCCTCCTGGCGGTGGAGCCGATCGAGATGGAATTCGGCTACAGCCTGATCCCGTTGGTGGATGAGAAAAGCGGCGGCAAGCTGATCAGCCGCATTGTGATATTCCGCCGGCAGTATGCCCAGGATATGGGCTTTGTCATCCCCTCTATCCGCCTCCACGACGGTGCGGCGCTGGGAACCAACCAGTATGTGATCAAAATCCGGGGGGAGGAGGTGGCCCGGGGAGAGATTCTGGTGGACTATTATCTGGCACTGGAGCCGTCCAATCCGGCGGGGACGATTGACGGGATTGAGACGGTGGAGCCGGCCTACGGCATCCCCTCCCGCTGGATTTTGCCGGAGAACAAGGAAATGGCGGAGATCTACGGGTATACGGTTATCACACCCCTGACCGTTATGCTTACCCACCTGTCGGAGACGATCAAAAAGCATGCCTATGAGCTGCTCAACCGCTCGGAGACCTTGCAGCTTGTGGAGAATCTGAAAAAGACGGAGCCGGAGCTGGTGGCCGATGTGATCCCCAACGTCATCTCCTACGCCAACCTGGAAAAGATCCTGCGCAGCCTGCTGCGGGAGGGCATCCCCATCCGGGATCTGGCGGCCATTCTGGAGGCGGTGGTGGAGGCCAGTACCACGACCCATGATATCGACATGATCACCGAACAGGTGCGCGGTGCATTGGGACGGACCATTACCCGGAAGTTCTGCGAAAATGGGCAGCTTCGGGTAGTGACGCTGGACGCGGAGCTGGAAAAGAAGGTACTGGCCGCCCTGACCAAGAACGAGCACGGCGTCTATCTGGCGCTCAGCCCTGATATTGTGCAGCAGATCGTACAGCAGGTGGGAGAGCTGCGGAAGAAATTTGAGGAGCTCTCCCAAACGCCCATTCTGCTGACCAGCCAGATTATCCGTGTCTATCTCAGCCGTATGCTCGCCACATTCTATCCCGACATCTATGTGCTCTCCTTTAATGAAATCACGAGCAATGTGCAGATACAGGCCATTGGCAACATTACACTTCAGCCGCAGGAAAAGCGTGCATAGAGATGGGGAAGGGTATCTGCATGAATAAGTTAAAACAGATGGAAACGGCCCTATCTCCCGGCGGAGGTCAGCAGGCGGTCGACCAGATGGACAATCAGACCCTTCTGCTGCGCTACAAGGAGACGGGGGATATGGAGCTGAAGTGGGCCCTGGTGCTGCGGTATACCGATCTGGTACGCCGGATTGCGATTCAGACCTGCGGGCTGTTCAGCGGGTTTACCCAGTTGGATGATGTGATCCATGAGGGAATTTTGGTTCTGCTCAGCGCTGTGGACAAGTATGACCCCGAAAAGGAGGTCAAGTTCGAGGCGTACATCGCAAAGCGGCTGCGGGGAATGGTGATCGACCTGGTACGCAAGCAGGACTGGATTCCGCGGAGGGTCCGGCAGAAGGCCACCCGGCTGAAGCGGGCGGCTGAGGAGCTGTCCATAGAGCTGGGCCATACCCCCAGCGATCAGGAGATGGCAGACTACCTGAAGCTCAGCCAGAAGGACTATGAGGAGCTCCTCTCTGAAACGGCGTTTTCCAACCTGATGTCTTTCGAGGTGCTTTTGGACACCTATGGGAATGTAACCGGCAAGGCACTGTCCGGCAATCCGCCGGAGGATGCTTATCAGCAAAAGGAGCTGCACGAGGTGCTGCGCCGGGGAATCGCCTCCCTGCGGGAGAATGAGCGGCTGGTGCTCTCCCTGTATTATGAAAAAGAGCTGACCATGAAGGAGATTGCACAGGTCCTTGGGGTCAGCGCGCCGCGTATTTCACAAATCCATAACCGGGCCATTCAGCGGCTCCAGGCCTACATGAAGCAGTACATAGGAGCGTAGTACACAGCAGAAGGGAGAAGGCCATATGACAAAAGGGTTTTACAACCTGACCTCCGGCATCCTGTCCCAGAGCCGCCGGCTGGACACGGTTGCCAACAACATGACGAATCTCTCCACCTCCGGGTATAAGGCGGAGCAGTATACGGACAGCACCTTCCAGGAAGTGCTGATCAGCCGGGTAGGTAATAAGGACAAAAGCAGCCCCACCGTGATCGGTGAGGAGAGCTATATCCTGGCTCCCAGTCAGCTCTATGTGGACTATAGCCAGGGAAGCCTGGAGGAGACGGGGCTGACGCTGGACTTCGCCATCGAAGGGGATGGCTTTTTCGCCATTCAAACGGCTCAGGGCGTCGAGTACACCCGCAGCGGCAGCTTTTCTCTGGATGGGGAGGGCTATCTCTGCCTGCCCGCCCATGGGCGGGTTCTGGGGGCGGATGGACAACCAATCTATCTGGCCACCGACCGTATCCGGGCCGATCAGGCAGGGAACCTCTATACAGAGGGCGGCGGCTATGTGGGTCGGCTGGGTCTGTACGCCTTTGCGGACAACGGGCAGCTGGAGAGAAATGAGAGCGGCCTGTTCGGTGCGAATGGGCAGGCGCCGGCTCCCTCCCAGGCGAAGCTCCACTGGAAATGGGTGGAGAATGCCAACGTGGACATGCTCCAGGAGATGAGCGATATGATGACGGCCCAGCGGGCGCTTCAGAGCGCCGCACAGGTGCTGAAGCTCTATGACGGCGTGCTGACCAAGGCGACAACAGAGCTGGGACGCTTATAAGCAGAGGAGGAGAACGATGCTTCAGGCTTTTTATACCGCCACGGTGGGCGCGCAGCAGCAAATGGAGCGAATGGGAGTCCAGGGCAATAATATGGCCAACGCGAACACCTTTGGATTCCGGGCGGAGAAGCCCGCCTTTGAGGCTCTAATGTACCGGATGGTAGACGGTATCGACGGCCAGCAGCTCCCCAAGGGCAGCGGTACCCGCATGGTGTCCACCATCACGGATTTCCGCTCCGCAGCGATGGAGGAGACGGGGCGCAAGCAGGATTACGCCATTGTGGGCGACGGCTTTTTCGCCCTGTATGACCCGGATACCGGAGAGATTTCCTACACCCGGGACGGCTCCTTCGCCCTGTCCTCGTTTCAGCAGATAAAGGAGGACGGAACAACGGATACACTTTACTATCTGGCGGATGGAGAGGGCCGGCAGGTTCTGGACACCAACGGCTATCCCATTGTGGTGACGGACGCTGAGGCGCGCCAGCCTGTGGGCGTGTTTACCATTCAATACCTGGACGGCCTTCAGCATGTGGGCAGCGGCCGGTTTGTGACCACGGAGAAAAACGGTGCGGTGTGGATGAGCCCCTCGGAGGTGCGCCAGGGCTATCTGGAGAGCTCCAATGTGGACTTGGCTTCTGAGATGGGAAAGGTGATTGAGGCCCAGCGGACTTACAGCTATGTCCTGCGCATGATGCAGACAGCGGACGAAATCGAGACGACGGTCAACAACCTGACAAACGGATAGGCAGGGAAAATACGTGAAAAATTTTAATGAACTCAGCGGCCTGGAACTGGATACGCTCCGGGAGATCGGCAGCATCGGGACGGGCAACGCGGCGACGGCCCTCTCCAGCCTGCTCCAGTGTGAGGTGCGCATTGAAATGCCGGAGGTGCGCATCCTCGGTTACAACGAGGCCATCGACTGGATCGGCGGGCCGGAGGTGATCACGGCCGGTGTGCTGGTGCGTCTGGGCGGGGAAATCAACGGTATTATGCTCTCGGTACAGCAGATGGACTTTATCAATCAGGTGCTGGGCCGCATGATGAACCGGACGGTTTGCGAATATGGGCAGCTCTCGGAGCTGGACCGCTCAGCCCTGGTAGAGGTGGGCAACATCATGATCTCCACCTTCGTCAACGCCCTCTCTGGATTGGCTGGGGTAACGATTCAGCCATCGGTGCCTGGCTTTGCTGTGGACATGCAGGGGGCGATTATTACGGTGCCCATGGCGGAGTTTGGAGGACAGTCGGATTACATTATGACCATCGGCACCAATTTCATCTGCGAAAAGCACAGCGTGCCCTGCCGCCTCCTGCTGTCACCTGACGTGCGTTCCCTCAATTTCCTGCTGCGGAAGCTGGGTGTTTTGGATGAATGACAAGCTGGTGGTTGGGATCGCCGACATGAAAATGGCGCAGGGCAGTGGGATGCTGGTGACTTACGCCCTGGGCTCCTGCATTGGAATCTGCTTCTATGATCCCATGCTCAAGCTGGCCGCCCTGCTCCACATCATGCTGCCCCTGAATCTGGAGACGGGGCGGAAGTCCCCGCTCAAGTATGCGGATACCGGCATCCGGGAGACGCTGCGGGAAATGGAGCGGCGAGGCGCCAAACGGGCGCGGGTTACAGCCAAAATTGCCGGCGGAGCCCGCATGTTTGAGGTAGCCGGCGGTGGAAATCTGGGCAATATTGGACAGCGGAATATTGAAAGCGTCCATATGACGCTGCGTACAGAGGGCGTCCGGCTGCTACAGGAGGATGTAGGCGGCACGGTGGCCCGGACCCTGCTCTTTGACGCGGCCACCGGACAAGGCTGTGTCCGCTGCTACGGAAAGCCGGAGCTCATTTTTTAGCCGGTAGGAATAGAACAATCTGAAAGTGGGGGAATGGGTCATGGAAAACAACAAAGACGGAATTTTATTGGAGACGGGGACAAACGAGATTGAGATCATGGAGTTTACCATTGACGGAAATCTCTACGGGATCAATGTGGCCAAGGTGCGTGAGATTATGCTGTCGGCGCCGGTGCACCCAATGCCCCATGCCCACCCGGCAGTGGAAGGGATTTTTAAACCCCGGGACATCGTGATTACCGTGGTGGATCTGCCGGAGTATCTCAGTGGACATACCGAACCCAAAGGGGAAAAGGATCTCTTCATTATCACCAATTTCAATAAAATGCACATTGCCTTCCGCGTCCATACGGTAGTGGGGATCAGCCGTATCTCGTGGCGGGACATCCAGAAGCCGGACAACACGGTTTCCGGGGGCGCAGACGGGGTTGCCACCGGAATCGCTCAGTGCGGCAAGGACTTGGTCACGATTCTGGATTTTGAAAAGATTGTGGCCGAGATTGCGCCGGAGACCGGTATCCAGCTCAGTGAGGTGGATGCTATGGTTAAGCGGGAGAAGCGAAGCGAGCCGGTCTGGGTCGCGGAGGACTCCATCCTGCTGTCCCAGATGATCCGTACCGCGCTGACTAAGGCGGGGTATACCAACCTGCGCATGTTCCAAAACGGCGCAGAGCTGTGGGAGGCGCTGCAGGCGTGTAAGGACGGCGGGGGCCCCACCGGACAGGTTTCTATTGTGATTACCGACCTGGAGATGCCCCAGATGGACGGCCATAACCTCACCAAGCGGATCAAGGAGGATAAAGAGCTGCAGGCCATTCCAGTGATCATTTTCTCCTCCCTGATTACAGAGGAGATGCGCCGCAAGGGCAAAGAGGTCGGTGCGGATGAGCAGTTGAGCAAGCCGGAAATCGGGCATTTGATCGGAATTGTGGACCATCTTTTGGAGCGCAGCAGACGGAAGCGGGAGGCAGGACAGGCATGAGCAGCAAATATATCGTTCGTCAGCCCATCAAAGACCAGGCAAATAAGATCATCGGCTATGAGATCCAGTACCATGGGGAAAACCAGGCCTTTGGCGACAACGGCAAAAACGTCAGGGAGAACGACTTTGCCGCAGCGGACACCATTTACAATTTCCTCACCATGAATACCGATAAGCTGCTGCGCGGCTCACTGAATTTTATGACCTTCACCACCACGCTTCTGATGAAAAAAACGCCCCACCTCTTTGACAAGGGGGAGCTGGTGATCCAGATTGACGACAGCGTTATCATTCATCCCCTGGCCATGCATATGGTGCAGCAGTATGCAAAAGAGGGCTATCAGGTGGCGGTCAATGAATTCCAGTTTGCCCCGCGCTATCTGGGAATCCTGGACCGGATCGACTACATTAAGCTGAACATCCAGACCACGCCGGAGCTGACGCTGAAAAACATCATCGACATCGCCCACAGCATGAAAAAGCAGTGTATCGCCGTGGGGATTGACCGGGAGGAAACCTACCAGAAGGCCGTCAAGCTGGGGGTGGATGCCCTGGAGGGCCCCTATGTGGCGGAAAAGCTGACCACACAGACCCACAGCAGCGGATATTTGCAGAGCAACTTCTTCCGCCTGATGGTGGCGATGACGCGGGACGAGCCGGATGTGGAGGAGATTGAGCAGATTATTTCCGTAGATGCTACGCTGACCTATGGCCTGCTGCGGATGGCAAACTCCTGCTATTATGCGCTCCGCCACCGGGTAACCAGCGTACGCCAGGCGATCATGACTATGGGCCTGAGCGAACTGCGTCAATGGGTCTACCTGCTGAGCGCCAGCAATGCCGAGAATCAGATGGAGGAGGGCGCGGAGGAGTTTCTCAGAATGTCGTTCATGCGGGCCAACTTCTGTAGCAAGCTGATGAACTACGCAAAGGATATGCCGATCTCCAAGCCGGATGCCTACTTAATGGGGATGTTTTCTACCCTGAATTATCTCATTGATGCTCCGCTGGCGGAGATTCTGAGGCCCATTCCTCTGTGTGCGGAGGCTAAGGAGGCCCTTTTACAGCATACCGGCCGGGCTGGAATGCTGTACGATCTGGCCCTGAGCTATGAGCATGCGGATTGGGAAAAGATTGATAGACTGACCGGAGAGCTTGGAATTCCTACGAATCTGCTGACCAGTCTCTATTTTACCTGTATGGAAGAGGTAAACCGGGTTTGGATCGAAATGAACCGGCCGGTGCAGGGACAGATAACCGATGACACAAAGATAGATACCTAAAGTATCCTTCTGTTGCTCAGCCATGAGGAGCGGTGCCGTCCACAATGGCGGTGTTCAGGGCGGGGAACACCACCGCGTCCAGGGAGTCCGGGTCGCCGGAGCAGGCGATGTACTCCACCGAAGCCCCCTTCTCCTCCATGGCCTGGGCCACCCGGCGCATCAGGGAGGACTTGCCGCAGCCCGGCCCGCCCTTCAATATGTAGATGGTTTCGGCCTGCTCGGGCTCAAGCAGCTGGTCGTACAGGGAGTAGAAGCCGGTGGGGGAATTGGCGCCCAGATAAAAACAAACCTTTGCTTCCGCTTGCATAAATGACCCTCCAAGTCTCTAGTTTCTCACTCCAGCGTATGCGTGGAGGGGGAGGGGGGTGCGGCGCGGTATGGTTGCCTTTTGCCTGGAGGCTGTGGTACACTATAAAAAAAGAGAGGGGGTGAGTCTATGCCGTATGAGAAGCTGCGCCTGACCGCCATGACCACGGCCGGTGGGTGAGGGGCCAAGCTGGGACCGGGTGTCCTGCAACAGATTTTGTCCGGGCTGCCCCGGACGCTTGAGCCCAACCTGCTGGTGGGCTATGACTCCAGCGATGACGCCGCGGTGTACCGCCTCACGGATGAGCTGGCGCTGATCCAGACCGTGGATTTCTTCCCGCCAGTAGTGGACGACCCCTATGACTTTGGGCAGATCGCGGCGGCCAACGCCCTCTCCGACGTGTACGCCATGGGCGGCGAGCCCAGGCTGGCCATGAATCTGCTGGCCGTCCCCTCCTGCCTGCCGCGGGAGGCGGTGGGGGCCATCCTGGAGGGGGGCGCGGCCAAGGTGGCGGAGGCTGGCGCAGTGACCGCAGGAGGCCACAGCATTGAGGACACGGAGCCCAAGTACGGCCTGTGCGTCAGCGGCCTGGTCCACCCCGGAGCGGTACTGACCAACCGGGGGGCCAGGGAGGGGGATCTGCTGGTGCTCACCAAGCCCCTGGGTACCGGTATCCTGACCACCGCCGCCAAGGCGGAGCTGCTGAGCGGTGCGGAGTACCGGGCGATGACGGACCTGATGGCGGCGCTCAACCGGGACGCGGCCCGGGCGGCCGTGCCCCTGCGGCCCAGCGCCTGCACCGATGTGACGGGCTTCGGCCTGATCGGCCACGCCAGGGAGATGGCGGAGGGGGCCGGGTGCACCATCGAGCTCTGGCCGGGGCGGGTGCCCATCGTGCCCCAGGCCCTGGAGCTGGCCCGGGACGGCATCATCCCGGCGGGGGCCTACCGCAATCTGGAGTTTGCCGGGCCGGAGGTGGAGACGGCGGGGACCTTCCCCCAGGCGGTGCTGGACTGCCTCTACGACCCCCAGACCTCCGGCGGCCTGCTCCTGGCCATTGCGGAGGAGCGGGGGGCGGAGCTGCTGCGCCGCCTGTGCTGCTGCCGCATGCAGTCAGGAAAACAGCAGCAGCCGCTGCCAGAGCTTTTAAAGATTTTCTCATTCTTTCTCCCCTCTCTCCTCTTCTGAAAGTTTTCCCTTTGTCCTGATTTCAGCTTATCATACGCCTGCACAGGCTGCAAGGAACAAATCTCTTACAAATCATTACAAAAAACAGCGATCCGCCAGGGCACCGGTTTCTGTCTGCTCTTCCCTATCTCCACAAAAATAGGAGGCGCACAGCCAGCCAACACCGGCAGTGCACCTCCTTATCTGTCTCCTGCTCCATTCCGGGGCAGCTGTTTTATCTTTCTATTCTGTTAATATTCGGGGTCCCTCTCAGACAAGGAGCTCATAATTGACAATGTCCAGCATTCTGCCGAATTTCTCTCCTACCTCGTGCATCTTGCCGCAGAAGGAAAAACCAAACTTTTCATGAAGCCGGATGCTGGCCTGGTTTTCTGCTGTAATCACAGAAATGACAGTCCTGGTATTTCTGTCCTCTCTTGCCAGGCGGATGATCTCCTGCATCAGCGCCTCGCCCACTCCCCTTTTCCGAAAATCGGGCGATACATAAACGGACAGCTCCACTGTTTTTTTGTACGCCTCGTGGGGACGGTACTGGGACAGGCAGGCATAGCCTGCAACCCTTCCATCCTCC
>OGXQ01003245.1_pt1 | contig 9977 bp, 10 predicted proteins | sample 1576291 | NCBI WGS metagenome assembly OGXQ01 (sample SAMEA3541575, study PRJEB24748) | human gut metagenome | biome: human gut; feature: human-associated habitat; material: faeces | place: China | collected 2012 | reverse complement strand
GCGCGCGAAGGCGCTCGGCGCCGTGATCGACGATAGCATTGTAGATACGGAGTATCTTGCCAAACAAGCCGCCGCCAAGCGCGAGCGCGTCGCGGCCGCTGAGGCATCCGGCATCACGGAGCCGGTCAAACCGGTATGCTACCCGGCCGGCCGCTGGAACGGCAAGGTCTACGGCACGGCGGCTTATGGCTACCGTATCTATGTTGATAACGCTGAGGTGCAGATCAGCGGCGATGACGCCGACGCGCTCAAAAAATACGCCGATGCTCTGGAGGTCTGGCGCAAAGCAGTAAAAGCAAAGGAGTAGCCATCGCAAACCACCAGCCTCCCGGCGATGCCGGGAAACAATCGAAAGGAGAATTTTACCATGAAAAAGATCATCAACAAAAAGCTATACGACACTAGCACGGCGACGTGCATCGCTGAGTACAGCGGCCCGGCGCGCGTGTCGGACTTCAGCTTTTACCGCGAGACGCTGTACCGCAAGCGCACAGGGGAGTATTTTATCCACGGCGAGGGCGGCGCGAGGTCGCGCTATGCATCGTATGAGTATGGGCTGATGTCGTGGGGCGAGCAGATCCTCCCACTGACCTACGACACCGCGCGCGATTGGGCCGAACACCACATGGACGCGGACGCCTATCAGGACGAGTTTGGCCCAGCCGCAGAGGACGATTCGCGCACGGTGATGAGTCTTTCCGTTCGCGCCGACACCGCTGATAAGGCGCGCCGCGCCGCGGCCGCGTCAGGCTGCAGCATCTCCGAGTACGTCGAGCATGCGCTGTTGGCGCAGCTTGGAGGAGATACAGATGCGTGACCGAGCACGCGGTTAGCATTTTCGTTAGCATTTCGCTAGCGAAATGCGTCTGCATTATGCGAAAAATAATCGTAAATCCGCGACGTTTTTCGCACCGCAAAGATTTCCGAAAGCGCCGCGAAGCATTGATAAACAAAGAAAAACCAGCAATCTCAATGGATTGCTGGTTTTCTTAATTTGGAGCGGGATACGGGAATCGAACCCGCCTATCCTGCTTGGGAAGCAGGTGTTCTACCAATGAACTAATCCCACAGGTGCAATTATTATAGCACGGCCAAGTGTCGTTTTCAAGTGAAAAATGCAACAGAACTTGACATTTCTCTGCGCGCAACTTATAATATCCATTCGTGACGTTTTTGTTTGTTTGTTGATATAATGGGAGTGACACTATGGCGCAAGAAACCCTTCGCGAAAATAAAATGGGCACGATGCCCGAAAATCGGCTGCTGCTGTCGATGGCAGTGCCGATGATGATCTCCATGCTCGTGCAGGCGCTGTACAACATCGTGGACAGTATCTTTGTCTCGCGCATCTGCGAGGATGCGCTCACGGCGGTGTCCATGGCGTTCCCGCTGCAGAACATCATCATTTCCATCGCTGTCGGCTTCGGTGTCGGCATCAACGCGCTGCTGTCGCGCGCGCTGGGGCAGAAAAACGCCGAGCGCGTCAATCAGGTCGCGGTCAACGGCCTGCTGCTGGCGCTGCTGAGCTATTTGTTCGTGCTCGTCGCCGGCCTGCTCGGCATCCGCGCATATATGCACACGCAGACGGATATTGAGACGATCGTCAATTTCGGCATCACGTATCTGAACATCTGCATTTTGTGCTCGTTCGGCGTTTTCATCGAGATCACCTTCGAGCGCTTTCTGCAGGCGACCGGCCGCACGATCTATTCCATGATCACGCAGCTGGTCGGTGCGATCACGAATATCATCCTCGACCCGATCCTGATTTTCGGCCTGCTCGGCTTCCCGAAGATGGGCATTGCCGGCGCGGCCTGGGCGACGGTGATCGGCCAGTGCCTGGGCGCGGTCGTGGCGGTCATCCTCAATCATTGCAAGAATCCGGAGATCCACCTGCGCCTGCGGCACATCCGCCCGAGCGGCAAGCTCATGGGCGAGATCACGGCCATCAGCATCCCGTCGATCATCATGAGCTGCATCTCATCGCTGACGTGCTTCGTCATGAACCTGATCCTCATCACGTTTTCGTCCACGGCAGTCGCGGTGTTCGGCGTCTATTTCAAGCTCCAGAGCTTTGTGTTCATGCCGGTGTTCGGTTTGAATAACGGCATGGTGCCGATCATTGCCTATAACTATGGCGCGCAGAAGCCGGAGCGTATCCATAAGACGATCCGCCTCGGCATGGTCTACGCCGTCGCGATCATGGTGATCGGTCTGCTCGTATTCCAGCTCATTCCGAAAGAGCTGCTGCTGATGTTTGACGCCTCGGACGCCATGCTGGAGATCGGCGCGCCCGCGCTGCGCATCATGAGTCTGGCGTTCATATTTGCCGGTATCAGCATCGTGGCCGGTTCCTCGTGCCAGGCATTTGGCTACAGCGTCTACAGTATGTTTATCTCCATCGCGCGTCAGATCGTGGTGCTCATCCCGGCGGCGTATCTGCTGTCGCTGAGCGGCGTGCTGCGCAGCATCTGGTTTGCGTTCCCGATCGCGGAGGTCGCCTCGCTGATCCTCTCGCTGTTCTTTTTGCGCACCACGCTCAAAAAGACGGGCATGGCGATGCCAAAAACGAAATAAAGCTCCGTTCCGCAAAGGCGGCGCCGTACGGCGCCGCCTTTTTTCGTCGCGTTCCGCACCGGCCGAACCGGGCCTGCATAGGATAATGCGGGCCGAGTGCCCGATTTGAAAAGGAGGAACGACTGTGGACAAATGCAATTTCAAGCAGGGCCCGCTGCCGGAATGCGCGCCGCTGGCGCTGGCGCAGACGCCCATGCAGCAGTCCAGCGAACCCGCGTATGATCGGCGCATGGCACTGGCGCGCGGTACGCTGTTTCCGGGACTGGACCTGCCGTTTATGAACATGGTCAACAAACCCGGCGACCTCAGCACGCCGCTGTGCGAGCTGATGGCGATGGACTTTGTCATCCGGGAGCTGAACCTGTATCTGGATACGCACCCGGACGACCGTGAGGCATTCGAGACGCTGCAAAAGTGCATCCGCCTGAGCGCGGAGGGGCGCAGGCGGTACGTGGAGCAATACGGCCCCGTGTCCCTGCGGGATCTGGAAAGCTCGGACGTCTATGACTGGCTCAACGCGCCATGGCCGTGGCAGCAGGAAGGAGAGGGGAAGTAAGCGATGTTTGTCTATGAAAAGAAACTGGAATACCCGATCCGCATCAAAAACTCTAATCCCGCGCTGGCAAAGTTCATCTGCTCGCAGTACGGTGGGCCGGACGGCGAGCTGGGCGCGTCCCTGCGCTATCTCAGTCAGCGCTATGCCATGCCGTACCCGGAGCTGTCGGCGATCCTGACGGACATCGGCACGGAGGAACTTGGTCATCTCGAGATGGTCGGAACGATCGTCTACCAGCTCACGCGCAGCATGACGCCGGAGCAGATCAAACAGTCCGGCTATGATACGTACTTCGTCGATCACACGGCGGGCGTCTTTCCGCAGTTTGCATCCGGCACGCCGTGGACGGCGGCGACGATCGGCGTGACCGGCGATGTGATCGCCGACCTGTCGGAGGATATGTCGGCCGAGCAGAAGGCGCGCAAGACCTATGACAACATTCTGCGGCTTTGCGACGACCCGGATGTGACGGATGTGATCCGGTTTCTGCGTGAGCGCGAGGTCGTACACTACCAGCGCTTCGGCGAGGCGCTGCGTCTGGCGACGGAAAAGATGGATCAGAAGAACGTCTATATGACCAATCCGGCATTTGATCGCTCCTGAAACGAAACCAGCGCCGGCAGTCAGCCGGCGCTGGATTTTTCTGCAGCGGCGCAATTTGCGGGACAAAAAAGCAGGCACCCGAAGGTGCCTGCTTTGTGGTAGTTGGGGGAAAGCTTACTTTTTGATGTAAGTCCAGCGCTCGGTGACCGGGTTCTTCAGGTTCTCAATGAAAGCCTTGAAGATTCCATTATGGTCAGAGTACGTGAGAATGTTAATGTCCCAAGTGTAGTCGTGGCTGTTGGTGGCTTCCTGGATCTCGGCATAGGCCCAGTGCGAGGAAGTGCAGTCCGGCCAGGTCTTCATAGCCGCAGCAACTTTGGCATCGCTGAAGCTGGAATTATTCACAACGCGGCCGAGGATGCGGTTCATAACGGCAGCTGTTTCGCCGCGCGTCAGGTTGTCGTTCGGTCTTGCGCTGCCGTTGTCGCCCTTGACAATGCCGAGCTTCTGGAGCAGGTTGATGTACTTTTCTGCCCAGTGACCGTTGATATCCTTGAAGATACCGCCAGTGATCGGGGTGTTGAGCGTATCGCTGTAGAGCATGGCGACCATCTTGAAGAACTCCGCACGGGTGACCGCCTGGTCGGGCTTGAACGAGCCGCCCGGATAACCGGCGACGATGCCGGCCTTCGCGCACATCTGCACAGCGTCATAGTACCAGGCGCCGCTGCTGACATCAGAGAAGTTGACAGTGGGCTTGGAGTCGAATCTGGCCTTGACCTGATCCTTCATCAGACGATCCAGAATGGTGGCGACTTCGGCACGGGTGATGCGTCCGTCCGGTCTGACAGTGCCATCCGGATAACCTTTGATGTAAGCGTTGTGGTCAGTGGTGTTGAGGATCATGTCGATCGTCGGGTAAACCGTGATGACGTCGATGTCGGGCTTCTTGCCGAAGGACCAGTTGAAGCCGACGAGGGACTGATACTTAATGTTGGTGTTCGGGTCGGTCCAGGTGGCGGACACGGAGTAAGTGTTGAGGTGATCCTTCTTGGAGAAGATGGCGACGCCGTAGTTGGCGACGGCAGTGGCGACCTGATCCTTGTTCTGGTTGTAGATCACGACCTGAGCGCCGGCAGCGACGCGACCGTCTGAGGTCTTTACAGCAACCAGATAGTTCGGCAGTTTGGCGAACAGATTCTTGATGACATCGCTAACGATGCCCTCAGTCTCCGGGGAAGTCTCCTCGACCGTAGCCGCGGTGGTTTCCTCGGCTGCGACGTCTTCATCGGCTGCAAAAGCCATGACCGGCAGCAGGCTGACGACCATAACCAGAGCGAGAAGCACGCAGAGCAGTTTGCGGGACTTTTTCATTGTTTCCACTCCTTTTATAAATGTGCATAAGTGCCGTTATGCCGGATGTCGGGTAACACAGCCGATCCACGTACACTTATGCGCCTAGTATACACTGTCGGCCCTGAAAAGTCAAGCTGTGGAAGCGCTGTGCAAAGACGCCGAAAACGCAAAGATCTGCAAAAAATGACCGGTCATTCCATTGCTCGCAGCGGCAGCAGCAACCATCTGCCGCAAACCCGCGAATCGTGCGCACGATCGTTGGATAATGCATATATGGTCAATTACCGGCTCGAGTGTCTGCAAACAATTTCCCTGCCAGAAAAGAAAAGTGAATTTTCTATTGACACACTGGGTAAAACGCGATATAATCCTATTAACCTATAGAGAAGGTAGGCGATGAAAATGCGAGGGCGCATTTCCGGCCGCCTGTGTATCTGCTGGCACTGTTGCGGCGGTTGAGCGCAGGCAAGTCCATCACGAGTCAAACATACATATTTAATAATACGATACATAAATGGAGGAACATCTCATGAGCAAGATCTATACATCCGCTGACCAGCTGATCGGAAAAACGCCCCTTCTGGAGCTGACCCATATCGAAAAAGAGCAGCAGCTCGAGGCCCGCATTCTGGCAAAGCTCGAGTACTTCAACCCGGCCGGTTCCGTGAAGGACCGCGTGGCGCTGGCCATGATCCAGGACGCGGAGCAGCGCGGCGTGCTCAAGCCGAGCTCCGTCATCATCGAGCCCACCTCCGGCAACACCGGCATCGGCCTGGCGTCCGTCGCCGCGGCCAGAGGCTACCGCATCATCATCGTTATGCCGGAGACCATGAGCGTGGAGCGCCGCCAGATCATGAAGGCCTATGGCGCGGAGCTCGTGCTCACGGACGGCGCGCAGGGCATGAAGGGTGCGATCGCAAAGGCCAACGAGCTGGCTGCGCAGATCCCCGACAGCTTTGTCCCCGGTCAGTTTGTCAACCCGGCCAACCCGGCGATCCACCGCACGACGACCGGCCCGGAGATCTGGGAGGACACGGACGGCAACGTGGATATCTTCGTTGCAGGCGTCGGCACCGGCGGCACCGTGACGGGCGTCGGCGAGTACCTGAAGTCCCAGTGCCCGAAGGTCAAGGTCGTGGCCGTGGAGCCGGAGACCTCTCCGGTCCTGAGCGAGGGCCATGCCGGCCCGCATAAGATTCAGGGCATTGGTGCGGGCTTTGTGCCGGACGTGCTCAACACGAAGGTCTATGATGAGATCATCCCGGTCAGCAACGAGGATGCGTTTGCGACTGGCCGCCTGATCGGCCATAAGGAGGGCGTGCTGGTCGGCATTTCCTCCGGCGCTGCCGTCTGGGCGGCGATCGAGCTGGCCAAGCGCCCGGAGAACAAGGGCAAGACCATCGTCGTGCTCCTGCCGGATACCGGCGACCGCTATCTGTCGACGCCGCTGTTTGCAGACTGAGTGCAGGCAAGCGTTCGTTCTTCTTTCACATGCAACGGGAGACACCGCAAGGTGTCTCCCGTTGTGCATCCGGCACAATTCTGTGAAAAAGCGCTCCCTTCCGGGGTCATCCCGGCGGGGAGCGCTCGTGCGTTCAGCGGCAGCGCATGGCCAGACCGCAGAACATATCGTCGGCCATGCGCAGCGCCTCGGTCTCGATCCGGTCGAACATGCGGATGTCGGCCGCATAGTCGCCCTGCAGGCGCAGCGTGGCCTCTTTGCCGTCATCTCCAGATGGCTGTAGAAAAACTCGCGCCATTTTTCTTCGTTCCAGCAGGCGTTGATGCCGACAAGAAACGCGCTGATGGCGTCGGCGTTTGCGTACCAGTGCCGGCGGGCGTCGTCGGCCTTGGCGGTCTCGCGGTTTTTCAGGTCGGCCACGACTGCACCGCCGATCTCCAGATGCTCCGTGAGCAGGTCGCCGAAATGTCCGGCCGTGCGCGCGGATCTTTGGCGCATCTTTTGCGCAGCAAAGACAAAAAGGGATGCAATTTTGCGCCCGATGCGCTATAATAGATGCCATCATGCAGTGAGAGGGATCATTATGCGAATCGTTGTTAAAGTCGGCACTTCCACACTCGCGCACGCGACCGGGCGGCTGAACATTCAGCGCATGGAGCGGCTGTGCAAAGTGCTCAGCGACCTGAAAAATGCAGGTCACGAGATCATTCTCGTCTCGTCCGGCGCGATCGGCATGGGCGTCGGCAAGCTCAATCTGTCCGGCCGTCCGGCGGATATGCCGGGCAAGCAGGCCGCGGCCGCCGTCGGCCAGTGCGAGCTGATGTATTTTTACGATAAGCTCTTCACGGAGTACAATCATATTGTGGCGCAGCTGCTGCTGACCGGCGAGGACATCCGCAGTGAGCAGCGCAGCCGCAACGTGCGCAACACGCTCTCGCGGCTGCTGGAGCTGGGGGCGCTGCCGGTCATCAATGAAAACGACGCCGTGGCGACGGACGAGATCGGCGTGGACAACACCATCGGCGAGAACGACAGTCTCTCGGCCATCGTGGCTGCCGCCATCGGTGCGGATCTGCTGATCCTGCTCTCGGACATTGACGGATTGTATGACAGCGACCCGCACCGAAACCCGGATGCGCGGCTCATCGAGACGGTGCCGGTCATCGACGCGCACATTCTCTCGCTTGCCGGAGACAAGGGCTCCGCGCTCGCCACCGGCGGCATGGTCACGAAGCTGCACGCCGCGCAGATCGCAACGGCGGCCGGCTGCGAAATGGTCATTGCCAACGGCGAAAAGCCCGAGGTGCTCTATGACATTGTGGCCGGCAGGCGCGCCGGCACCCGATTTCTGATACCACATTCCTGAGGAGGGACTACTATGACGACTATGGACATTCTCCGGCGGACGAAGGCCGCGTGGCCCAGCATCTGCAACGCTTCCGCCGAGGACAAAAACCGCATCCTGTCCGCCATGGCGGACAGCCTGCAGGCGGAGTGCGATGCCATCCTGCGCTGCAATGCCGAGGACATGGACGCTGCACGCGGCCATATCTCGGATGTCATGCTCGACCGGCTCTATCTGGACAAAGATCGCATCGACGCCATGGCCGACGGCATCCGCGCAACCGTGGCGCTGCCGGATCACACGGGGCGCATCCTCGCGCAGATCGACCACCCCAACGGCATGAAGATCTATAAAAAGCAGGTGCCGCTCGGCCTGGTCGCCATCATTTATGAGAGCCGCCCGAACGTCACGTCCGACGCGGCGGCGCTCACCATCAAGAGCGGCAACGTCTGCATGCTCCGCAGCGGCAAGGAGGCTTTCCGCACGGCCAAAGCCATCGTGGCCGCGCTCAAGCAGGGCATCGCGTCCGCGGGCGGCGATCCGGACATCGTCAACATCGTGGAGGATACCAGCCACCAGAGCGCTACGGAGATCATGCAGGCCAAGGGCCTTGTAGATCTGCTCATCCCGCGCGGCGGGGCGGGGCTCATCCGCTCCTGTGTGCAGAATGCCACCGTGCCCTGCATCGAGACCGGCACCGGTATTTGCCACGTCTACGTGGACGAGTATGCTGACCTCGACAAGGCCGTGCGCATCATCGAAAACGCCAAAACCAGCCGCCCCTCGGTCTGCAACGCCGAGGAGGTCTGCCTTGTGCACCGGGCGGTCGCGGCCAGGTTTCTGCCCATGCTCAAAAAGGCGCTGGTCGATGACCGCGCGGCGCAGGGCCTCACACCGGTCGAGCTGCGGCTGGATGCGGCAGCGGCGCAGATCATCGACGGCAAGAGCGCTTCCGACAAGGACTTTGACACGGAGTATCTGGACTATATCCTCGCCGTTGGCGTGGTCGACAGTCTGGACGCCGCCATCGCGCACGTGCTCGCGCACTCGACGCACCACAGCGACGCCATCGTCACCGAGGACGCCGCGAGCGCCGAGCGCTTCATCAACGGTACGGACAGCGCGGCAACGTACGTCAACGTCTCCACCCGCTTTACCGACGGGGGTGAGTTCGGCCTCGGCTGCGAGATGGGCATCTCCACGCAGAAGCTCCACGCCCGCGGCCCCATGGGGCTCGACGAGCTGAGCACCTATAAATATATCATCCGCGGCGACGGACAGATCCGCTGAGGAGGGAACACTATGAAAAAGTTTGAAGCAGGCTTCATCGGCGCCGGCAATATGGGCGGCGCGCTGGCCACGGCCGCGGCCAAACAGGTCACGGGGGAGCGGGTCGCCGTTGCCTGCAGCAGCCCCGCGCACAGCGCGGCGGCGGCCGAGCGGCTGGGCTGCCGTGCGGCCGCGCCGGAGGAGATCCTCGGCGGCAGCAAATTCGTGTTTCTCGGCGTCAAGCCGCAGATGATCGACGGCGTTGTGCAGTCGCTGGCAGCGCCCATCGCGGCGTCGGAGAGCATTTTTGTGTCCATGCTCGCCGGTGTGCAGCTGGAGCGGCTCGAGCGGCTGCTCGGCGCGGATAAGAAGATCATCCGCATCCTGCCGAACACGGCCTGCGCCGTGGGGCAGGGCGTCGTGCTCTATTGTGCCAACGGCAATGTCACGGAAGGCGATCTCGCGGCGTTTTGCGCGCTCATGGCGGCCGCGGGCATCGTCGACCCCATTTCCGAGGCGTTGATTGACGCCGGCTGCGCCATCACCGGCTGCGGCCCCGCGTTTGCGTATATGTTCATCGAGGCGCTGGCCGACGGCGGCGTCAAATGCGGCCTGCCGCGCGCAAAAGCCATCCGCTACGCGGCGCAGATGCTCGCCGGCAGCGCGGAGATGGTGCTGCAGTCCGGCAAGCACCCGGAGCAGCTCAAGGACGAGGTCTGCAGCCCCGGCGGCAGCACGATCGCCGGCGTCGATGCGCTCGAGCAGCACGGTTTTCGCGGCAGCTGCATCGCGGCCGTGGACGCCGCGTTTGAAAAGACCCGCCAGCTCGGGTGATCCCAGTTAAAAATGCCGGCCGGGCCGCACCCATT
>OGXQ01003243.1_pt1 | contig 9983 bp, 9 predicted proteins | sample 1576291 | NCBI WGS metagenome assembly OGXQ01 (sample SAMEA3541575, study PRJEB24748) | human gut metagenome | biome: human gut; feature: human-associated habitat; material: faeces | place: China | collected 2012 | reverse complement strand
GGCAAAGGAAAAATTCCCTGAAGAAGGCTAAAAAGGAAAGGGGCGTAAAATACTATGAAATGGGTTTTAGACCATGTGGAAGAATTTTTCATGATTCCACTGATTTTCGCAATGAGTATTATCATTTCATTCAGGTTGTATGTCGTTATGTGTTCCAGAACTCTCTGACATGGTCTGAAGAAATGGCAAGATATATGTTCGTATGGCTGGTATACTTCTCTGTAAGCTATACCGCAAGAAGAGAAAAGCACATCCGTATTGATGCTGCAATCAATTTGTATCCTAAAAAGGCACGTCCTTACATCGAAATCCTCAGTGAATTGATTGTTCTGGGCTTTGCTATCTTTATTGCTGTAACAGGCTATACTGTATTCGGCAAGATTGCATGGTCCGGTCAGATGTCTCCCGCAATGCGTATTCCTATGCAGTTCGTATATGCGGCACCTATGATCGGCATGGGGCTGACAGCAATTCGTCAGCTGCAGTGCATTTACAGAAGAATCAAGGCGTTGAAAAATCACGAGGAGGTGACTGAGGCATGACAGGTTCTATTGCTGCAGTAGTATTTCTTACATTGATTGCTTGTCTGGTGCTGACAGTTCCCATTGGTTTCTCTCTGGGTATTGCATCTCTGGGCTACATTCTTTACACAAAACAGCTGACATTCGGCTTTATCGCACAGAACATGGTAACAGGCTGCGACTCCTTCCCTACCATGGCGATTCCCTTCTTCATCTTCGCAGGTGAATTGATGGGCGGCGGCGGCATTTCCAAAAGACTGCTGAATCTGGCGAACGTATTCTTCGGCAGAATCCAGGGCGGTCTGGCAATCGTAACCGTTGTTGTATGTATGTTCTTCGCGGCAATTTCCGGCTCCGGTCCGGCAACTGTTGCGGCGGTAGGCGGTATGGTTATCCCTACCATGCTGGAAAAGGGCTATGATAAAAAATTCGTACTGGCGCTGATTGCTGCTGCCGGTTCCATCGGTGTTATCATCCCTCCCAGTATCCCTATGGTTATCTACGCTGTAACAACAAACAGCTCCGTATCTACACTGTTCCTGGCAGGCTTCGTACCCGGTATCCTGATTGGTCTGGTACTGATTGCGTATTCCTACTTCTATGCAAAGAAGATGGGCTACAAGGGCGATGACGAACCCTTCTCTGCAAAGAGAGCATTGCGCGAAACAAAGGAAGGCTTCTGGGCAATCCTTTCCCCCGTTATCATTCTGGGCGGTATCTACGGCGGTATCTTTACCCCGACAGAGGCAGCTGCGGTATCTGTAATCTACAGTATCATCGTTGGCTGTGTCATCTACAGAGAGCTGGATCTGAAAAAGCTGATTCAGTGTACCAAAAATGCCTGTGAAACAACAGCATCCATCCTGATTGTTATCGGCTGTGCTGCCGGTTTCTCCAAGGTTCTGACACTGGGTCGTATCCCTACCACAGTTGCATCCGCAATGCTGGCACTGACAGACAGCAAGATTGTAATTCTGCTGCTTATCAACGTGCTGCTGCTGATTGTTGGCTGCTTTATGGAAACACTGTGTGCCATCATGATTCTGGCACCTATCCTGTACCCCGTTGTAACAGCAATGGGCGTAGATGTAACACACTTCGGTATCATCATGGTAGTAAACCTTGCAATCGGTTTCATTACTCCTCCACTGGGCGTAAACCTTTTCGTTGCCTCCCGTGTTGGCGAAACCACATTGGATACGGTTATTAAGGGTATCATTCCCTTCTTGGCACTGATGATTATTACACTGCTGTGCATCACCTATATCCCTGCAATTTCCATGTTCTTGCCTAATCTGATGGGCTAAGACAGTATTGTTAAAAGCTTCTCAAGGAGTTGGTAAATATGAGTATTTCAAAAAGAATAGTGCAAAGATTGCTGGACTGCGGCATCATTTTGATGACAGCACTTTGTATGTTTTATTACTACGGTTAAAACTCGTTGACCTTCATCTATCCTAAATAGATGTGGCTCATATTGAACTCCGCGTAGCCCCTCTCCCTGCATGGGAGAGGGGCTATTGCTATACTGCGGAAAATTTTTGTTTACGGATGTCTTGAAAAAGGATGTTTTACAAAACAGAAAAGAGTGCTATAATAGAAAAGATAGCCTCATTGCGAGGCTTACGCCGATGAAGCGGCGTACGAAAGGCAAACAGAAATGCGGCAGGCGATACTGCCGTTTTTTGCAGAATAAAAAACGAAACGGAAGGAATGGAGAAGTATGACATTTTATCAGGAGCTGCAATTAAATCAGGCCGGCTCAAAGGAGCTGCTGCGAAAGAGTGAAACGGCGCAGGAAAGGCGCTATCACGCATTGGTTTATCTGGCAAAGGTTGCAATTACAATGCTGTTTTGCTTTGCATTCGTCAGCGTGTTCAGCATTTTATTCGGTAACGAAAACAGCGTTGTGGGTGTTGTTGTTTTATTGTGCTTAATGGTATTCCGCAATGCGGATTTTGGGCTGCATACAGGGCAATCTACCCTGCTGCTGGCGTTATTTTTTGTGGACATGGCGGTTTTTCCGCATTTGGCACAGCAGGCAGCGCCACTGCCGGCGTTGCTTTTGAATGTGGCGGCACTTGCGTTTCTTGTTATTTTCGGGTGCCATAATCCGTTTATGTATAATCAGTCCACTCTGGTTTTGGGATATCTGCTGCTTTATGGATATGATGTTTCGGGAGACAGCTACCGGATGCGTTTGATTGCCATGGCTGTCGGCGCACTGCTTTCCTGTCTGGTGTTTTACAGAAACCATAAAAGCCGCACCTATCAAACAGGAATCAAGGGGGTTTTGCAGGCATTTGATCTGACCTCCTCCCGCACAAATTGGCAGCTTTGCCAGATTATCTGCGTACCCATGGTGCTTTTTCTTGCGGAGCTGTGCAAAATGCCCCGTGCCATGTGGGCAGGCATTGCGGCGATGTCTGCCATTGTGCCGCTGATGGCAGATATGCAGGCGCGGGTGAAAAACAGAATCATCGGCAACGTGGCAGGGGTGCTTTGCTTTCTGGTGCTCTATACCCTTCTGCCTACCTCGATTTATGCCTATATCGGAATCCTTGGCGGTATCGGTGTTGGCTTTTCTGCGAAGTATGGCTGGCAGGCAGTGTTTAATACCTTTGGTGCGCTTGCCATTGCAGAGGAGCTTTACGGCCTCAAGGGTGCAGTGGGGCTTCGTGTGGCGCAAAATGTGTTTGGGGTTGTGTTTGCCCTGCTGTTCTGCGTTGCGTTTTATTGGGTGATGGAACGGGTGACGGGAAGAAGGATAGCAGGAGAGCAGAATATCTAATGCGGAAAATGCATTCTTCGGATGCCGTGACATGTGTCCCGTGACCGTTATCATCATACGGCGCTATCCTTCCGTTGATAAAATCCCGGAAGGCAATAATCCTGTTTTCAGGCAGAATAAAATCCGCCACAGGGGAAATTCCCGTATCCAGAAAGGCGATGGAAAGCCTTTTGCCGGTGGATTCTGTGGAAAAGATGCGCTTCATCAAAGACATGGCAAGCATCTCCTTTCCTTATCAAAATATGTGAAAAAGCATTTTTCGGCACAGCCCTGCATATCTTTATTTGAGAAAGAAAAAAGGGGGGGAAGTGCTGTGGCAGAACAGAAACAGATGGAAATGCTTTCGGCATTGATGGGAGAGGAAGGGCAGGATGCGGCAAAAATGCTCCTGCGGATGCAGAGACTGCAAAGGCTGCTGGGTGCGCCGCAGGATACGGCATTGCCACCTGCGCCGCAGGAGGAAGCGGATGTGTTTTCGCGCAGCCGCAGGGAAAATATGATTTCCGCCGCCATTCCCTTTTTGAATCGGGAATATCAGAAGGAGCTGTATCTGGTGGTGCGGCTGATGGAGCTGCGGCGCGTGATGGGCAGTGAGCTTCTGGAAACCAGAGAGCGGCAGGAGGAGCCGCTGCGTCTGCGGCAGAAGAAGCTTTTGCAGGCGGTTGAAAAATATGTATCACAGCAGGAACGCGGACAGGTGCAGCTGCTGCTGAAAATGATGGATATGAAGGAAATTCTGGGGCAGGGGGAATGAAAATGAACGCATGGGAAATGCCACAGGTGCAGGCATTGGGCGAGGAACGGCTGCGCCTGATGCAGGAGGCGGCAGAAAAATGCAGAGGGAAAAGCGGCATGGAGCGGCTGGATATTTTTCTGGAATATGGCGAAAAATTATCCGAAGGGAGACAGCTTGCGCCACAGGAGCAGAAGGCATTGCTTGCGGCGGTGGCGGCAAGCCTGCCCGAGCAGGAGCAAAAGCAGTTGACCGAGCTGATGAAAATGATGGGCGTATAAAAGGAAGGCAGTAAAAAAGGCTGAAAAGCGGAACGGGCATGACTTTGGGTATGCCTGTTCCGCTTTTCAGCTTATGCAAGGATCTATACCAAGCGGATCTGCTTGGCAGGATGCGGTTTTCGTTCTTTTACAGCTTAATCTGCTTGGGGAATGCTTCTTTTCGCAGGATTCCCCACATTTTGTCAATATAAGACAGTGTATAAAAATTTTCGTAGTAATGATAATAGAAGGCACCCTTTAGCGTCATTTCATAAGTGCCGTTTTGCTCCTTGAGCAACCCGAATTGTTTTGCAAGCCAAAGCTCAATGCCATACATTTTTTTCAGCGGCACACCAAAGAATGTTTCAAAAGCCTTTGCATTTACTCTTGTGCTGTATGCTGTCCAGAACAGCCAGTAAATCATCCGTTGCCGTTTGGTAAAGCGAATGGTCAATGCTGTGGCAAGGTCGCCGGAGGAAATTCTTTCGCAATAGGAGGCAACATCGAAGGTATTGATTTTGAATTGCCCTTTGAAAAGACTGGTTGCGGAACAGCCGAAGCCGAGGAAGGTATCTCTGGTCATGGAGGAATAGCTTGCATTTGGCTCACTTGAGAATGTCCAAACAGAGCTACGGAAATATCCCATATCCAAACAATATTGTGTGATGGCATCCAACAGCCTGCGTTTCGCTTTTTTAGGCATTGCGGCAAGGGGACTTTCCGTAAAGGTGAAATCAATGAACGGGTATATGGCAATGTGATTTGCACCCAATGAAAAGGCAGTTTCAATATCCGTTTTCAAATCATCATAGGTTTGTCCGGGCAAGGCAAAGATAAAGTCCATGGAAACGGTTTCAAAGGGAACGGCGGATAACGCAGACAGCATTTTGTCGGTATCAAGCTTCTTTCTGCCAAGAAGCTTTTGATACTTATGGCAGAAGGATTGAATACCAATGCTGATTTTTGTTACACCTGCATCCTTCAATGCTTGCAGTACCTCCACATGCACATTATCGGGATGAAGTTCTATGCCAATCCCCTCTGTGATTACGAAGTGCTTCTTCAGTGCAGCGACAATTTCTTTTATCCGATGGGCCGCAAGCGCAGGTGTCCCTCCGCCGAAATAGAGGGAGGTTACTTTTTTTCGTTCTGTATGTTGGCTCCCTACAAGATGGATTTCTTGTATCAAAGAGTCTATATATGTATCACACAGTTCGGCGGAATACCGCACTTTGCAATAGGGGCAAAAGTTGCAAATGCTCTTGCAAAAGGGGATATGCACATATAACCCGAGGGTTTCACATTCTGCAAACGGCAAAAGACGGTCATATTCATTTTTGAATGTAAATGGCTGTATTGTTCGGGTAAGCCATATTCTTGTTAAGCTTGTAATAAAACGCATATTCCTCCTAAATGTACTTCAAGTATGTATGAAGCATCTCACAGATTATTTTTGGATTTCCTTTAAACAAAAGCGTATATTCGGCAACGAAAAAGTATCCGCATTGGTCGCAAAGACCGGGAACAGCGATACAGCGTCCGCAGGTAGACAGCGTTCCGTTTTCCATGACTACGCACTGATGGCAGGGCGTGGGAAAACGATTTTCGATGAGATAGGGAAACGCACTTTTGAGGTTGAAAACGGGTGCGCCCTCTTTCATCATTTGGGTTATCACAGCACAGCACTTGGCTTTTTCCTCTTTGCTTAAGGCCAATTCCTTTGTATCAGGATATGGTGTGTGAAAATTGAAGGACACTGCCCTTACGTTTTTGGTATCCCGAGCGGTTAGACAAACATCTCGTATATGGTTCTTATTGATTTGATTGATTGCCATATAGAAGCAGATATTATCTGCGGGAGCATTGCGGATGTTCTGCATGATAGTGTCATAGGTATCGCCACGCACTTCATTATGGCGCTGCTTATCTCCATCCAGGCTCAAAAGGATTAAATCCGCCTCCGGAAGATGAAGGGGGAACGTCCCATTCGTAACCACGTTGACGATGAGAAAGCCCATGCGCTTTGCTTCTATCACCAAATCCCTGAGCGTGCGTGTGCCATCCTGCCAAAGAAATGTTTCGCCCCCACAGAAGAACAAAATGCGAACGCCCATGTCATAGAGCTGCTGCATTTCCTGCCGAATTTGTTTATAGGGATGGATGATTGCTGTGATATTGTTGACGGAGCAGTGCTTGCAGTGCAGATTGCATTTATCGGTTACGATGATCGTTCCGAGAATTGCAGATTTCTTTTTAAACAGAATTGTCTTTACGCCAAAGGCAGCAAAGTGAAAAAAGGATGACAGCTTCATTTTTCCTCCATGGTACTGATTGGATAACCTTAAAGAGTATGTATATATTGCATTATACATAGTCTAAGCTGCTTTTTCAAGAAGGCAATTCATTGACAGACGCATCCGTATGCAGACGGGCAACCCTCAAAGCATCCGGTTATCGACACACGCCGGAGAGGCATCTTTTTTTGCGGAAATCAGCTCCAACAGCAGCAGTGCAAGCACAGGCGAGCTGCCGCCTTGCGGTATTGTTTTTTCCTCCGCGTGAAGAGAAATGGGCTCTTTTGAGGTTTCCTTTTGGGGAAGGACTGTAGTGGCTTCCTTCTTTTTTTCGGCTGTTTTCTGCGTTTTGCCGAAGGGCGCAGGAATTTTTTTTCGAGAATACATGACAGCCTCCGTGGGTTTTCTTTCCTTTATAGTGTATGCTTAAAAAAGTTTTTTATGTTTTTCCTATAAATAAACAGGCTTTTGTGGTATCATATATCATAAGAGAAACGAGAAAAAAGAAAACTCCTGAAAGGAAGCTGTAAATGAAGGAGCGCAGAGAACGAAATTTCCGTATTCTGGAATTTCGAGAAAATAAATTTGATATCATTGGGGATGTGCATGGCTGCTATGATGAGCTGATGGAGTTGATAGAAAGGCTCGGCTATGAGAAAAAGGATGGCTGTTATACGCATCCGGAGGGCAGAAGGCTGATTTCCGTGGGAGATGTGGCGGATAAGGGCTGTCAGAATCTGGCGTGTCTGGATTTCTGGATTGAGCAGGTCAATAACGGCGGCGCATTCTGGGTGCATGGCAACCACTGCAATAAGCTGTACCGCTATTTTCTGGGGAATCGTGTGCATCTGTCACACGGACTGGAGCGGACGGTAGCGGAGTTGGAGGCACTCCCGAAGGAAGAACGCATGGTGTTTCGCAGCCGATATATGCGCTGCTATGAGAGCCAATGCTTTTATCTTCTGCTGGACAGAAAGCGTCTTGCGGTGGTGCATGGGGGCTTGCGTCCCGAATCCATCGGAAAATTTTCCAATAAAATACGCGCGGTTTGTTTATATGGCGAAACAACGGGCAATTTTGACGAAAACGGCAAGCCGGAGCGCTTGGACTGGGCGGCGGAATATGACGGGCAGCCCTTTGTGGTCTATGGGCATACGGTGGCGGAACGGCCCGAAATCATCAACCGCACCGTTGATATCGATCAGGGCTGTGTTTATGGCGGCTATCTGACGGCATTGCGCTATCCGGAAATTGAATTTGTGCAGGTGCGCGGCAAAAAATATGCGGAATATCACGGCGGCGGAAAGGTGCCGGAGGAATGAAAAGTCTTAGAGAATCGGAAGCTTTAAGGCTTTTTTTCGTGCAGAAAAAGGAATTTTCGGGAAAATGGCGTATTCTAAAAGTAATAGGAAAGCGTTTGACTGATACGAAAGGCGGAAAAGGAGGGATTGCTATGGAATTACGGCGGTTTCAGGAGGAATTGGAGGAGAAAATCCTTGGGGAATATGCAGCAAAAAGCAGCCGGACGAGGGGCAGGGAAAGACCTGAGGAAAAATGCGACATCCGGACGGATTTTCAGCGCGACAGAGACCGCATCATCCATTGTAAATCCTTCCGCCGCATGAAGCACAAAACGCAGGTGTTTATTTCCCCTGAGGGTGACCATTATCGGACACGGCTGACGCACACGCTTGAGGTTTCGCAGATTGCCAGAAGCATTGCGCGCGCATTGCGGCTGAATGAGGATCTGACAGAGGCGATTGCCCTTGGGCATGATTTAGGGCATACCCCCTTTGGGCATGCAGGCGAGCGCAAGCTGGATGAGCTTTGCAGGGATACGGGCGGCTTCGCGCATAATGTGCAGAGCCTGCGTGTAGTGGAGCGCTTGGAGAAGGACGGGCGTGGGCTGAACCTGACATGGGAGGTGCGGGACGGGATTCTGAACCACCGCACAAGCGGCAATCCTGCTACCCTAGAGGGGAAAATCGTGCAGCTTTCCGATAAGATTGCTTATACGAACCACGATATTGACGATGCCATCCGCGCAGGCATGCTCAAGCCGAAGGATATTCCAAGGGATATTGTTGCGCGTATCGGCACACGCTCCAGCAGCCGCATCAATGCCATGGTGCGGGATACCATTTTTCACAGCATGGGTATCAACGATATTCGCATGAGCGAGGAAATGCGGCAGACCCTAAAGGAACTGCGCGCCTTTATGTTCCGCCATGTGTATGCCAGTGATATTGCGGTGGCGGAGCATAAAAAGGCGGAGAAAATCGTGGGGGATTTATTTGATTATTATCTGGAATATCCGGAGGAAATGTCGGGAGAATTTCAGGCACTTCTGGATGACGGAGATCCGGTGCGGCAGGTGGTTTGCGATTATATTGCCTGCATGACGGATCGCTTTGCCGTTGCGAAATATAAGACGCTTTTTATTCCGCAGGAATGGACGATTCTTTGAAAGGGTTAAGTCGAAATCACTTTGGCTACAGGCTGAAAAAGATACTAATTTTGGGGTAAAATATTCTTGCATTTTGCACATAGTTTGAAAAAGTCAAGGCTTTTTTGCAAAATTTTTGTTGATTTCTACAAAATGTATACAAGGAGAAGGATTTTTCTCAAATGTGTCGAATTTAGTATATAAAAGGGAGTGAAAGAACTTCCTTTTCGACTGTTATGGAAGGGGGGATGATGCCATGAGATATCCGAGGGAGGTCGTGGATGAGGTGCGGCTGCAAAATGATATCGTAGAGGTCATTTCCCAGTATGTGCCGCTGAAGCAAAAGGGCAGCTCCTATTTTGGACTTTGCCCGTTTCATAATGAAAAAACGGCATCCTTTTCCGTCAACAGCGAAAAGCAGTTTTATTATTGCTTCGGCTGCGGTGCGGCAGGAAATGTGTTTTCCTTTTTAATGGAGATGGAAAACTGCGATTTTCCAGAAGCCATGAAGCGACTGGCGGAGCGGGCGCATATTACCCTGCCCGAACCGGAAAAGAACGCGCAGGCAATCGCGGCGGAGCAGCTCAAGAAACGATTATTTGAAATGCACACCTTGGCAGGCAGGTTTTTTTATGAAGCACTGCAAAAGGAGGAGGGGGCAGAGGCGAGAGCCTATCTGCAAAAACGGCAGATGGATCCCCGTATGGCAAGAAAATTCGGCATAGGCTACTCTCCGGACAGCTACGATGCGCTTTTCAAGCATTTGCAGGAGAAGGGCTTCAAGATTTCGGAGATTTTGAAAACCGGCCTTGTGTTGGAAAATAAGGATGGCAAGGGTTACCATGACCGTTTCCGCGGCAGGCTGATGTTCCCCGTCATCGACGTGCGCGGCAACGTCATCGCTTTCTCCGGCCGCGCGCTCGGGGACGTGGAGCCCA
>OGXQ01003242.1_pt1 | contig 9984 bp, 9 predicted proteins | sample 1576291 | NCBI WGS metagenome assembly OGXQ01 (sample SAMEA3541575, study PRJEB24748) | human gut metagenome | biome: human gut; feature: human-associated habitat; material: faeces | place: China | collected 2012 | reverse complement strand
TTGTCAATGCCCGGCAAGGGAGGACGAACAGGCGACGCACCCGGAGAAAGCAATAGTTTATCATAACTCTCCGTATAGGTTTTCCCGTCTGAAGTACGAATATCCACTGTCTTCTTTGCAGGATGGATAGCCACGACCTCGGACCGGATACGCACATCGATATTGAACCGCTTACCGAAAGCCTCCGGGGTCTGCACAAACAGTTTTTCACGCTCAGCAATCACGCCACCTATATAATAAGGTAAGCCGCAATTGGCATACGAGATATATTCCCCTTTCTCAAACAAGATGATTTCGGCATCTTCTGTATTTCTCCTGATACGTGCAGCAGCGGTTGCACCTCCGGCTACACCTCCTACTATTATATACTTCATAAGTTCAACTATTTTAATTCAATTAATATTTTCCTTTGGAAACTTTATGCAAACATACATGATATTTCTCACAAACAAAAATTTCCAATGGAAAACATTATCAGGTTAACTCTTTTTAAGAAGAGGTGACTTACTTCCAAGGTCATGACAACCGGTTCGGGCAGGCAAACCCTGCCCCTACAGTTGACAATGTGATAGGTCGGTTTAGTTTTAACACATCCCTACACGATTCAAACCATGAATTCCTTTACTGCTTTTTCCAATCTGTCCAATCCCAATTCACCGGTCTGCCGCCACAACTGTTCTCCTTTTCTTAAGAATATATAAGTAGGAATATGCACGATGGTATAAAATTCGGCAAGTGTTTTTTCTTCATCCACATTCACCTGCACTACTTCCACCTTCCCTCCCATCAGTTTCTTAAACTCGTCAATAACAGCATGCATACGACTGCTCTTCAATGAATGAATGGAATAAAATTCGGCCATCACCCAATCACCTGAAGTCAATTTCTCTTTATTCCGCTCTTCACGGACTACTTTCTTTTCTTTCATATTGATTCGTTTTAAAAGTTATGTTTGTCTATCAACAAGATTATCGGAAGAAAGTTTGCCACGACAGAAATCGCCAGCAAAGGCTTATACTCTAATTCTTCTACAAAGAAGCAGACATTCAAAAAAGTGTTTATTACCTTTGGGGCAAAATTTAAATAAAACAAGCACATATCATGTTATCCAAAGCAGACTTAACACAGGGAAGCATCACAGGTACCCTGCTACGTTTTACCTTACCTATGATTATAGGCTCACTGCTACAACAGTGTTACAATATAGCCGATACACTGATTGTGGGACAATGTATCGGTTCCGGCGCATTGGCTGCCGTCGGGTCTGCTTACACACTGATGGTTTTTCTTATTTCCATCCTGCTGGGATTGTCCATGGGAAGCGGTACAGTTTTTTCCCTGCAATATGGCGCAGGACGGATGAAGGCTTTACGACGAAGCATTTACGTATCGGCCGTACTCATCGGAACAGTGACAATCGTACTGAACATAGCAGCTCTGTCTTTCATTCATCCCATTCTCAAACTATTACAGATTCCCGATGATATTTATCAGATGATGTATGATTACCTGTGGATTATCTTTTGGGGAATCGGGTTTACTTTTATTTATAATTTCTATGCTGCACTGTTGCGTGCCATCGGCAATGCAGTCACTCCTCTTTATTTTTTAGCGATTTCCGTCGTGCTGAATATCGGACTGGATTTGTTCTTTATCCTGCTACTGGATTGGGGAATCAAGGGAGCTGCCATTGCTACAATTATCGCACAGGGAGTATCCGCACTGGGAATTATGGGATATACCTACGCAAAATGTCCCGAATTGAGACTGCATCGCAACGACCTGCATTTCGACCGTCACTGCCTGAAAGAAATCACTTCGTTCTCCACCCTGACCTGTATACAACAATCGGTAATGAATTTGGGAATTCTAATGGTACAAGGACTGGTCAATAGTTTTGGCTCTATGGTGATGGCGGCTTTTGCGGCAGCAATAAAAATTGACTCTTTTGCTTATATGCCGGTACAGGAGTTCGGAAATGCTTTTTCCACCTTTATCGCTCAAAACTTCGGAGCAAAAAAGTATGAACGAATCCGCAAAGGAGTAAAAAGTGCGCTGATTACAACAATTGTCTTCTCCCTGTTCATTTCTGTTTTGGTCTTCTTATTCGCCAAACCATTCATGCTGATTTTTGTAGCTCCGCATGAAACGGAGATTCTGAATGTAGGTATCGGTTATCTGCGCATTGAAGGAGTATTTTATTGTGGTATTGGGATTTTATTCCTGCTATACGGATACTATCGGGCCATCCGTATGCCGGAAATGTCTGTAATACTGACCATTGCATCGCTAGGAACACGAGTTGCTCTTTCCTATTGGCTCGCTGCCATCCCCTCTATTGGAGTAACCGGCATTTGGTGGTCTATCCCCATCGGATGGTTTATAGCTGATATGATTGGTATTATTTATTATAAATATAGGAAAAAGCTGAGGAGTAACGACATACATTATTCGGATACAGCTTACACAGAAAGAACCTGAATCTATCCGTGTAAACCGTATAATCCCTAACCGGAAATCACGAGAAAAAACTTCGATAGTACTCCAAAGAATAAATATATAGCTTAAAAGGAAACAGCAATGAAAGTACCTGTCACATAAAGAATATCCTCTTTTCGGGGCACGATACTCGGTGCTGCCAATTTCTGCATTATCGTTTCCCAAAAACGATGTTATGATATATCATTTGCAAAATTAAAAATATATCTCAAAACAAAAGATGAAACGTTTTTGTTACTAAAAGACGTCCTTTCCAAGCTGTTTCATCCAAATTTTATGTATTTTTGTAGTCCTATAGAAAGAACAGACTTACAAATGAGAGAAGAAACAACCTGTAAACCTGATTATTCGAACTCAATGGCAGAACACTTGGGTATCCGATTCATGCCGTCTGCCACCGATGAGGTACGTGCCGAAATGCCTGTCGACCACCGTACTTCACAACCCTTTGGCATGCTGAATGGAGGTGCATCATTGGCACTTGCCGAAATTGCAGCCGGACACGGGTCTATGTCTTTATGTCGCGAAGGAGAATATGCATGCGGCATACAAGTAAGTGGAAATCATATATCATCGGTTCCTGTGGGCGGAAAAGTGATTGCCAACGGTCAATTAATTCATCGCGGCAATTCCTCACATATATGGAACATAGATATCACCACTCCCGAGGGGAAACTTGTTTCTACCATTCGTGTCGTTAACTTCATACTTAAAAAGAAATGAATCTACCTAACAGACATATACAGAATTTATTGGATTGCCTGACACGCAGCCGACTCAGTTTTGCTCTCTATCGGCTGCCCTGGACAGACGAATGCTACTTTGTGCTACAACAATCAGGCGATGTGGAACAGTTAGCGGATATTCGGGAATTAAATAAGAAGAAAGGGTTTGTCATGGCTCCCTTCCTTCAGTCCGACCATCATCCGCTGATAGTGATTCGTCCTGATATCACAGCATACGACTGGGATGAAATCAGCGAAGCCATTTCTTCTTTGGAATGTGCCGATGCCTTGTTGACTTGCAAGAACCAGACCGAAAAACTGTCTCCTTTCGTTTCGGAAGAAACAGACAAAGAGCGATATACCCAAGCTTTCGAGCGTTTCATCACTCCCCTTCAAAAGAAACATTTCCAAAAGCTTGTCTTGTCACGTTCTTCCACCAAGCATATCAATGACGATTTTTCGCCATTGGCTGCATTTGTCCGTGCCTGCAACAATTATCCACGCATGATGATTTATTTGTGTCATACTCCTGTTTCCGGTACGTGGGTGGGCAGTACACCTGAAATCTTATTGAGCGGACACGGCAAAGAATGGCACACCGTAGCCTTGGCAGGCACCATGCCGATGCAAAACGAAGTCATGCCAATGGACTGGGACAAGAAGAACCAAGACGAGCAAGGTTATGTGGCAGATTACATTCGTCGGATTATCAAGAAATTTGGCAATAAGATGAATGAGAAAGGCCCCTATACGGCCCGTGCCGGACAATTGGTGCACCTCAAAACCGACTTTTATTTTTTATTAAAGAACACAGATAATATAGGGAATCTACTTCAGGAACTTCATCCTACTCCCGCTGTCTGCGGATTGCCGAAAGAAGATGCTTTCCGATTTATCCTGGAAAATGAAGGATATGACCGTAGCTATTATTCCGGTTTTATAGGCTGGCTGGACACCGAAGGACATACAGATTTATATGTCAACCTACGTTGCATGGAAATAAAACCGGGTGAAACCACTTTATACGCAGGTGGAGGAATCCTTGCTTCCTCTGAAATAGAATCGGAATGGACAGAAACAGGAGACAAGATGAATACGATGAAAAGCATTCTTTATCCTGAGTTTATAAACAGATAGCCTGTCACCGTAGGGGCACATGATTGCGCCCGTCCAATAGCATAGCAACATGCATTCGGAAGAATTCAATTCCCTACGGAGCAAAGACGATAAAAGAGAAATATATTTATATTAAAGTAAAAGAATTATGTATTCAGACAAAAAGAACATACTTCAGTTGGCGGCACTTCTCAAGGCACACGGTGTGCGGAAAATAGTGCTTTGTCCCGGCAGTCGTAATGCTGCCATCGTGCGCATGGCCTTCAGAAAAATAGCGATGCAAAATCTTTGAGTTAATAAAAATGCCCGTTCCCTGTCCCAGTGAAAGCTGCTTTTCGCCAACCCAGAAGGTTGCTGTTCCCTCCTGTACAAAAACAAACTCAAACTCCACATGCCAGTGCCATTCTACACAATGAAAATCAAACAACGCAAGATCGTCGTAATACAATTGAAACGGATATTCACTATTTCCATGCTGTATCGTTTCCATCATGGTTTCATCCGTTTGGATCTTGTTATAAAATGTATTAAACTCCATCTTTCCCCGCCTCCGTTTTTCAGGCACGACCCTCTCTATTTTGCGATATTATACAATAAACAGACGATATATTCCAGTGAAAGCGACACCATTTTACGTTATTATACAAAAAGAATCGTTGTCGCTCCATGGAACACGGTGAACGGCAACGAAACGAACACTACGGCCGCAGCAGTTCTGCCATTTTAAAAAACGGAGTATATCATCATGAAAAAGAACTACCACAAAACCTTAATTGCCTGTTATCTTGGATTTATCACGCAGGCAATTTCTGCAAATTTTGCACCTTTACTATTTCTTACCTTTCACAGAACTTACCATATTTCTCTTGGAAAAATTGCGTTTATCTCGACAATATTCTTTTTCACACAACTTCTTGTCGATTTGTTCTGTGCCAGATATGTCGATAAAATCGGTTATCGCAGGTGTGTCGTTGCTTCTGAGATTCTTTCCGCCTGCGGCCTGATTGGACTTGCCTTTCTGCCCAATATTCTGCCAAATGCCTATGCAGGAATTTTGCTCAGTGCCATGATCTATGCCGCCGGAAGCGGACTGATTGAGGTTCTTGTCAGCCCAATCGTAGAGGCTTGTCCGTTTGACAATAAGGACAGCGTTATGAGTCTGCTTCACTCCTTTTACTGCTGGGGGTCTGTAGGTGTCATCTTACTCTCCACTGCTTTTCTGGCAGTTTTTGGTATGGAACGCTGGCCGATCCTCGCATGTATCTGGGCTGTACTTCCACTGTACAATACGTTTAATTTCCTTTCCTGCCCGATTGAATCACTCACCGGAAGCGAAGAAGGACTTACCATTCGTCAGCTGTGCCGTCTTCCCATTTTCTGGATTTCCCTTGTTCTTATGGTCTGCGCCGGAGCAAGCGAGATTTCGATGGCGCAATGGGCTTCCGCTTATGCCGAGTCTGCATTAGGTCTCTCAAAAAGCATTGGAGACATTGCAGGACCGTGCCTGTTTGCTGTGATGATGGGCATCAGCAGAACCTTCTATGGTAAATACGGGGAAAAAATTGACTTAACAAAATTTATGATCGCATCCGGTACACTTTGCCTGATCTGTTATCTGGCTGCAGCTCTCGCACCATATCCTCTTTTAAATCTTATAGGCTGCGTTGTGTGTGGTTTCTCTGTAGGAATTATGTGGCCGGGAACCATCAGTATTTCATCCTCTAAAATTCCACTCGGCGGAACTGCACTGTTTGCACTTCTCGCCATGGCCGGAGATATGGGCGGTTCCATTGGCCCATTTGTTATTGGATTTGTCACACAAAACACCGGCGACGATCTGAAGGCAGGTATGCTGGCCGGCTGCATTTTCCCTGCTGTACTGATTTTGTCTGTTTTTCTGCTCCGACAAAGGAACGCAGAGCAAAAATAAGCACCGAAGAGATACTGTAACGTGTCTCAGACACAGTTTTTTTTCAGTCCGGCTCCTTTTTTTCATGTCTCTGCAATATTTCTCACAACTCCCGAAAACAGAATCGATCCGTCCTGCCCCGTGACAAGAAACAGGAATGGACGATCCAGTACGAAGTCGATTTCGTCGTCCGGTATTTCTGCTGCGGTTTCTGAAACGCCGAGTTCTGTATACGCTGCTCCGGTTACTCCGTTTTCGTCGATTTCAAGCATGGCGGCGTGGTCTGCTTTGCTCAGGTATAAATTCTCTTTGTCCCCTGTTAATGGGCTGAAATCTGCCAGATCCGCATCCAGTGCATCCGTTACACCCAGTGCGCGCACCGTTTCGATCAGGTCTGTTTTCTCCGATACTTTAAATTTAGGAACAGACAGGTTCACCATAGGGGAATACCAGTTATCACTGCTTTCATCCCGCCGTATAACCTTCATCAGATCCGGATCCGATACCAGTTCATTGACATCGGTATTTTCATCCGGAAGCAGGAAATACATGGAGCCGCTGTCCTGAAGGCTAAGGCTGACTGCACGGAAATGTTCGCCCTGGTAGACATCCATCCATTCCGTTTTCTTCATCATGTCCACAGTGGTATCTCCCGCAGCTCCGTGGAAGGTTTCCTTCTCTGTATTTACTTCCCAGAAATTCTCCCGCCACATCGCCTTATAATAGATGGTTGATACCAGTTCAAATACCGTTTCCGGGGCGATCGCCATATTTTCGGTGTATTCTTTTAAAAGCCCTCCGGTATTATCATCCGTCCAGGTCCGCAGAGCCTGATTCATCTCTTCCGATCCGGGAGTCCCACGGAAGGTCGATGCATAATACTGTTCCGCCAGCCGCTGCAGCGTTGTGTCATTGTATGTTTCCTCACCATCCAGCCACAGCGAATTTGCCAACACACTGTTCAGCGCGGGCGTGTCTGCATAATTGCTTTCCCAGAGTGAAGAAACATTTTCCCGCAACGTATCCATATCCTGAGCGCCAAGCATGTCGAGAATCTGCTGCCGCGTATTTCCATCCGAAGTTTCCGCCAGCATCGCAAACGCGATATACAGATTGATCGGCGAGCAGACGGTATTTTCATCTTCTGAAACCAGCATTTGTTTCATCAGGTTCTGATAATATGCATCCATTCCCGACTGCAGTTCTGCTGATTTTGCTGTCAACTCCCGGTACGAATCCCACCAGTCCCAGTGTGCATCGCTTTCCATGAATTTCTGTGCATCCATTGTCCGCTCCACAGATGCCGGATAAGCCGCCAGAACCGTCGTTACCCCCGACGGATAACGGACTGCAGAACCCTCCCGACCGTTTCTCCATGTCGCAACCCCCAGCACAGCTCCGCCGATGATCACCGCGCAGGCTGCGGCGGCCGTCCATTTTTTCCATACGCCTCTTCGCGGGTGGCGATCACTCCGTGCTTTTTCCACCATACCAGGCTCCAGATTTCCCAGCACTTCAAACAATTCTTCTTTCTTCATAATTCGAACCCCCTTTCCGTCAAGTGTGTATGCAATTTTCCACGGATCCGGTTTAATGAAACTGAAATATAATTTTCACTTCTTCCCAGCCGCTCCGCGATTTCACCGATACTGTCTACATACCAGTACCGCAGGACAAACATGCATCGTTTCTCCTCCGGCAGCTTCTGCAGAAACTGATTGATCTCCGCGATCAGTTCTTTCATCTCCCACTGCCTCTCGATATCATCTTTTCCCGAAACACATTCTTCCAGCTCGTCCAATACCGCATCCATCTGACTTTCTCCGCGTTTTTTGCGATGCATTTTTCTATACAGATCAAACGAAAGATTTCTCGTTATTTTTCCAAGAAATGTGGATAACAGAGACGGCCGGTGCGGCGGCATAGCGTTCCACGCGTGAAGCCAGGTGTCGTTGACACATTCTTCTGCATCCGCCGGATTCCGCAGAATATTCTGTGCAATGGACGTACAGTATGTACCATATTTCATCGCAGACTCGCTGATCGCTGTTTCGTTCCTGTCCCAGTACATTTGGACAATATGAGTATCCTCCATATGGAAATCCCCCTTTCATCTATCATCACGCCATTTTGCAGAAAATCTTACACTTTTCAAAAGAAATTTCGGTTCAAAAAAGGGCGTGACCAAAGCCACGCCCTTCTATTCTTTTATTTTCTTTATGCCAGAATCGGTTTCAAAGCCTCTGCGAGTTTTTCTTTCTCTGCTTCTGCCTCTGCCAGATCCTTACCAAGTGTTGTGTAGTATACTTTGATTTTCGGCTCTGTTCCGGACGGGCGGACGATGACGGTTTCACCGTTTGCCAGTTTGTAGATCAGAACGTTTGCGGATGGGAGTCCTGTTTCTTCCGGTTTCTCGTAATCGGTTACTTTGACAACAGCGGAACCTGCGATCTCGGTCAGCGGCTCTTTTCGAAGGCCATCCATAATACCGGCCATCTTGTCCATTCCGCTAAGTCCCGGGAACTCGAAACTGTCTACTTTGTTCAGGTAGCGGCCATACTCGGCATAGATCTCTTCCAGTCTCTGTTTCAGAGAGCTTCCGATGCTTCTGTAGTAAGCTGCCATCTCGCAGATCAGCATGGAGCCGATGACTGCGTCTTTATCTCTTACATACGGGCCAGCCAGGTATCCGTAGCTCTCCTCGAATCCGAAGATGAAGCGGTCTACTTCGCCGTCTGCCTCAAGGTTTGCAATCTGATCGCCGATCCATTTGAATCCGGTCAGAACGCTGCGGAGCTCCACGCCGTAGTGCTCGGCAACAGCATCTGCCAGTGGTGTGGACACGATGGATTTTACAGCAACCGGTTTCTCCGGCATGGTGCCTTTCTCGATGCGGCCTGCGCAGATGTAGTCGAGAAGCAGAACGCCGACTTCGTTTCCGGTTACCAGCTCATAGCTTCCATCCGGGCACTTCATGGCAATACCAACACGGTCTGCATCCGGGTCGGTAGCCAGCATCAGATCTGCGCCGGTTTCTTTTGCAAGATCCAGGCCCTTTTCCAGTGCTGCAAAGATTTCCGGGTTCGGATAGCTGCAGGTGGTGAAGTATCCGTTCGGGTACTCCTGCTCTGGAACGATGGTAATATCGGTGATGCCGATGTCTTTTAATACGCGTGTAACCGGTACAAGACCAGATCCATTCAGCGGGCTGTAAACAAGTTTCAGTCCGGCGGTTTTACACAGACCCGGACGAACCTGACGGGATTCGATTGCTTCATACAGGGCATTCTTGCAGTCTTCTCCGACAAAACGGATCAGTCCTTCTTCCACGCCCTCTGCGAACGGCATATATTTTACGCCGGTCAGGATATCGGTTTTCTGAATCTCTGCGTATACGATTGCTGCAGCATCATCGGTCATCTGGCATCCGTCCGGGCCGTAGGCTTTGTAGCCGTTGTATTTTGCCGGGTTGTGGGATGCAGTTACCATGATACCTGCGTTGCAGTTGTAGTAACGGGTTGCAAAGGAAAGTGCCGGTACCGGCATCAGTGCGTCGTAAATTCTGACTTTGATTCCGTTTGCTGCCAGAACGCCTGCTGCTGTTTTTGCGAATACATCGCTCTTGATACGGCTGTCATAGCTGATGGCTACCGTCTGGTTTCCGCCCTGTGTTTTTACCCAGTTTGCAAGACCCTGTGTACAATAGATTGTCGGATGCGATTTTCGTCCTTTTCC
>OGXQ01003235.1_pt1 | contig 10006 bp, 7 predicted proteins | sample 1576291 | NCBI WGS metagenome assembly OGXQ01 (sample SAMEA3541575, study PRJEB24748) | human gut metagenome | biome: human gut; feature: human-associated habitat; material: faeces | place: China | collected 2012 | reverse complement strand
GAGCAGGACGTGGCCGCGTTTGTGTGCGACCCACGTAGCCCAGCCCATGCCGATGCAAAGTTGGGAACTTAGTTTTATTCAGATAACAAAGGTTATCCAAATCCGCCCGGCTTGTATAAAACCACAACCCAAACTTTTTGCCAATAAAATATAAATCATTAACCCCGGTTTCTCGGTACTTTTCATTCATTAATTGTTGACTATAAACAATACTTGAAAACTCAACTTTTCCGTCCAACTTGTTTGCGATTTCGGCAATGTCCGCCGCTTGTGTTCTTTTCTTTTCCATGATTGAAAATTTATATTGTTCCGGGGAAAACGCCCCGTCGTTGTTTACTGATAATAGAAAGTGATTTTAACGCCTCGGCGCAATTTGCAAACCTCTTTGTCGCCGTAACAATTGAAAGCACGTTTTAACAAGCGATTGACTAACTTAATGTCGCCGACAATCTTTATTAAACCGGACACGCCAACCAATACATTAACCTTTTTGCCGTTTACAATTCCGTTTACCTTGATTTTGAAATTGTGGTTAATCTCTTTTGTTGTGTAATCTAATCCGTTATAAATGCTTTGAGTATTCATATTGTTTCGCTCTCTATTTTCCGGGAAAACGCCCGGTCGTTCTTGTTTGATGATGCAAATATACAACCTTTATTTTAATTACCAAAGGTTTTATCTTTTATTTTTGGCTTAAACTGCAAAAAGTTTTGTTTTTGGTTCCAAAGGAGTTATTTTCTTGGAATTTTCGATTTAAGCGACTTTTGCAAGTGAGATGGATAAATTATACACTTTGAAACAAAATGCCCGGAAACGGGATAAAAATGCGTCAATAGAAAAAGGGGTTGCAACGCCTTGTTACAACCCCCGGTTTATTACTTTTCTATGGTTACGAACTCAACCCCCAATATTCGGGTCGCCGGGTTCTTGCTTACAACATCAATTTCCCGGTTCTTTATCTTTCGGGTTTTCCAAAGGAACCCCCAAAAGCGTTTATATTGCACCGTTTCCGCTATTAACAGACTATCCCGGTTTATATGCGTCCCGGTAAATACCCCGGCGGGCGTTGTGCATCCGTGCAACTCAAACCACGGTTCCACAATGTCAATACAACGTAATACGGTCGTAACCGTGTCGCCGGGCAAATATACAATACTATCCCGGACGTTCGCCCGTAATTCGTTAATCGTTTCCATCTGTGCCGTCGTAACCCTTTGCAAATCCCGGTTCTTTGTCTGCAACGATTTGATTAACGCCGCATCGTCCGCCCGGTACTTCTTATATTCGGATAATTTCAACTCCAAATTGCCAACTTTCGCCACGTTCAAACTATCCTTTGTTTTGTAGGTGCGGACGTCCTGCAACAACGTTTCGGTATTGCTCCGGTATTTATCCCGTTCGGCGGTCAATCGCTTAATACGGCTTTGTTGTACCCAAAAGGCGGCGGCAACCGCCATAATGATTGCCGCCAATATTAGATATTTTTTCATGCGTTTGCCGTGTAAATGATTGACGAAATATTCGGCGCCTATGTCAATGTCAAAACGTAATGTCCGCCCGCCATTTCAACCGTACTATTTATTTCGTCCTCGTTAATCTCCAATTGCGCAAAGGAAATTACGACGCCCGAAATATATACTTTCGGTATGTTGTGCAACGGGTCGGCGTTTACGGCGTCAATAAATGCGTCTATTTCCGCCTGTGGGTTCGTTACGTTTTTCGTATCTTTTTGGTTGTCCTCAACCGTAACCGTAAAAACGTCCTCGCAATCTGCAATAATAGCGGATAAAAACGGGGCAATACTAATTCCCGCTTGGTTCCCTTGATTGGCAACCAATTGTTCCAAATACTCCTTTTTGTCTTTCTTTGTCATAATGGTACAAAATTAAATGTTACTATATTCAATTGCCGCATTAAAACACGGGCATTCTTTAATATACTCCCACGGCTCAATAATGCCGTCGCCGTTCAAATCCGGGGAATAATCCCGGTGTCCCTTAATCGTTGCATCCGGGAACATAACAACTAAACGCATAAGCAACCATAATAACGCCTCCTTTTGTTCCGGTGTGCGTGTGTCGGCGGCTTTGCCGTTGGCATCCAATCCCCCAACGTAACAAATGCCAATAGAACGGGAATTTTGCCCGGAAACGTGCGCCCCAATCTCGGAAAGATAACGCCCGGTTTCAATCGTCCCATCCGGCAATACAACAAAGTGATAACCGCAAATTCGCCCGCTTTGGGGTTGCTTCTTAAATCCCCGTTCTTTGTGCCAACCGTCGATAACATCAACGTTGACTTTTGCGCCGGGCTTTGTTGCGGTACAATGTACAATCAAATCCGTAATCGTCCGGGTTGTTTTTTGTTCCTCCATATACTTTAAAATCTCTGTTTGGTTCATTGTTCGCCCTCCTTTTCTTTATCGTTAATAATATCGTTATCATGTTCCCGTTGGTATCTCTCAATTATCGGTTGCCAATATCCGGGCAATACCCGTGTAAATTCCAACCGGATAACGTGGTAAATAATACGCAACGCAACCTTTGTGGGATATGCTTTAATAAGGTTTCGGAATGCGTTTTGCAAATATACATACATGAAAACGTATGTAAGCGATTTAATTACTATTTTGGCGGCTTCATTATCGCCACATTGCAACATTACCGAATATATAACGTGTATAATGGTAATATATAATAGCAATTCCGCTAACGCATTTTTAAACTTACCGAAACGAAAGTTTTTACAATGCTTTACGCTTACACCGTCCGCCCGCATACCCGCCCAAATATTGAAAGCAAACATTATAACCAATGCGTACATAAATCCCGCCGTTGGGGTTAAATAGGCTAAAACCGGGCTTAACGACGTGGCGAATATCATACGCCATTGTTCCCACGTAAAAAGTTTATCCATATCATATAATTTTATGCCGGGGGATTTCGCCCCCGGTTTTAATTAAACATTCAGTAATTCCGGCAAATCAATAGTTATGCGCTCAAACATTGCTTTATGTCCGGCAACACTTGGGTGTACTAAATCGCCTAAAACATAGCCGTCCCGCCATTGATATTGGTTTCCCGGAACTGTTACGGCTAAATTCATATCAACATACTTTTCGCCGCTATTCCTTATCCAATCATTCATCGCCGTCAAATTTGCCTCTGATACTGTTGGACGTGGCGTAATTGTTACCAATATAGGCGTTTGCCCATTCTGTTTACAAACGTTGATTGCCTGTTGTGCATAAGGTAAATAATTACCCAATGAACTATTATTTGTTCCCAATGCCAAAAAAACATACGGTGCACGGAACCAATCGTTTTCTTTAACGAATTGATTAAACCAAAACGCCCTAAACGCTTCGCCGCCCTTTCCATATATTGCCATATTTCCGGCTCCAATTGCTTGTTCTAATAATGCACAATATCTATTTTCCAACCCATATTGTACCATTGTCGAACCCTCAACAAAAGAATCGCCGTGTAATGCTATCTTACATATCGGGAAATACGGGGAACTGAAAGAACAATCCTTTACCCAAAAATCGCCATTCAATGCCGAAAAGTAACCATACCCCCAACCTAAAGCCAACATTTCCCAACTTACGCCGTCGCCTTTTTTGTTGCAACGTTTGGTGTATGTATTGGTTCCGTCATATATGAAATAATCTATATAATCCGTTTCTTTTTGGAACCCTAATACATAATTGCCGCCTGCCTCAATAGTTATATCGGTTAATGTATCGGTAAATTTAACCGTTTCAACGCCGCTATGTAATTGTATTAATTGGAACGTTTGCCCGGTTATTCTCAATATTGAATGTCCGAATTGGTCGGTTGTGTCGTTGCTCCCAACTTCAAATCGAATATCCCCGGACGTTGGGGCGGCATTAACATGAACGGCAATTGCCAACTTTCTATGTTCCAAATATGTTTCGACGGGGTGGCGTAATTGTATAATACGGGTATTAGTTTGATTTATCACATTATAACCCATACCGTTTTCAGTCGCCCCGGCATCCACTATATCAAAATCTTTTGTATTGCTTATAATATTAGCGTGTCGGGGTTGCCATTGTTCCGCAATCTGTATTTCCGGGCGTTCATCCAATATATATTCAAATTGTGGTGTATAATTGGCGTTAGTTGCTGCAACACTCAACGTAGCCGTCCAACTTTCTTGCGCCTCTGTTTGTGAATAGATAAATTGCAATTTACCCGCCAATGTTTCCGCATCTGTATTGGCTACCAATGCACCGTAAACCGTGGACGTCGAACCCGTTTGCAAAACAAAACCGATAACCGAACCTTTATAAAATTGGACGGGTTTTTTCAACCGAATTGTTGTTTGCTCGGTTATTGTATTTGAAAAGTCCACACCATCCACAAAATCCGTCAAATCCTGTACCCCTGCTAATGATGTACTTGTTGGATTTGCAAACAATACTAACTTATATTGTATTACGTCCCCGGCACTCGTTAACCACATAGGAACCTTTATTTTATTCGCAATAAAATTTCGGTCAATAATAGAACGATAACTATTAAATCGCCATGATAACAAACGACTTTTCGTATATGGAAATTCTTTTGTATCAATTGGTTTATATGGAACATAACCGTTTGTAATTCTATGTTCAGCATCAACGCCAACATTAAACCCAAATTCGTTGCGGGTTTTTATCTCAATAAATGGCGAACCATAGCCGGAACGCCATTCGCTCGCCGTTTCCGGCATCTTAGTTGCGTTATACAGATACCAACCGCCCGAACCGGTTGCGCTTGAATAAACCTGCAAAAAGCTAATCGCCGCCGTACCCTCGATTTGGATATAAAAATAATCGCCCGGTTCCGCAATAATAGATTTATCAAACGTAAATTCAACACCCTCGTATTTGTTGGCTTGGTAATTTGTCGCATCAATCGTATATGTCCCCACCAATACACCCGTTCCGCCAAACTTGAAATCCTTTTTATTTAATCCGTTTACCTTGTATATTTCCACATTTGAACCCAAAGGAATAGTTGCGAATACTCGCACACCGTCCACAGTTGTTGGTTTAGAAATTGGATTATTTCCGCATAATGTAATATATTGCCAACGGCTTTCGTTTGCGTTTGATGCTGTCATATTGAGGCTAAACAAATCCGGCTTTCTGATAACCCGATTTTGCATTGCGTCAATCTGTTTAATTAACCCATTTCCGCCATTAAACGCCCGGTCGTCAATATCCGCACCGCCTCCCTGTGTCATATCAATGCCCGCTCCGGTATTATTGAAATTAAAGACAACACGGACACGTATGTTATATTGTGTATTCCACTTTTCAATAATGCCGTATGTATCGGCAATATCTGTATAATAGAAATCAAATAAACGGGTTGTTGTACCGGATAATAATAAACCCAATCGTAATCCGTTCGGGTCTAAATTACCAATATACCCTATTTTCATCGGTGTAACATCGCCGAAATAGGTAATTTCTAAATCCTTAACCCATTTAGATAAATCAAAATAGGTTTTCCCGTTATATACTCCATTTGTTGCAAAAGGGAACAAATCAAATTTATTGTTGATTGCGTTAAATTGCTCCATTACATTTGCGGCAATTCTGATTTGACACAATGTTGTAACATTGTTTACATTCCACATATAACAGAAACGTACAAAATACGCATCATCCGGGACGGTTGTATTTATAGTTGACGCCGCCGTTACAACCGTACCAATGCGCACTTTATTTATATCATAATATGAGATTTTCGCAACGCTTGTTGTACCATTCATTTGAGTTATCGCCATAGGCATACGGGGAAATACTCGGATATAATCACTATAACAGTAATTCTCATTTTGACCTATAACGTCCTGTCCTGTTAGTATATATCCAATATTTGCGAATTTCTCATTAATCCATAAAGTTGTCGCATTATCGAATATTGTACGGCTGATTTGGTCGGTTAATTGGTCTTTTTGCTCAATCTCATATCGTAACCCCCATTGTGGGTGTAAAAATCCCACTTCGCGACTTGCGGCGGCTGATTCAGAGGACGAACAAACCCGTATGTAGTTAATGCCTGCCGGGACGGTATAAGTAGTAGTTGTAAAACCAACACCCGCATTAACTACAACACAACTACCAATAACAATATTGGCATCTATAAAATTAGTATATGCAGCTAAAGCCATATATGATTTTGCGGCGGAACTGTTATGCGTCCTCAATCTTATTTTTTCGCCTGCATATACTCGTATAAATGCACTGTAATTAAAATCTGTGTCCTCTGATTCAATTGCTCCGGTATCGGGGTTTAATCGTCCGGGAATACCGAAACAATCACGATTTGCAATAACTTTTCCATCATCCTTGCCATAAACACCGCCATTTGCCAAAGCCCCCATTGCATACGCTCCGGAATATTCGCCACGTGTAACCCCGGCAATAATTGAATAAGTCCAATTACCGCCCGAATTTTGCAAAACCATTAATTCGCCATTCTTATTGGTAATGTTACCAAAATTAACGTAATTACCCGGAACACTTGCAATATAAAAAACATTTTGGTCGGGGGTTCCCGGCAATGTCGTTGGCGTGGCAATTCCGGCGAACGTCGCATTTGCCCCAAATTGACTAATTAACGTTGTCAACGTGTTTTGCAGCACTTGACCCGTAATTTCTTGGTTCCCGTTCGTCTTTATAACGGACGAAACGGCGGCTTTCAATTCTTCATAATTTCCCATACTGATAAAAATTAAATTACATCATTGTTATTAAAGTCATTATTAAAGTCTTTATTGTAATCGCCCCCGGTTGTTGGAATAACGCCCCGTCCGATTTTCTTAACGACCGTTGCGCATTCAAATTCACATTCAACCGACGCTAAATTGCCCTGCGTTTGCCATTTAGGGGTAATTAAAAACGTATCGCAATCGTATTTCCTGCCTTGACTATATACCGTAACAAAATCACTCATGCGGATTAACCGCATTACGTCGCAAAGGTATTCGGGGGCTAAAAAGATAAACCGGAACGTCTTTTCAGATATTTGTTTTTCGGGGAAAAAATACCCATCCCGTTCTTCTCCCTCTTCCTCAAACTTATATTCCGGCTTTCCTAACTCGGCACACACGTAAACCCGGTTTTTGAATTGGACGCCCTCGTAAACGATTTGTCCGCCGTCAACCTCCATATTGGCGGCATCGCTCCATTCAACGCACAAATAACCATCCATTCCCCCGGAAATCCATGTAAATACGTCCGAATAAAACGTTTGTGTACCGTCGCTCATCGCAATCATATATCGCCCCTCCGGTAAATCCAAAGATAACGGCAACAATCCCGGATAAACAATAACATCATAACCGTAATTAGCAAACCGGACAATCTGCAATCCGGTTTCTTTCATCATAGTTGTTATATCTGCCAATACACGGGTAAATTTATAATCGTAAATCCGCACCCATGCAATCGAATTGGTGCGGGTCGGACGTATGATTTGAAACGGCAATAACTTATTGATAGGCGTAAACAACGGGTAAACGTCGCCATACGCATACGATTTTTTATAATCTTGGTATTGTATGCCCTCATAAAAAGGCAATACGGACAAATTGTTATTCGGTGTCATACTTCAAAGTTGTTTTAATGGAACGACTGCACAAATTTACGCTTAATTTATCAACTTGACCGTTACCGATATACGTTTTTATTAGTTGCATCGGGTTTGGGTCGTCATTTGCCGGAAAACTAAACGTTTGTTTCTTCTTTCTCTCAATACCGTATGCGTAAACCTTGGAACCGTTTATTGATACACGACGGGCGGGTAAATCATACATCCAATAAGGCATTTGTAAATTGATAAACGCCAAATATCCGTTTTGCAAAAAGTATTCGACGCCGTTTATTGTTTGGCTGGTAAATGGCAATATCCATTGCGACCCGGACGTTGGCGGAACGGCGGCAAACAAGGCGAACCCGTCGGGACTCATGTTGCCGGGGTTTAACAACATCATATCAATATCGGACGTAAAGTTTGATATATTAATTTCCTCAACCTTTCCCGGCGTTACATACTTGCTAATTACTTGTATCGGCAATCCCTCAAAAGCCGCCGTAACGTCGTCCATCCATTCAAATTGGTAACGTTCGGGCAAATCGACCTTATCAAACGAATATTCCGACGTATTGAACGCCCACGGCTTCCCGTTGCGCAAATTCAATTCCTTTGTCAAATCGTGGCTTAATATAGCCCCGCCGGAATAGGAACCGCCATTGCGGAAATATTGTATATGCTCAATCTTAAATTTGCCGTCCTCAATGAACCAATAGCATTTGAAACAATCCCGTAACATATTGGTAAATTGTTGTAATGTCGTCGGGGCTTTTTGTGCGGGTTGCTGATATTCCCCGTTTATAATATTGGTTTTCTGCGATACAAGCAAACGGAAATTCAACCCGGATATTGGGTTGTTACCACCGTATAAAAATTGGCTATATTCCGCCGTTGCTGCGTGGGTAATACCCGGCGCAATCTGATTGAGCAAAACAGATATACAAGACGCAACCGGGAACGCATCCCGCAAAGTATATTCTTTCCTCGCTTTTTCCTCTAATAACCAATCCATCAAATAAAACCCAAACCACAACGACGCATAACGCCACGTTGACCGGGCAATTGGATAAAACGTTTGTCCGTAAATGGAATAGGGCGGCGCAAAATACTTTCCGTTGTCCGCTAATCCCCACTCGGTCGGGGTGTCTGAAAAATTGTTTGAAATAAACGCCACGTCGATTGCGTAACCAATCGCACGCCTATAATTACGGTTATTATCAACTATATCATCGGCGGGCAATGGATATGTATTAAGTTCGTCGATTTTCTCCACGTCGCACAAATACCGGGCATATATATTATAACTTTTCATATCGGCGTGCATTGTCCCGGTTGCCCCGGAACCCTCAACGGCTGTTAAATCAAATTCCAACGTATCAAACGGGGACGTTGTAACCTTTTGATAACGAAACATTGCCACGTCGTCCGAACGTCGGCGTATCTCAACCAATGCAACCCCAAACGGCAAACCGTCAATTCGTTGTTGCGAAATAAAGATATAATAATTAACGTTCAATTCCGGGTATAAATTGCCTGTAAACGTGTCCGCACTTGCGCCCGTCGCCATTCGTCCGGTATATAATCCCCCTATTACCGCCGGGGAACCGTTCGGCGTAATCTGTATTTCTTTCAATATATTACATAAAGCGAAATGATATGTTTGTACCAATGCGTTTTGGTCGGTCGTGGCGTTTGCATCCTGTTCCCAATTCGTACCGCCCAAAAAACAAGAAACAACGCTATCCCCCGGCACGTATATTTGGATTAATGGACGCTTGTTTATCGTTATCCGTTGGATTGTCGGGGCTAATGTTATTAAATTGTATTCCTTTTCCAATCCTGCCAACACCTCGTTATAATCGTCGATTGCGTCCGGTTGTACAACAACCTTTTTATCGTAATCGGTAAACGTGCAATCGGTTTTCATAAACTTACCTTGAAAGTATTGGAACCATGTACGCCCGCCGTCGTCGCTCTTTTCAATGCAATACAAAAATTCATTGTCGAACGATTGGTTATTAATATAGTCGTAATCGTCTCGGACAAAGGTTATTTTGCCGGATAATTTGGCACGATAAAAACGTTGGTTCGTTTCTAATTCGTATTCCTTTGCCAAATCGTCCTTATAAATCGGATGCACGGTTTGACCTTGTAAGACGTTCGGGGCGTCCAACGTTCCCAATCTCAACCATGCCGTCCCGTTGGCGTATTGCGCTTTGCTTACATTAAACCGGATATATGCGGCATTGCTTGGTATGTCAAATTCCGTATTTGTGGCGGTCGGGTCGCTTCCCCAACCGCCGATAATCTTTTTATTGCTATCGTAAAATGCGCCCCCGGCTTGCGGGGTGTAATTCTGAAACAATTTGCGGGGGTACACATTCCCAACC
>OGXQ01003229.1_pt1 | contig 10022 bp, 8 predicted proteins | sample 1576291 | NCBI WGS metagenome assembly OGXQ01 (sample SAMEA3541575, study PRJEB24748) | human gut metagenome | biome: human gut; feature: human-associated habitat; material: faeces | place: China | collected 2012 | reverse complement strand
ATCGAAGAGTTGGAAAACAAACTTAGCCGGGACCTACAAGACATAGACAATAAAGAATAAGACATAGCATAACATAGTCCTAAACCCCAATCAGGAACGAATCGTTCCATTCCCTGATGTGAACTGAACAGTATTATTCAGCTTGCATCAGGGAATTTCTTTTTAATCCCGGCCTCAAACCACCACAAGAACAGACATCCGAAGACATTTACGGATAAAAAAAGACATCGGCGGACACCTGCGGACAAATACAGACATCGCCCATCCCCACCGCCGTACTTTTGTCATGTCACAAGCAAGGAACCACTTGTGACACAACACTTTATTATCATTTATTCAAGAACTTAAAACCAGTAAAGAAATGGCAAAAGTATTTTCATTCACCAGCGTGCTCCGCAAGAACATGATGGAAAAAGACAAGCCGGACCTGTATTACGCTCTCGCCAAATCGAGCGGAGAGATCGATATAGATGAAATGGCAGAACGCATCCAGCGTTCGAGTACTGTGAACTGGGCAGACGTAGTGTGTGTGCTGCGTGCCCTGCAGACGGAAATGATCGACAGTTTCAAGAAAGGAGAGATCGTCCGCCTGGGGAATATCGGTTCGTTCTATGTCACCTTGCGCAGCAACGGCGTACTCGTCCAGAAGGACGTGAAAGAAGGATTGATCAAAGGCGCCCGTGTCCGCTTCCGCCCCGGAAAGGAGATTAAAGACGCACTGAAAACGCTGGACTTCAGCAAGTACAAACCGGAAAACAGCGAAGGAGACAAGACCGATCCGGAAAACCCCAAACCCAAACCGGACCCCGATGACGGTGACGAAGAAGCTCCGGACCCAACCGTATAAGGCAATCATAAACCGGGTATTTATCAAATCTGACGAATCATGAGAAAGATCGATTTAATCGTGATCCACTGTTCCGCAACACGGGTGGACCGGACACTGACGGCCTTTGATCTGGAGACGCTGCATCGGCGACGGGGATTCAACGGAACAGGTTATCACTACTATATCCGCAAAGACGGGACAACACTTCTCACCCGTCCCATCGAACGCATCGGGGCACATGCAAAAGGATTCAATGCGTCGAGTATCGGAATCTGCTATGAAGGCGGTCTGGACTGCCGGGGACGCCCGGCAGATACACGGACGCCGGAACAACGTGCCGCCCTCCGCCTGCTGGTGCATCAATTGGAGCAACGTTTCCCCGGCTGCCGGGTGTGCGGACACCGGGATCTCAGTCCGGATCTGAACGGAGATGGGGAGATCGAACCGGAAGAGTGGATCAAGGCGTGTCCTTGCTTTGAGGTAAAGGAAAGCCTGTGAGGACAATATAAATGAGCAAAGGTATAAAGACGTTTTCAGGAAGTAATTAATCTTTTAAAGTATCGGAAAGGAGGTGTGTAAATTATGGCAATGAAGAAATCCCTTTGGGATATGATTCTGAAAGTAGTCATCGCGGTGGCTTCGGCAGTAGCAGGCGTGTTGGGCGCTAATGCGATGAGTCTGTAAGAAAGTCAAAAATGAGGTCCGCCACCAAGATATCTGTTTCAGCTGCCACAGCAGTATACAGAAATATTTGTGGCGGACTTAGTATACAAAAATCAATAAACTAATAATGAAAATGAAATATATATTATTCACCATAGCTTTTCTATTGGCAAGTAATTGCCTGAAAGCGCAAGGGCAATTTGAGAAAGTAATTGGGTTGACAGGGGCACAAGGCTTTCCACAACCGGGTGTCAGTAATGCCAACACTCAAGGTAAAATACCTGTCGGACTATATACCGGAACTCCGAATATCTCTATCCCATTGTACGAATTTAAGTTAAGAGATAATATCCAACTTCCAATCAACCTCAATTATCATATTTATAATGTAAAACCCAACAACCTACCCAGTGAAGTGGGATTGGGATGGAGCCTTGAATGCGGAGGATGTATTACCCGGATAATTAAAAATGAGCCAGATATTTCTTATGAAAGTTCTAGCAATGAATACAAGCCTATAACCACCGAAGCTGATTTATTAACCACAGCAGACATTCTAGTAAGAGTATCCGGCAACTATATTAATACCCAAGACGAGTATCAATTTAACTTTCTCGGTTACACCGGAAGCTTTATGTATAGTCAAGAAAAGAGCAAGTGGATGGTTCAATCAGATTCTGACATCAAAATTGAATTTACCTCGAATACTTACAATAATACCCGTTCTCAACTTACCAGTCCACTTTCTCAATTTTACAACTATTGCAGATCAGAAGGAACCGGATTTAAGAACCCTTTATCATGTTGGTTGATTGATTCGTTTACACTGACCACGCCAGACGGTTATAAATACATATTTGGAGGAACCGATAAAACAGATTACAATCTACCTTTCAAGGGATTCTTAAACCTTCCTGCTCCCATCACCTGGCATCTCTCCAAAATCATAACTCCTGCAGGACATGAAATAGAATTCACCTACGAAATTATGCCGTTTCAAATAAATGGAAATATGTCTTTCTGTATAAGCTTGGATGCTCTATTCTGGCAAACAGCAATGAGTTATGATTATGAATTACTAGCCCCTGTACAACTTGCAACAGTCAAAGATGTAACAGACAATAAAATACTTGCCCGGTTTCATTACTCCCCAAGTACACAATTACCCTATGACTCACAGTATGCATGGGAAACCTGTATGGACCATGGGCCAGCTACATTTTTTACAAAAGAAAAGAATTTCACGTTAAACAAGCTAAACTCCGTGGTAATATTGGATAAGATAAACTATCAGTTTACTTACACTAATAGCTCCACTGAGCGATTAAAACTGAAAACACTGACTAAAACGACTCCATCAGGAACCCAATCGACCTATTCACTAAATTATTTCCCCAATCACCTACCCGGATATAATACAGGACACTATGACAACCTCGGATTCAATAACGGTGAAAATTTCTCATACTATTTCAGCAAAGAGTTCTTTGAAAATGCAATTTTTGCTGACAAGCAGATAGCCGAAGGCAAAGAGTATACCAACAAAAGAATGGGAGACAAGGGAGGATTTCGTGTGACTGCAGAAATGCTAAAATCCATCACATACCCCACACATGGAAGAACAGAATTCATTTATGAACCCAACGTCATATCCAGTATGGTGTCAGCAGACCGGAAAACAGTACAAAGTGCCCATTTACCTTATCCAGGCACTCCAGATTATACATATCCGGGAGGTCTCCGTATCAAAGAAATCAACAACTACGATAGCAATGATGAACTACTGACAAGAAAGCACTATTACTACACAAAAGAATTCACACCGACAACAAAGGGAGGTGTCTCTTCCGGTATTCTATCTTTCACTCCACAATACCTTTGGGGTTGGCAGCTATACAATCTCCTCAAATCACAAAACGGAGGACCCGAATATTATACCTTGAATGCCATCATGTCTCAAGCATCCAATCCGCTCTGGTACAACAGTCGGGGAGAGTATATCGGCTATTCTAAAGTCATAGAGTGCAATGAAGACAAAAATGGGAAACTGATAGACGGATATACTGTCCATACATTCAGCAATTTCGGACCAGGTTATATGGACGAAGATCCCATAGCTATGTTGAATAATAAGTTCTCCCGTGAATACCCTCCTCATGTCGGTACCCCTTATAGTCCATACACTCCATGTTCATCAAACGCACTAAAGCGCGGAATGCTCTTAAGTAAAGAACAATTCGACTGTGCCGGTCATGTGAAACAAAAAGAACTATTCGAATATACTCCTATACAGAAAGATTCCATACTCATCACGGAGATAACCACTACTAATGTCATGGACTATAATTCAGACGACCCTACACTGGGATTCCTGAGGTTTGCTTTCGGAGGTACCTACTATCAAAAATTCTACAGCAACCTACTTTCGGAAAAACGGACTATCACTTACGATGACAATGGAAACACTATTGAGTATAAAGATAAATACGAATATAACTCCGTCAACAAACAGATAAAGCTGAAAACCAGTGAAGACGGAGCCGGAAATGTATACGAAGAAAAGACGCGATACGTGCCGGACATGCTGATATTTCCATTTGTACCTCCCTATAGTTCTTTCTACCAGATGAATCAGCTACACTTCACCGACTATCCATTGGAAGTGACAAAGATAAAAAACGGAAAAGTAACTGAGAATGAGACATATTTCTATAAGTTACTGACTGCAGACAGCAAAAGCTTAGTGAAAGACAAAGTATCCATACTGGGAAAACATGCTGATGCTGCAACATACCAAGGACTCCATAATGTGGGCAACGAGTTAGTAGCCGATGTTTCTAATATTCCCGCAACCACATACCTGGCATACGACTCTTACAGCAACCCGACTCATATCCGTAACGAAAAAGACAAAACAGAAACTGTCTACCTGTACGGATACAAAGGCAAATATGCAATTGCGGAAATCAAGAACAGCGATTACGAATCAGTTACAGGACTATTGGGGAATGATCTTATCAAAAGACTGGCAGACGCAACGAAGCCCAGCTATTCAGACATGCAGAAAGTTGAAAATTTGAGAACGCAATTACCGGCATCATTTATCACTACTTATGAATATATCCCATACATAGGTATCAGCAAAATTAGAGATCCCAAGAATGTTTCTACCTATTTTAAATACGATGATTCTGGACGTCTGATAGAAAAGACCGACCATAAGGGCGAACTGATTAGTTCATATAAATATTCAAACAACCTCTAAAGAGATAAATTTATGAAAATTATTATTTATATTACAGCTTTAATATGCAGCTTACTCGCCAGTCCTGTATTGGCGACAGAAACCGGGCAAATATCCATGACCGACATGGGGCTAAAAGTCACACCTTCTCCTGAAAGTACTCTCTACGAAGGAGATACTTGGATGATAACAGCAAGGAACAACTTTAGCTTGAACGAAGCAGAAATCAAAAACTTCGTTCCTTCACGCATATCAGAAGAATTGCGTCCGTACGTGAGACTTTTCAAAGTTGAGTTTACTTCTAATTCAGACGGTATATGCAACCTTTACTTTCACATAACGGCCGATCCGACAGATACGATACGGTTCGTTATCAAAGAATCCCCTCAGGATTTTCCGATAGAAATAATGCCAGCTGAAAGTAGACATGGAGAGATATCTTTATCCGATCTGGGATTGAGAGTAACGACTTCTATAGATTCACATCTCGAATACGGAGGTCAGTGGATAGTAACGATGGAAAACAAAAATCACTTATTCACTGCAGAAATCGAAAGGCTCGTGCCTTCAAGAATAACGGAAGATTTAAGAAGATGTTTAAGGCTCACAGGGGTAGGAATTTCAGACATATCATCCGAGTTCGTCGTACTCTTTTTTGATGTAACATTCGAAACAACATTTCCAGTACACTTCATTATCAAACAGTCACCTCAAAACATTCCAATAGAAATATTACCTATTGGAAGAGACAACTATATTTCCACAACGAATTATCTGGATAACACAAGAAGTGGGGGAAGAAAAGAAATTACTTACTACAACGGTCTGGGATATCCATCGCAGAAAATAGAAGTGGGTACTTCCAATAAGAACAAGAGTATATACCATCCGATCGTTTATGATAACTTGTTAAGAGATGATGCCAAATCGTATTTGCCATACGCACAAGGTTCGAACACAGAAATGATAGACTGGAAGTTTACCGAAAGTCTGCAAGATTTCTATGCTTTTAACTATAAGGAATATACTTATCACTTTTCAGAAAAAGTCTACGAAGATTCACCTTTGGGAAGAGTACGGGAAGTGTATGGTCCCGGAAGCGACTGGCGTTCGCAAAAAGCAAGTACCAAATTCAGCTATCTGAGTAACATAGCCGGAAATGATACGCTCAACTGTCTTCGGTTTGAAATGACAGAAAAAGATAACCAAAACATGGAGCTGAAAGTAGCCGGCAATTGCAAATCTTCCGAGCTATCCGTCACCCGAACCGAAAACGAAGATCGTCAAGTGACATTGGAATTCAAGAATAAATTCGACCAAGTAGTACTTAGCCGGCAAATTGAGCACAACAACGGCAGTAAGACGAATAACGACACTTATTATCTTTATGATGAGTTCGATAATTTAAAAGCGGTGCTTCCACCTATGGTATCCGCCCAACTCGTAAGCGGTAGCAGTTATTCGAGTCAAACTTCCGCATCCTTAGCTCAATACGCCTATCTCTATAAATATGATATGCGTAACCGGTGCATAGGCACCAAGTTACCGGGCTGCAGTTGGGAGTACAAAGTCTATGACTTGGCAGACCGCCTTATCTTCTCCCAAACAGGAGAACAACGAAAAAGAGGTGAATGGCAATTTGCATTGCCCGATGCAATGGGACGCGAATGTATCATGGGTATTTGTAAAAACGCCATAGACCCATTCAACAACCCGATACTGAATACATGCGTCAAATGTGAACGTACGGACAACGCTTCTCTTCTCGGTTATTCCGTAACCGGAGTCGCACTGAATTCAGCCACAGTGCTTACCGCCAAATATTATGACGACTATCAGTTTAAGATGCAGAACGGCACCCTGATTTCCAACAGCAGTTTGAATTATGAAGCAAACAGCGAGTTCGGAGAAAGATATACGACTAGTTCGCAAGGCTTGCAGACCGGAAACGCGACAGCTCGACTGGACAAAAACGGATCTGTGACAGGATACGACTATACCGTTACTTACTATGATTATAACGGCCGTGCCATTCAGATAAAATCGACCAATCATCTGGGAGGATACGAAAAGACATACACTGCTTACAACTTTACGGGACAGCCTGTGCACACCAAGCATATCCACTCCAAAAGTAACTCCGAGCTGATCGAAGAAACCAAACACAGCTACAATCACGCAGGACGTTTGTCTGAAACTGTACAAATCGTAAATGAAAAGGACTCTACGAAAATGAGCTATCTCTACGATGACTTAGGCAATATTAAAAGCTTAACCCGAATAGACGGCACTTCCACACTGACAACGACCAATACGTATAATATCCGTAACTGGCTAACGTCTATCGAAAGCCCTCTCTTCTCTCAAACGCTACATTATACTGATGGTCCCGGCACTCCCCAGTATGGCGGAAATATCAGTAGCATGACGTGGAAAGCAAACAAAGAGTCAATCACCCGTAATTACCAATATTCATACGATAAGCTCAACAGGCTGACCAGTGCCAATTATAGTGAAGGAAGCAATTCGATGACGAATACAAATCACTTCAATGAACAAGTGACCGGTTATGACAAACATGGCAACATCACAGGACTGAAGCGTTATGGGCAAACCGGACAAAGCAGTTACGGATTAATTGACGACCTATCTCTTACTTACACAGGCAATCAGCTCAAGAAAGTGACAGACAGCGCCACAAGTTCAGCATACGCAAATGGTTTCGAGTTCAAGGACGGTGTGAATCTGGACACGGAATATTCCTACGACGAAGACGGTAATTTAACAAAAGATTTGAATAAAAACATTTCTGATATCCAATACAATTTCTTAAATTTACCACGTCGGATACAGTTTAAAGACGGTAGTGAAATTTCTTACCTATATAGCGCAGACGGAACTAAACTCCAAACTACACATATAATCGCAGGAAACACCACTACAACCGACTACTGCGGCAATGTGATCTATGAAAATGGAAGCCGGGACAAGCTATTGACCGAACAGGGATATTTCTCTATAGCAGATAAAAAGTTCCACTACTACATCCAAGACCATCAAGGAAACAACAGAGTGGTTGCCAGCCAAGATGGAATGATAGAAGAAGTGAACCACTATTATCCGTTCGGAGGAATATTCGCTTCAAATTCATCTGTTCAACCTTTTAAGTATAACGGAAAGGAACTGGATACAAAGAACGGATTGAACTTGTACGACTACGGAGCAAGGCAGTATGACCCGGTATTGGGAAGATGGCATACGATGGACCTGATGACGGAAAAGTACTATAAGATTAGTCCATACACTTACTGTTTGAACAATCCTATCCTATTAGTAGATCCCAATGGAATGTGGCCCACATGGGGAGGAATAAGCAGAGGATTAAGCAACGTCTTTAAGGGTACTCTAAGTTTTACCAATGGAGCTGCACGGGCTATGGCAGATAACATACTGCTTGGACAAACGTCACTCCGTGAAACCGGAATATACAGCAACGCATCTGCCTACAACGCAGGACAGGATGTTGGTGATATCATAAGTATTTTTGCAGGAGCCGCAGAGATTGTTAATGGTTTCGAAGAAGCTGCAGGAGGAATGGCACTCAGTCCGGAAACCGCAGGAATTTCTTTGGGGGTTACCGCGAAAGGCGTGTATGATATCACTCACGGTTCATTGATGGGAACAAGTGGATTCATGAAGCTATTCTCCAAAAAAGGAAGAGTTAGCGAAGGTAGTAATAACGGAAGCGGGTATTCAAAGTCTAGCGGGAAGAATGAAAAGCATTCGAATATTGATAAAAGACAACAAGCTGCAAATGATTATAGTACAGCAATATGATAATTTAAAATCTAAAACAAATAAAACTGCGAAAGAGAAAAAAGAATTAGAAACATTGAAAAAACAAAGAGATCACTATAAAAAACAGATGGATTATGCAGGAGACCATGACCATCAAAGAGGTAGAGGAGGTAATTAAAATGAAACTATTTACATTTATTGCTGACTATAAAGGTGGGACATACATTAGTCAGTATGTAGCAAAGACATTAGAAGAAGCCTTGAACTTATGGATAAATAATGTCGATTTTTTTACAGATAAACAGTTGAAGTCATTTAAGAAGAATATCAAATATGGTGATATAGATCCTCCTACCAAATTAAATGGTCTAAGTAATGTTTGGTGTACATGTTTTATTGTATTTAGTACTCTTTTGCTTCTTAATATAGTAGAGACAGTAAAAAAAACGACTAATAAAACATCCTAGCATAGAACAATATATTCCTACATTAGGGTAGATTCAAGTCTCAGAAACAACCATGAAATAAATGAAATTATGAAAACATTTACTTTCTTAGTTAATGCCAACGATAAGCATTGCTTTGTTCATCAGTATCAATCAGAAATGCCGACTAATGATTTATTTCGTGAATTAGTTCATGACACGTCTCATATATCTTCAAAAATGAAGTCTTTACTTATTCGTGAATCTCTGGAATGCTATCATGACAATGGCCCAGTAAAATTAGACTGCGTAAAAAACGTCTGGCGTGATTTCTTTTTAATTGATGATCTAATATCTCTTTACAATGCGAATATAGCAAAAAAATACCACGAGGGATGTGGCGATAGGAAATATTACAAGTTAATGTACTTATATGATGTAAACATGATAGAAACCGACATGAGCGATACAGTGTTTCCTCTATCAGAGAAAGCAACCTTTACTTTCATTACCTATATTCGTAATTACAATGCCTCATATCAGTTTGAAGTGACAACGTTGGAAGAAGGACTTATGCTATGGGCTACAAACATAGACATTTTGAATCGCCAGCAACGGAAGGTTCTGCTGAAATACATTCAAAAGTCTAAAAACAATCCGATAGCAGTAGAAGGAGTAAAGAATGTATGGAGCACATCATATCGGATATTCCGTCCGTTACTGACATTGCATATTGTTAAAACGGTCTCTTGATAAAAGTCACCGACTGAACAATAACTATTAGATTATTACCCTGGCATGAAACTAAAACATTTACATGTCAGGGTATTTTTTCTTGGCTAATTCTAAAACAAATAAGAGCAGGCTCAGCAAACGCAAGGGACTCACAATACATACGCATTTGCCGGTCTACTCTTATTTGTTACTTCCCGGACGTTCTCAATGAAACATCCGGAAGATTAGAACTCCCTTTTCAGGTTCCGAAGCAGTTCTTCTTTCCTCGCTTTATACTTCTTGGAAAGAGGATTGTACGAGTAAAGGTTGGTATGTTTCAAACGTATCT
>OGXQ01003225.1_pt1 | contig 10030 bp, 5 predicted proteins | sample 1576291 | NCBI WGS metagenome assembly OGXQ01 (sample SAMEA3541575, study PRJEB24748) | human gut metagenome | biome: human gut; feature: human-associated habitat; material: faeces | place: China | collected 2012 | reverse complement strand
GATTACAATCGTATTCTTATCCAGTCCCTGCTCTTTCAGCGTTTCCAATATTTGACCAAAGGCACGGTCTACACCGGTAACGGAAGCAAAGTAATAGCGAACGCTCTCTGCCTTCTCACGTTTCTTGTCTGCATTGGGGCGGATCAGAAGACTATCCAAAGGTTGATCTTTGTACAGGTTGAAATCTTCTTCCATGCAATCGTCCAATGAACGGTACGGACTGTGGGGTGGATTCATACCTACCATTATAAAGAATGGTTTCTTCGGATCGCGCACATTCCCCTCGTTCTTCAGATAAGAAACTACCACCTTGGACTCGTGCAGCGGTGACCATTCTTTCGGATCGTGACGATTTCCATCCGTATCCCAGTAACGGGGATTCTTATGTTCATCGAAAGTACCGTAAGAGTACCAGTAGTTGAAGCCATGACGGCGTTCTTTCGGCGTATAGGCATCCCAAGCCGGAACACGGTCTTCTACATAGTGACCGGGACGTTGCGGATCATTCGGTGTAGGAAAGTCTGCGTGCAACTTACCAAAGTAAGCACAGTCATACCCAGACTTTTTGAACACATCGCTTATGCAATCCACATCAGTACGCAAAGAACTGATAGGGCGGTTTGAATTACAATTTAAAGGAATCCCACTCTTATTGGGATACATACCCGTCAGCAACATACCACGGTGAGGACTACTCAACGGACAGTTACTTTGGGCGGAACTCAACACCAGCGCTTCACGGGCAAAGCCATTCAGGTTAGGTGTATGCACTGGGTCATTGCGGAAGTTGACCTTGTCGCGGAACCCGTCTTGTCCCCAAAACTCCATTGCCTGATTGCGGTACTGGTCGGGGAAGACATAAATAACATTTGGAAGTTGCGCCTGCTCTTCTTGCTGGGTTTTGCAGCCTTGCAAGGCAAACAGGCCCAAACCTCCCAAAAACAAACTAAACCGATTGATTATCATTTTTCCAAGTCTCTTTTACGCATGATTCCTTCCAGGAAATAATAGTCTGCATAGTTCAATGGAACATCAATTTCAGCACCATGAGGAATACTACCTACAGAGTGCATCAGGATGAAATTGCCATTAGTACCCACTTCAGCACGATAAGCCGGAGAACCAAGGCTTTCCATAATTTTATCTGCGGTTTCCTTATAGTTCTTGCCGGGAATGTATGTACTCAGTTCATACAAAGCAGATGCCGTACAAGCCGCCGCAGAAGCGTCACGCGGTTCATTCGGAATATTCGGAGCATCGAAATCCCAATAAGGAACAAGATCTTCCGGCAAGTTCGGATTATTAAAGATAAAGTTATAAATCTTCTCAGCCATATCCAGATACTTCTGATCGTGAGTATAGCGGTAACACATGGTATATCCGTAGATGGCCCAAGCTTGTCCGCGCGCCCAAGCTGACTCATCAGCATAGCCTTGTGCAGTTTGTCTCTTACGCACCTCACCGGTTACAGGATCATAATCCACTACATGGTAGCAACTATTATCGTCACGGAAGTGATTCTTCATGGTTGTATCAGCATGTTTCACGGCAATGTTATAGTAAGTAGAATCCCCTGAAAGTTTGGAAGCTTCAAATAATAGTTCCAGATTCATCATATTATCTATGATAACCGGACATTTCCAACCACGCTGTGCCTGCCAACCTTTATCTGCATCCCAGGATTGAAGTACTCCTGCTGCCGGACGGAAACGAGTGGAAAGGGATTTTGCAGTCTGGATTATTACAGGCTTATATTCCTCTTTATTAGCAAAACGGTATCCGTTCAAGTAACTGCTACCAATCATAAAGCCTACATCATGATGCCAGGTCAGGTATTGTACAGAGTCTAATGCTTCAGTATACTTTTCGGCCAATGGCAACCATTTCTTGTCACCTGTCAGTTCATAGGTATACCAAATATTACCGGGAAAGAAACCGGAACACCAGTCATCAATGGGTACATACACAATGCTACCGTCTTTGTTAATGGTTCTTGGATTCAGAATTTTTCCTGATTTCTCAATAATGTCGGTCTGGATGGTCTCCTGTGCCACCGCATTATCAATATTCTCTTGGATAAAGTTGCTTTCGGCCTGCTTCTGACCTGTGCAACCCGCCAGAACAAGGAGAGATACTCCCAATGTCGTGAGGATTGTTTTCATAATAATGATTTGTTTATTAAAGTTTCGTATTCTTTCGTCAGCAAATGTAGCGCAGGTTTACAGAAAAGACCCTCCTAAATTATACAGGAAAAGGGTAAAATTGTTACATTTGCGCATAAATCATACAGATTGAACTTTTTAAACCTATCAAAAACATGACTCCACAAGAATTCTTCAAAAAAGATCTCTTTGCAGAACAAACCGGTGTAGAATTGCTGGAAGTGCGCGAAGGATATAGTAAAGCATGCCTTGTTATCACAGAAAATCACCTCAATGCAGGACATCGTACACAAGGAGGCGCTATTTTTACCCTTGCCGACCTGGCACTGGCTGCCGCAGCCAATTCGCATGGTTCATTAGCGTTCTCCCTTTCTTCCAATATCACCTTTTTGCGTGCCAGTGGTCCGGGCGACACGTTGTATGCCGAACTCCTGCGCGACATCATCCATGCCCACGCCGAAGGCATCCAACCGAACGGTAAAATCACCGAACGGCTCACATACTGTGATTCCGACCGGCGAGGCTCCCGTGCCGACGGTTGGGAAACGGGTTGGAACGAAACGAACGGAGCACTGATGGCATTGGAAATCCCGGGAATTTACGTCCGTACCGACCTCGGCAAACTCTACGTCTTCGACCACGTCGAAGCGGAAATCATGAAAAGCCGTTCGTTATCCGGATCGGCATACATAGACTTCCCGGTCGACCAAACGGCGATTTATCCCGATTACCGTCGCAATACGGTCGAATTGGGCAAGATACAGGCGACTATCGACTCCGTACGCAACGACAAGGATGTCTCCATCACTTCCGTGTGGCTGAAAGGTTTCGCTTCGCCGGAAAGTCCCTACAAGCACAACACGGAACTTGCCATCGGACGTACCGCCGCGCTCAAAAAGCACATAGGACAGTTATACCGTTTTGCGGATAACATCATCCGAACCGAGTACGAACCTGAGGACTGGGCGGGCCTGCGCCGTCAGGTGGAACAATCGAACATTAACCATCGCGGGGAGATTCTGGCTTTGATAGACAGCGATATGGAACCGGATGCCAAAGAGGCAAAGATCAAGCGCACTTACCCGGAAGAATATCGCTTCATGCTGCAACATTTCTATCCGGCGTTGCGCCATACGGACTACCGCATAGACTACGCCATACGCACGTTCAGCGAAGTGGAAGAGATAAAGCGCATTATGGCTGAGCAGCCGCAGAAGCTAAGTCAGAATGAGTTCTACCTCGTTGCCGGAAAGTATGAGCCAGGCACGGATGAGTTTACCGATGTCTTTGAAACAGCCGTGCGTATGTTTCCGAACGATGAGATTGCAAACCTCAATGCCGCCAATGCCGCCATCCGCCGTGATGATTTCGGGACGGCACGCAGGTATCTCGACAAGGCGGGCGACTCGCCGGAAGCCGAATATGCCCGCGGAGCTCTTGCCGTGCGGGAGGGCGATTACGAAACGGCACGCAGGTACCTGAACAAGGCGAAAGAGATGGGATTTGAAAAGGCCGGCAGGACGCTCGACGAACTGAACGAAAGATTGCAATGACCTCAAATAGACAGGATAAACCAAGAGATAAGGAACAATATTTTCAAACATTTTAATTTATCGACAATGAAAAGAAATTTTTTATTCATGTCCATGCTGGCAGCCCTGTTTATGGCAGGATGCTCACAGGAGGAAATTACTCCTGACGGCGAGGACAACGGCAACGGTGAGGCCAATACCAGCTATATGGCCGTAAACCTGATGTCCTCTGATGTGACAGGTACTCGTGCCGCTGCCGGTTACGAGGATGGAAGTGAAGCCGAAAACGATGTTGAAAAAGTCCGTTTTTATTTTTTCACCGCGAACGGCGCCGTTGCTAACGTTAAACTTTTAAACGGCAGCTATGTAAACTTCTATGACTGGGAACCCACTGATGCGGATCAGACGTTTCCTGACGGAAATGGCAACGATGATATCGGAAGTAAACTCAAGGCCACGATTGTCATCAGTACCAAGGACGGAGACAGACTTCCGCAGAGAATTGCGGCTGTGCTGAATCCTCCCAGAGATGATGATGGTAATGTCCTTTTAGGTAACACATCAATGAGCCTTACCAATCTGAAGGCTGTTGCCGCCAATTATGCCGCCACCGGTCTGACCACAAAAGGCAAATTCGTGATGTTCAATTCCGTATATGGGGAAAATAGCGCAGAGGAATGTGCTGTCCCTATCAAGTCTAACCATCTACAGAAGACCGAAGCCCTTGCCAAGGCCAACCCCGTCACAATCTATGTTGAGCGTAGCGTGGCCAAGGTCAGCGTTGCCCTGGGTTCTGCTGTAAGTGCTGCCGGCAGTGACAAACTGGCACTGAAAGATAAGGATGGTAATGACCTCAAAGTACCAGTAGGTGGAGAACAGGTTTACCTGAAACTCAACGGTTGGAGCCTGACCGCCGAAACCGATGAGGGCAGATTGGTCAAGGCTATTGATCCCGCATGGACAAGTAGTTGGTGGAACGGCACACACCGCAGTTTCTGGGCCATCAATTCTGAGGATGCCGCGAACGACTATAATACTTACAACAACACTATCAATAATGCCTTTAGCACTTCATTGTACACCAATGAGAATGCTTTGGATTATGCGAGTTCCTCTATCAACCGCACCAAGGTTATCCTCAAGGGTACTCTTTGTAAGGCAGACGGTACAACGCCTTTCACTATTATAAGACACTTGGGTATCTATTCTGCCGACACATATTCTACGACCGAGTCTTCAAACCTCCCCGTATTGAAGGCAAGTATCGGTTCATCGTCCGTTTTGCGGAAGTAGAGCAGGGTGGCGTTTTTACGCGGGTCACCTGTCTCGTAGGCGTCTGCCATCAACTGGGTTGCCATGTGCCATCCCCAGCCTAAGTCCCACTGACCGGCTCCGCGAACGCCTTGCACTTCGCAGAATTGGCTGCCGATAACGTCACTCTGTGGAAGGGCGGCAGTGGCGGTACATTGCAGTTCGAATATAGAACCGCCGCTGTTCTCTCCGTCGTCGGTGAATATTTCGTTATACGGAGTTTTCAGATTATATAAACCTTTGTTGATAACGTCTGTAGAGGCTTTGTACATGTTGTCCCAGTCACTGCGCATCATATAGGTGCGGGCATGAAGTGAACGGGCAGCTCCCCAAGTCAGGCGTCCGGTATATTCGGTGCTCCATGTTTCGGGCAATGACTCTTCCGCAGTTTTCAGGTCGGTATCGATCTGCTCGTAGATTTTATCGGCGGTAGTCTTCGGGATGTTGGCTTCCGAGGCATCGTTGATCTTGTAAGTCACCAAAGGTACTTCGCCAAAAGCTCTCACTAGATTGAAGTAACAATAAGCACGGAAGAAAGAAGCTTCCCCTTTGTTGATGATATCTTCGGTTTCTGTTTGTCCGGCAGTCTCTTTCTCGGCAATGGCGTCGAGGATATCATTACACTGGTAGATGATGGCGTAATTCTTTCCCCAGTATGAACCTAGCAAACCGTTGGTCGGGGTGTATAAGAAGTCATCGTACATTTCGGCTACATCCGATCCGTCACTCGGGATACTTCCTTTCTCGGAGTCTTCGGAGCGTAGATAATGGATAGCAATGGCGGGAGTACCGGCGGTGATGTCGAAACTACGCATCATGGTATAGACATTGTAGATTTTACCGTTGACCAGCGCATTGGGATTATCGTCTTCGGTGAATTGTCCCTGCGGACTCCGGTCCAGAAAGTCGCTGCAACTGCTTATCAGCAGAGTGGAGGCGGCAATAAAGGTGGAAAAAAGATATTTATTTAGTTTCATACAATTATAGATTTGATTCATTAAAGTTATATTCCGCATGGAAACCTGGCTGTGGCACCTTGTCACCCGCATGGAAACTTGGGTGTGGTACCTTGCCACGCCACTAGAAGGTCAGGTTGATGCCGAAGGTGTAGACAGCAGGTACGGGGTAGCTGCCGTCGTCTACTCCGAAGGTGGTGGCGCTACCTCCCAGTTCCGGTGTGTAGCCGGTGTTGTGCTTCCATGTCTTCAGGTTCTGTATGTTGACATAGACTTTCAGTGCCTGCAAGCGTATTTTAGCAAGGAGGGCCTTGTCGAACGAGTAAGCAAGTTGCACGTTACGGATACGGAAGAAGCTGCCGTCTTCGATATAATACTCCGAATTCAGGTTGTTGATAGAATGTTTGGAGTTCAGCAACGGCTGGCTGTTGGAGGTACCTTCTCCGTGCCAGCGGTCCATGCGCTGTGACAGATAGTTGAACTGTGCAAAGTTATAATTGTCCCAGGTACGGAAAATTTCGTTACCGTGCTGTCCCATCATATCGATGCCCAATGACCAGTTCTTGTAGTTTACTCCGAGAGAAAGACCATAGGTGAAATCCGGTGTCGGGTTACCTATCATTGTACGGTCTTCCGGGGTAATCTTACCGTCTCTGTTCACGTCGGCGAATTTCAGGTCACCGGGAGTGACTGTGGCAAGGGTATTTTCGGGTGATGCATCGATGTCGGCTTGCGACTGGTATACGCCTGCCACCTTGTAACCGTAGAAGAAACCGATAGGATAGCCCGCCATCGTGTAACTCTGCTGTTTGTCTCCGGCGATAATGGAGTATCCGTCCTGAACGAGGCTCTTCACCTTATTCTTGATGGTGGTCAGGTTGGCGCTGACAGAGTATCCCCAGTCACCGATCTGGTCACGCCAGCTGGCTGCCATTTCAACACCCATGTTTTCGATTTCTCCCAAGTTGCCGATGCCGGGTACTGTTCCGGAGATACCGGGCACTTCGGCAAGCAAGTCTTTGGTCCTTTTCTTATAATATACTCCTTCGAAGTGCAGACGGTTGCGCAGCACGTTCGTTTCGAAACCTGCTTCCCAAGCTTCTACTTTTTCCCAACGCAGATTGGGATTGGGCAGATAGGAGAGCTGGTAACCGGGATAGATAATGGACGGCTTGCCGAAAACAGCCGAGTAAGCATTTGACAACAGCGGTTCGGCGGGATAGGCCCTGTCCAGATTCTGATTGCCTAATGTACCGTAAGATGCTTTGATTTTCAACATATCGAGCCATTTGATATCCTTCATGAACTCTTCTTCGGTCATCAACCAACCGCCGCCTAGTGAGAAGAAGTTCTGCCACTCATTGCCGGTGTATGAGAAGGCGGAAGAACCATCGCGACGGAACGAACCGTTGAACAGGTATTTTCCTTTGTAGTTGTAGATCACACGTGCCAGCATGGATACCGTAGTCCGTTCCCATTGGGTACTTCCGTTGGTAGCTGTTGCGGCATCACCGATGCTGACAAACCATTTGTCCGGATCGTCAGGAATCACCAGACCGACACCTTGCTTGCGTGCTCCGTCCAGTCGGCTCAGTGAATTGTAATACGTCGTAAAGCCGGCTGTAGCGGTCAGGTTATGATTGCCGTGATCAAAACTATTGGTGTAAGTCAATAGATAGTCACTCTGCACTTTCGTTTCATTTTCCTTGAACTGGCTGACTTCTGTCTTGCCGGTTCCCAATGTAACTACATCTCCTGCGGCAGTATCGTCATACACCTTCATGATAGGCAGATAAGTACGTCCGTTGTTGGAAGCATAGTCCATAGAGAACATCGCTTTGAAGTTGAAATGTTTCAGGAAGTCCACTTCGCCATAGATATTACCCGATGCCCGATAGTTTTCGGCTTTGGTCGTATTGGCTTTCAGATCGACGTCTACCATCGGATTGTTGATCTGTGCTTTCTGAAATTCGGGCAGAACGCTGTACAGGCCATATTCCTTATTGTATACCGGTGCGATAGGGGCAGCACGAAGAGCGCCGAGCACCTGTTTGGAGTCTGCCGGAAGCGTGCGTGCTCCGTTGAACTGGAAACCGACTTTCAGAAAGTCCGTGATCTTATAGTCATTACTTGCATTGATGGTCACTTTACTGAACTTCTCATGCTTGATGTTTCCCTGTTCGTGAGAGTAACCTACGCCCAGATAGAAACTGTGTTTCGGCGAAGCTCCGGTAATACTGATATTATTGTTGGTGATGAATGCAGTCTGGAAAATCTCATCCTGCCAGTTGGTGTTCGCGTTCCAGCCGCTGAAGTCGAACGGAGTGTCCTTCTGATTGGCAAGCTGTTCGCTGTATAGCTCCTGAAATTGCGGACCGTTGACCAAATCAACCTTATCTACTACTTTCTTGAAACCGAAAGAGGTATTAATGTTAACCAGTGTCTGTCCTTCTTTGGCTTTCTTGGTGGAGATGATGATGACACCATTCGCACCGCGAACACCGAAGATAGCCAGTGATGACGGGTCTTTCAGGATCTCCATAGATTCGATGTCCTCCGGATTAAGGAAGTTGATATTGTCATTGAATAGTCCGTCTACCACGTACAACGGTTTGTAGCCATTGATGGAGTTTGTACCACGGATACGGATTTCGGGGTCGGCACCGGCACGTCCGGAGTTTACGATTTGTACACCTGCCACTTTTCCTTGTAAGGAAGATAATGGGTTCGTTGCAGGTTTGTTGGCAATTTCTTCTCCTTTGACGTTGGTAATAGAACCTGTCAAGTCTCTTTTCTTCGCGCTACCGTATCCGATAACGACTGTCTCGGCTAGTACCTGCGAATCTTCTTTCAGGGTGACGTTGATCACATTCTGTGCTCCTACCTTGACACTCTGTGTAGTCATTCCTACATAGGAGAATACCAGTACGTCTTCTGGGGTGACAGAGATTGAATACTTACCGTCCATATCGGTGATGGTTCCGGTGGAAGTTCCTTGTACGAGCACCGATGCACCGATCAGCGGTTCATTGGCGGCATCTGTTACCGTACCGGTCACTGTCTTTGTTTGTGCAAAGGCGGATACGGAGGTCAGCAACAAGCAAGTGAGCGCCACTATGCTCTTAAACCTGATGGTTTTCTTCTGAAGATCTTGTAAAAGTCTAGTCCTCATTGCATTAAATTTTTCCATTCGTTACTATTTAGGTTGAAGTTTATTCTGCCGTCTTCCGGCGAAAGTAACAAAGTGAACAAATGAAAGGCAAAAAAGATTAGGGAAAGAGAGAGAAAGGGCAATTTTAACATTGTAATTATGATGTGTGAAAAAATTATTTGTCTTTTTGTTGCTTGTTTGTTTTATTCTATTTACATTTGTAAAACGAAACGAACTATGAAGCTACTTCTTTCTTATATTATAGGGTTGTTCCTGATTTTGTCTCTCTCTGCTTGTCATGATGGAGGTAATGCAACTACTCTTTTACATCAGGCAGACTCACTGATGCAAGAGTTCCCCGATAGTGCCCTGTCTCTCCTCGAATCCATTTCTCATCCTGAAAAGTTATCCGGCTCTGAAAGAGCTGATTATGCTATATTTTTGACACGGGCAAGGACTAAGTTGTATGTTCATGAGTCAAGTGATTCATTGATTCGGTTTGCAGTAGATTATTATAAAAGAAGTTGGAATAATGAGCGTAAGATGCAAGCCTATTATTATCGGGGTTGTGTGTATCGAGACATGCGGTGTATGGATTTGGCGGTAAAAGATTTCTTGCAAGCATTAAAGGTAATTCCTAAAGAGAGCGAGTATCTTTATTTGGGGGCCATTTATGAGAATCTGGCGGGATGTTATGCGGAACAAAATCTTTATAAGGATGCTATGCACGCCCATCATAAAGCGCATGAAATTTATATTAAGCAAAAGAAAGATGATGGTCTATTTTATGCTGTTAGAGGGATAGGGTATGTTTTTATGCTTCAACATCAATTGGATAGTGCTTTGGTCTATTATCAAAAAGCTGCGTTGAAAGCGACAAACGGAGGTCGTCCTCCTCTGGAAGGTGATGTGATTACC
>OGXQ01003224.1_pt1 | contig 10032 bp, 6 predicted proteins | sample 1576291 | NCBI WGS metagenome assembly OGXQ01 (sample SAMEA3541575, study PRJEB24748) | human gut metagenome | biome: human gut; feature: human-associated habitat; material: faeces | place: China | collected 2012 | reverse complement strand
TCCATAATAGCAATATGTATTTCATAGCCATATTGTTCTGACAAATAATTTACCTTACTTGTTAAAACTCGCTCCATTCCTCCAGAGCGATATAAAGATTGTATACAATATACAATTTTCATCATAACCCTATCTTTTTATACAAATCGACATATAATAGTATTGTTTTTTCCCAACTAAATTGAGCAGCCCTTTTTATGCCATTTTCCACAAACGGTTCTGTATCTATTGTATTTTGATCCAATCGCCCCATCACGTCTATAAGACTGTCAAATAACGGTTCTGTCAAATATATCGCAGCATTGCCGGCAATTTCATCAAGAGAGCTATTATGACACGTAATTACAGGAACACCACAAGCCATTGCCTCCAATAATGGTAACCCAAATCCTTCATACGAAGATGGGAAAAACATAGCTCCAGCCCCATTATACAACAGAGCCAAATCCCCATCAGATATATTTTTCAAGAAATGAATCCGTGTAGCTACACTACTATTTTTAACCTCTTTCAACAAATTAAGTGGGGGATTACCCCAAACAAGCACTAAATCATGAGATAAAGTTTGCTCTCTCGATAGTGCTATATAACTCCTTACTAAAACATCTGTTCGTTTCCTCTCTGCATTACAAGAAACACTCAAAAAATACGGGCTTGACAATTCAAACTTTGACTGTAACTTGTCTCGTATATTCAATTTATCTTTTTGAGGAAAAAATAAATCGTGTTTTATTCCCCAATAAATTACCGTGATTTTTTCGGGTTCAATTCCCATCGTTTCAACAATATCACGCCTAGATGACTCAGAACAAGTAATAATGTGCTTGCATTGCCGCATAAAAGGAGGAACAATCTGTTTCATCTTTTCATGTCCGAAAGCTTCTTCTTGAATTTTCATAAACAGAGCATCATGCAATGTCACCACACACTTCCCGGGACTATATACATATTCGAAATTATGGGGTATATGCATGATATCATATCCGGTCAGACATTCTTTTATAGGAAACCGAGCCAATAATTTATCTATCTTTTCCCGATGAGGTAAATATAGATGCTTGGTTTTAAATGGCAATCCGGTATTTCGGCCTCCTATTCCTTTCATATTTTGGGAATAAAGCACCACCTCGAACGGCAAATTCTTTATCCTCGCTAATGCTTGAATCAATTCTAACGTAGTACGTCCTATCCCATTTACTTTACCTGTAACATAATACGGGACAATAGAATTTATATCAATGAGCAGTCGTTTCATATAATTTTATCAAAGCTTTACAATGTTCTTCTATCGAGATTACCCGTTCGGTAGATAGATGTGTGCTATAATTGGTAAAACTATCGGAGATTTCTTGCATTTTTTCCGCAAGTGCCTCCATATTATTCGGCTCCACCAACCAGCCGTTCACACCGTCCTCGATTTGCATTTCGGCTCCACCACAACGGGTCGCCAATACCGGTTTTCCCATCGCCAACGACTCGGCGATATTCAAGCCAAATGCTTCTAAGTAAGAAGAAGAAGAAGAAGAAATGTGGTATAAGCGAATCATATCGAACACTTTTTCCGGGGGTACTTTCCCATGCCATACCACCCGCTTATCGGCAGCATATCGCCTTTTCAACGAATGTTCATACCTTCGTTCGGACTTGTTTCCTACTCCACCTATCAAATGCAATTCGGCATTTTCATTATCGAGCAGGGAAAAGGCTTCCAATAAAATATGTAAGCCTTTCACATAACAAATGCGCCCTACATAAAAGAATTTTATCTTACCGTTTATTATCGGAGGAAAATCCGGAACTTCTTTGGGTAACGGTATGCCATGCGGCAAAATCGTGATTTTCTCTTTACTTAATCCATTTCGCTGCATAGCTCTTGATATGGCTTGGCAGGGCGCTATCATTCGAGTGCAATCACTAGCTATCGCATGCCACTCAGCTTGCTTACGTTCGATCGACAATGCTGCTTGCCCGATAGGGGTGACAAACGGGATAAAGGGGAGTTTGGACAAACCCCGCCCTAACGATCGATAGACATTTTGCGGTAACAATCGCATAAACGGATACCAATACTTTCCACTGCGAATATTCCGCAAACAACATGCTAAACAATGCTCATGCGAAACGGCAATATGGCATATCTCGTCTTTGCAATCGAGCAACGTTCCAGCCGGACAAACGATGCCACCATGATGGGCAGTAACAATAACCGGAATATGCTGTTTCTTACCGATCTCCACAACCTGTGCTTTATGGCTATGGGCATGAATCACATCGGGACGTATTTGGACAATCAACGATTCAAGTCGGTCTATTCCATTACTCCCAACCTCATACAACATCGTGCCTTTATAGTCTCTCGTCTCAACAGCACAATCTTTGTTCACAAACGAGATTACTTGCACCGAATATCCCTGTCGTATCATCTCATCGACAATATTCTTTACATAAACCTGCCCTCCACCATATGTGGAAAAGAAGTCACCCGATGCTATTTGAAGAATTTGTATCATATATTTCTATAACCAATAATTCTTGCAGGATTTCCTGCCACTATAGCATTATCTGGAACATCTTTTGTAACAACAGAGCCTGCCCCTATAACAACGTTATTCCCTATCGTTATATTTCCAAAACAGCATACATTAGCCCCAAAATCAACATTATTCAGTATAGTCGGGACCTCTAATGGTCTATCTGTAGATTTTACTCCAATTGTCGTGAGTTGCCTAAAAATACAACCATATCCTATATATTTAGCTCTAATCCTAGTGCCAAAAGAATGAACAACAAATATTCCTCCACCCTCAATACAATTAAATGTATTGGGAATATAATCTGCTATATAAAAATTAGGATCAGGGCGACAAAAAATATTTTGAATAATATTAGGAATATTAGAACATCTAAAATAAAAAATATTCCTAAATGAAGGACAGAATTTAAGTAAATAAACTAATTGAAAATAAATATTACTACTATAATAATATTGTTTTGACCACCTTTCAATATCTAATAATATCATCTTTTTATTTTTTTTACTTACAAATACTAGTAATAAAAAAAAATACCAAAATGTAAAAAAAAATATTTTAATCTTTACCACCATAATAAAACTATTTATTTTACCTTGCTATATACTTTCTTAAAATTCTTTTCAAAAAATCTCTCATACCTTGACTACCTATACAGAGTAAGAAAAAATGAATACTAATAAATAAAATAGCTAAACATATTGCATATAAAATCAATTGCCCCCAATTAATAAATGGATATTGTTCATCGAATATAAATGAAACAATATAATACACTATAAACCAAGATAAAATAGTTAGAAACATGTACTTTAACCAATTTCCCCAATATATAGCTACCGATATTTTAAATCCTTTTGTGAAAAGGAAATAAGGTTTCCAGATACATAAAATAGTAGTTTGACTAATTATACCACTTAATAATATACCTTTTAATCCCCACAGATAACCACCCAACAATGCAACTAATACGAATATACAAGTTTCCACAATAGGGGACCAAGTATCAGAAAAAAGCCCATACCCATATAAAAATTGTTTAATCGCTTGATGTGTCACTCCTATAAAAAAATTTATAAGTAACAATAATAATACAGTATTATGAAGTATATATTCTCGCCCCAACCATAAAGCAATAAATGGAGAAAATAAATTATACATAAGAAAAACACATGTTCCTCCAACAAAAAATCTAAGCGATGTCAACTCCCAAAAAACCTTCATTATTTTATTTCTATCTCCCTCTGAAATAAGATTACCAACACTTGCACTAACACTTCCCCAAAGACTAATTAAAAAAAAACTTATCTTATCACTTATTATAGTGTAATTCCCATAATAAGCAACTATCTCTAATGAAACAAAAGCATATATAAAAAAAGGAATTGTTTGAAACTGCACAAAAGAAGCAATCTGATGCACAAACAACTGCTTGGTATATTTCATCACTTCGGGATATTTTTTGAAAAGTTGCTTGCCTTGACGTACTTCACTACGAAGCCACGGGTAGACTTGATTGATTTTCCAATTCAATACGAAAGAATAGATGATACCAAAGGTGAATTCAATAGCAACCCATAGATAATAACTACCGGTATAGTAGGCCGAAGCCATTTGAATGAGAGTCTTAATAATAGTTGCTGTTTGGAAATAGGCGGTGACCACATAATTTTTTTGGTCGGCTCCCAAAAGCGTTTGTTTGTAGTTGGCAAAATAACCGATTAACGAGGAGGCCAAAAACGAGAAATAGGCAAAAAAGATAACTCCCATCTCAAACTCCGTATTGGGAAATATCAACGGAAGAAAGCAAGCCAGTACAATGCCTGCACCCAAGATAATAAAACCTATCCAACGATAGAGATAACCGAACACAGAGATAATCTCGTTGATCTTTCCTTCATCGTGCTCAAATAGGGGCTTATAAAGCACATAACCTATGGCGCTTCCTATCCCCAATTCTGCCAAATTAAGAAACCCGAGCAGGTTTTGCAACGTGCCGGTGAGTCCCACAAAATCAGCTCCCAGCGTATCGAGAAATATCTTCCGGGAGAAAAACGAGAGAATAAGAGTCAGGAAATAGAATATGAGATTGACCCTTGCATTCAACAATGATTTTTTGACCCGCGATTCTTGTTGAGGCATATAATATAAAGATATTCTATTTTTATTATTACCGGAAGAAAGACTTAACCCTTTTCCTCTGAAACAATCGTTTCTTCCAGCGTCTCCCCTGTCTTGGATTTACATCGACGCAGGAGCAGTTTTATTTTCAATTCTATTTTACAAATCCACGCTTAAACTATTGTTTTTCCCTCTATCTCATCATGGGTAATAAGCAATAGCATCAAAGTACCACCAGGATTCAAAGCAAGAGGTAAAAGACAGATGAATTTACCCCCTAAAAATCCGTCCTATTCTATGAGCAATTTTATAGATGACATTACGTTTTTTCTTTCTTCCATGTTCCACTCCATAGCCGTAACCGTATCCATAACCATAGCCGTAACCGTATCCATAACCATAGCCGTAACCGTATCCATACTTTTTGCTCTCCATTTCGACACCATTGATGACAACCGTAAGGTTCTTGAATTTATTCTCCCGGTAGAGTTTTTCCAATTCCGGCAAATAACGGCGATCCAACATTCCGTTACGGATTACATAGACCGTAAGATCGGCTACCCGACCGATGATAGAAGAATCGGCTACGACTAATGCCGGCACGCAATCCAATATAATATAATCGTATTGTTTCTTCAACTCTTCCACCAAAACAGGTAATCGATCGCTCATCAACAATTCCGAAGGATTGGGAGGTACAATACCGGCCGAGATGATATCGAACATCGCATGAATGTTACTGGACTGAACGAGCTCGGACACACTGTTGTTTTTCCCGGAAAGCCAAGTCGACACACCGTTTTTCGTAGTCAGATCCAATGTTTTACTCAATGTGCGTTTTCTCAAATCCATATCGAGCAAAACCACTTTTTTATTGGTCATAGCCAATGTTACGGCAAAATTGCGGGAAACGAAACTTTTTCCCTCTCCCGGCATAGTAGACGTAAACATAACGACCCGTGCCTGAGGAGCGACGAAATCCATATTGGAACGTAATAACCTGAAAGACTCGGCTACACTGCTGGTCTTATTCTCTTCCACGACAATGGCATGTTCTCCATCTCGGTCTTTCATCAATGGGATTTCGCCCAATATAGGCATCGACGTATAATCCTCAATATCTTTACGCCCCCTCACACCGGTGTTCCACAATAATCGCAAAAGCTGTATCGCCAACGGTATAATGAGTCCCACGATAAAGGCTCCCATCAAGAACATTCTGCGAGCCGGGGCGACGGGCGCCGACGAACCGAAGGGTGACTCGATCACCCGTATATTGGCCTCGGTAATGGCCAACTGCAAAGCATTTTCTTCCCGTTTATTCAACAAGAATGTATACAACGACTCTTTAATACTTTGCTGGCGTATAATGCCCAAAGCCTTTTTCTCTTGTTGTGGTACCGACTCGATACGATCGAGTGTCTGCGACTCGACCTCCCGGGCCTTTCTCAATTTTAGTTTCAGTGTAGACAGATAACTATCCATCGAGGCAGTAAGATTGACTCTTACCGCGGCTAAATTATTGTCTAAATCTTTTACCAAAGGGTTATTCTCACCCGAATTAGCGGCTAATCTTTCTCTCTGTAACAGAATCTCGTTATAGGTCGTTATCTGATTTTGCAAGCCACTATCCCCTACCCCCGACACATTGGGTATCAACTGCTTACTATGTTCATTATCGGTCAAATAACGTTCTACCGCCCGGGCGATGGCATATTCGGTTTCCAGCTGTATCAATTCGTCTCTCATCTTACTGCTTTCACTCATAAATTGAGTGGCCGCTGCATCTATACTGACAATGCGATTCTTTTGCTTGAAATCGGTCAATTCATTCTCTACGTCACCCAACTCTTTACTGATAATTTCGACTCGTTCATTAATAAATTTAGCCGTACTGGTCGCAATGCGGTTTTTATCTTCGATAATCGTTTCCCGATAAACATCGATCAAAGCGTTCAATATAGCCTCGGCACGCGAGATATTCGAGTCTACGCAGTTTATTTGTACCAATGTCGTACGTTCTCCGGCCAAAGAGGTCGAAATAAACGAATGATAAATATTTGCCGCAGTATTCAAGTCTATACGAGATACTTCGACCGGTACATTATAATAGGCCGATATTTTATCGGGGATATCCTCTACAATAAATCGACCGGCTGCGGAAATTATAGTATCACCGAACAAAAACTCTTGGCCTTCGTTGTCACTTTTCTTCGTACCTATTTTGAGTTGATTCAGTAAAAAACGATTCCCATTTAAGGGCTTAATTTCCATAGAAACCGGAGCCGTATAAGCATCTAAGAAATTCACCCGAATAGGCGACTCGGCATACAACTGATCATAGTGCAACCAATTTTTTACCTGATAAGTGACGTCCAAATGTAAGCGTCCGACAACTTCACGCATTAATTGATGCGACTGCAAAATATAGATTTCATTCTCGACTCCGCTACCCGATATGCCCCCATTTAATTCAAGAACAGCCGACATATCGTTTCCCGATTTGTTTTCGCTCTTCACTAACATTACCGCGCTTCTCTTGTATAACGGTGTTTGCATAGCTAAATAAAACCATGCGACCGACATACATATAACGACCGATAGCACAATCCAATACCAATTATCGAATACCAACTCGACAATATCCCGCAGGGTTACCCCTCCTTCATTTTTCTTATCGTTCTTAGTTTCTTGAATGAGCTCCATATAGAGATGTTACTTATCTTTTAACACAATAATCATAGACACAATAGACAGCACCGATGCTACAAGAGATATAATACTACTACCGGCAGAAATAAACGACAAGGTCGAGCTACCTTTCACTCCTATCGATTTATTAGGCTGCACATAGATTACATCGTTTTGCTTTAAATAATAACAAGGTGATTCCAATACTTTTTCGCCCGAAGTTAAATCTACGGTATAAGTTTTTCGTTGGTCTCCGTCCTCGCGTATTACCAATATATTATCCCGTTTTCCCGAGGGAGTCAAGTCACCTGCCATAGTCAAGGCTTCGAGAAGCGTAATACGGTCTCCCGATATAGTTTGCACACCGGGACTGTTTACTTCACCCATTACCGAAACCTTAAATCCCTTTATCTGTACATTCACCACAGGATCTTTTACATATTCCCCCTCGATGAGCTTGTTCTCGACGGCATCGGCCAACTCTCTTCTCGATAATCCACCGGCCTGCATCTCACCCAAAATAGGAACTTCTATTTTTCCGTCCTTATCGACCCTTAAACCAACAGTTTCCTGTATCGTGGTCGATGCCCCCGTACTACCTAATACCTGACTATTGCTGAATATTTCCAGCAACTCACCATCTTTACTACTCACTGTTATGAGTAACTGGTCGTCCGGGACAATCTTTAATTCATAGTCTTGTACTATGGTTTGAGGGGACTGCTCCAAGCCATCGGCTCCCTGCAAATAAACCATTTTCTTAGAAGGCACGCATGATACCAAACCTACAAGTATCACAGCCAAGAGAATTTTCGGAATATATTTCATTTGTCTAAAATAACAATTTAACATATCAAGCCTTTGAACCAGCCACTTTCCTATTAATCTTTTTAGTAAGATAATGTCTAAAAATAATAATAAATTTATATTTATACGAGTCAATAACAACAAATTCATGGCTGCAAAGCCAGCAGAGATTAACAATATCGTAATCATAGCTGCTCGATGCGAAAATCCTAATGCTAAAAATTTATGATGAATATGATTTTTATCAGGACTGAAAATGTTTTTACCAAAACGTGCCCTATGCAAAATTACCCGAACAACATCAAATACCGGTGTAATCAGCAAAGAAAAAGCAACTACGATAGCATCGGGAACTCGATGTAACACTGCATTATCATACATACTGAACCGAATCGCCAAAATGCTCAATATAAAGCCAATAGTCAACGATCCGGTGTCACCCATAAAAATTTTTCTACCTCGGTTTGGATTTCCGAAAACATTATAATAGAAAAATGGAATAATTGTTCCCAAAGTTACGATAGCGAGAGCCGCATACAGCCATTCCCTCTGATAAATAAACAATATAGTAAAAAATAACAATGCTATTCCGCTCAATCCAGAAGCCAGTCCATCTATTCCATCTATCAGATTTATAGCGTTAGTAATAAAAACAATAGTAAATACGGTAAACGGGAGTCCCACTACCGGAGGTAATTCATAAATTCCGAAGATTCCATAAAGATTATTGATCCATAACCCCGAAGACACCAACAAAATGGCACAGAATATTTGAACAATAAATTTCTGACGATAGCGAACTCCGATCAAGTCATCGGTAATACCTGTCAAATACAACAGCAATAAACTACTCAACCCAAAAGATAGAACGGACGTATCACTCACTCCGATAATAGAGGGAAACAATTCCTCCCCGTAAATTCTATTCAGCCCTATCATCAAAGAAAGAGTAAAAATAACGGCAGGAAAAAACGAAACACCTCCCAGACGAGGTATTATACCCTTGTGTACTTTTCGTTCATCTGGCATATCGAATAAATGCTTTTTAAACGATATCAATAAAATTCTTGGAATAATAAAAATAGAAAATCCCAAACTAATAAAAAATGACAACAATAAAATCGAAATATAACCCATAAAATATTAGATTTAATTCATCATTTTCAATACTAATAAACCCAATTTTTTCAACATATTGACCCAATTCTATGCAAAAATATCTTTATCCACTAACGCCCCCACTATGAAAGAAATCAATCCTATCTGTTAACCCAAAATCTCAGGCGAAAGAAATTACTTTATTTTTTATGCATTCCTTAAATATACGCCTCTATACTACTGGGGGACACCGAAAAGAAAGCTTTTCCCGGCTCTAAGAATCACTTATAACCCCTCTTTGACCCATCCCTATCTCAGTGGATAATCATTATTGGAAGGGTAAATAAATATAACGCTTCATACAAGAGATAGATTACTATAAACTATCAATTTCAGAAGAACTACATTTACTTTTCTGTGAAGAACAGGATAAATAACAACAGAATGATTCAAACATATCTGCATATTATGCTAAGTACTCTGACTTCACATTTTTCGCAAAGGTAGCTACATTTCTTAAAAAACACAATGAAATCTTACAAAAAATGCTCTCATTCTACAAAAAGCCAGATAAATATATAGTATTGAGCAACTTACAAATTATTTATATGATATTAAACAAATCAGCGAAAAACAGAAATTAAAAATATTTAATAATTACATAAAAACACCTGACATTTATGTATAGTTCAGAAACCACCAGACAACAGTTTATACAACACAGTCTCTCTTTCATTTTTGAATATTACCGAATGCAACTTAATATAGTATTTACAGCATATAT
>OGXQ01003211.1_pt1 | contig 10059 bp, 5 predicted proteins | sample 1576291 | NCBI WGS metagenome assembly OGXQ01 (sample SAMEA3541575, study PRJEB24748) | human gut metagenome | biome: human gut; feature: human-associated habitat; material: faeces | place: China | collected 2012 | reverse complement strand
CCGCTGTTTTTCGGTTCCGACGTCAATAATATGACGTCGCTGACGGCGATGGTCTTAAGCGAGGTCGTATCTTGGTTTGCTATTCCGATTTACGCGTGGCTGCTGGTGCAGGGTTTCCGTGAAACACATAGTCGCGTCGCGTACGGCCTGCAGCTGTTCATCCTCGCCGTGGTGTGTGAGGTGCCGTACGACCTCTGCACGTCGCATAAGGCTTTCGATTTTGGCTCGCAGAACCCTGTTTTCGGTCTGTTCATCGCGTTCGTTGTGCTTGCCGTGTTGGATTGGGTGGCGGCGCGCTACCAGAAGTCAATGAAGATTGTGCTGTCGGTCGGTCTGGTGTTGATCGGACTGTTGTGGGATCTGCTGCTGCGCGTCGGCCTGCGCCAGCATATGATGAGCGTCGGCTCGGTGACGCTTGGTTTCGTGCTGATTTTCACGTTGATGCGCCAGCATGAGAATTCGATGATGTTCACTGCCGGCCTGTTTGGCGCGGTGATGATGATTATGCCTGGCATTGGCGTTGCATTCGTGCATTATTACAACGGCGAGTTGGGTTATAAGCGGCAGTGGACGAAGTGGGCTTTTTACGCGGCTTATCCAGTTATTTTGATATTTTGTGCTATTGGTGCAACATTAGCGTGATTTTTGACAACGTTCGCAGTATAATAGTAGCAATATGGGAGAGCATTGCCGCTCGGGCAAGTGTTTCCAAGGCTGGGAACGTTTGTGATTATGATGCAGAAACCGCAAAGGGGTTGAGAGATGGATAGAGCAGGCATTCGCGAGGTGGCCAAGGCCGCGGGTGTGTCGATTTCCACGGTGTCGCGCGCGTTCACGCGGCCGGAACTGGTGTCCGAACGTACGCGCCGCAAGGTGCTGGAAACGGCGGACAAGCTTGATTTCAACATCTCCCGTTCCGCCACGTCGCTGAAATCGGGTCAATCGTACCGTGTGGCGATGCTGATGAATGAAGAGATCACTAGCTGGTTCAATACGGAAGTGTTCGCTGGAATCGAATCCGTCATGCATAATGCCGGGTATGACGTATCGCTGTTCCAGCATGTCGACACGGCCGAGAATCGCAAGGAATTCTTCACGAATCTGCCCGTCCGCCGCAACGTGGACGCCGTATTCGTAACGTCGTTCGGCGTGGATCCGAAGGAAATCCAGCAGCTCAAGCGCATCCACGTGCCGATCATCGGCATCAATACGCCGACGCAAAACGGCTTCGACGCCACCATCTCCATCGATGATGAGGACGGCATGTTCACCGCCGCCCAGCATCTGATCAATCTGGGGCACAAGAATATCGTGTACGTGTGCTCCGATGCGGTCGATTCCATTAATTCCTCCATCGATGCGCGAGGACAGGGCTTCATCCGCGCCTGCAAGACGATGGAGGCCTCCCATGACTTCAAGTGGCGCGTCGTCTCTGTGCCGCGTGGCAAGACCTTCGCCGACTCGGCGTTGACCGCGCTGCTTGCGTTGGACGAGTTCCCGGACGCGATTTGCTGCCAGATGGATATGATGGCGATTCCGCTGGTGTTGCGTTTGGAACGTTACGGCCACCACACGCCGAGTGACTATTCGATTATCGGCTTCGACGATTCGCCGTACGCCGACACTGTGAACCTGACCACCATGCGCCAGGATCCGTATGCGATGGGTCGCGCGGCCGCACAAAAGGCCATGAAGCTTATCGAAGGCAAGCCGCTTGAGAACGCGCATGAGATTGTGCGCGCCCAGCTCGTACTACGCGGCACCGATTCCGTGTACGGCACTGGCCGCTGAGAGCCGAGTCTCATTACCCTTCCGCAGCCCGTCAATGCCGACGGGCTGATTGTGATGGCCTGGGGTGGATTGATAAGGGATACCCCCACTGTAGTCACGGTGTGTGGCATACGTTTTCAGGAAAAAAATGAAACAATTTGCAGTGATGTGTTTCATGACACGCCAATCGGGGGCTGATGAATGATGAATTTCATTCAATGATCAGCATGTGTTTTTTGATTTTGCAATCGTTGACAAACCGTTGAATATCAGGCTTTAAAGCGTTGTCCCCGTGAGAGGGGACGAAAAAACGTATCGGGGGAGGGGGTGTGGGTTCTTTCTGTTTCATTTTGTTTTCATAACTGCAAAGGTTATCATAGTAAACCGTAGGTCAGAGAAAAAGGGAAAACAGAGGTTTCCGGCTGTGTTGCCGGAGATGGGAACAGCGCAGAAGCTATACGTAAAACAGAAGTGATAACGGCATTATGCAAAGGATATCAACCCTCGAGTTGAGGGACTCAGAAGGGTGAACACTTTGCGGATAGGGGACAAGATGAGGCAATGGCGTAATGGTGTCGGCAACGCACCACGACACTATGCAGGAACGCGATCGGCAACCGGTCGCGTGCTTTCGCGTACCCGCTCCCTGACCGCCGCCATAGCGGTAGCCATGATGGCCACCGTCGCCGTCACTTCCCTCATTCCCACCTATAATGCCAAAGCTGACGAAAGTCGCAAGGACGGCGCAATCTGCACACCTACCACAGAACCGTTAGGCGATCAGACCTCCGGCAGCGGTAACGATGAAGGTATCGCTACTTTCGTTGGCGGTGACATGTATGTAGGTGGCAAGAAGTCGGGCATTACTTCTGCCAATAACAACAATGCGCCTGAGGGTTCTTACGCTGTTGAGGCCGAAGGCTTGACCGCTGTGAACGGAAAGCTTCTGCTCCATCCAATGAAGCAGGCTTGGAATATTTGGAATAAAGACGGTTCGTTCAATCGTTCGCGTGGTTTCCGTTGGGGTATCGTCGGCTTTGGCTCGCAGTTCCGCCCGAAGGACGGTTCAACGGTGCTTTCGGTCGGTGGCAATAGCACCAATTCCGAACTGAATTGGTTCGGTGGAGCCCAAGGCTGGACCGATAACGCTACTCAGGGTTCCAGCTGGCTTGGAACTGGAGCGGGAAATAGCGCTACCGGCGAGACGAATGATCATAACTTCAACGCGAACATTGCGGGCAATCAAACCACAGTGCAAAGCCGTAACAGTTGGAAGAACGGCGAACAGTATTCCGTATATGCCATGGGCGGCAACGGCAAAGTCAACTGGAATCACAGCAACACCGTTATTTCCGGAGTGAAGAATCCTTCGACGGGTTCGGATTACACGTATTCCGACTATAAGAATTATGTGGCTACGCTGTCCGGCAAGCTCGCGAAGATTGCTTCCAGCAACACTGTTACGAAAGGCAATGAGGATAATTACACAGGTTCTCGTTACTCGTACAGCTACAACACCTACGAACACAACGTCTATCGGTTCGATATTCAGAACAATTCCCGACAGACGGAAATCACGTTGACTGGCAACGGCAAAGACGAGTTGCAGGTGTTCAATCTGGATGCATCAATGCTGAATAGCATTGGTGATGCCGGCGTGGTGTTCAACTTCAAGAACATTTCCGACAATGCTTCGGTTGCCGTCAATATCAATGGTAATGGCAATGATGTGAAGTTCCGCAATGGCTGGCAGTTCAAATGGAACGGCGTCGATATCTCCGATGGCTACGTCATGATGAATTCGACGGGTGAAAACCGCTACAACAATACGCATGGGCAGGAATACGTCAAGCGTGCAAGCCAGCTGATGTGGAACTTCTATAACACCGACTCCCTTACCATCCTTGGCGGTAAGGGGTCGGGGCATATCAATACCGGTTGGTACAAGAACCAGAACCATGGTGATAAGGAAGACTGGTACAACGTCAACGTAACCGATGATCCGTCTGCCGCATGGATGGGTTCCGTTATGGTAACGGGCAACGATTCCGGTGCTGCAGGTAACTTCCAGTCGCATGTCTCCACCAACGGTCGTGTGTGGACTACCGGCGATTTCGAAATGTACAACAAGGATGTTGTTACCACAGACAACGGTAATTTTGTCAACTCCGAAGGTAAATATTCCACCTCTGCAGTGGATATGGACCAGGAACGGCATAACCTGTCTTGGTCCGGGCAGATGACCACCTCCTGCGCCGCGATCGCGTGGAACAAGGTGGATGACACCGCTGGGCACAATGCTCTCGGCGGAACCAGCTGGACTGTGTACGGCAAGAAGGAAGATGCGGTAAACGGCACAAACGCTCTCGCCACCATCGCCGATGGCGGTTGGAACGATGATGCCGATGCCAGCGGCTCGTTCAAGCTGGGCAGCCTGGCTCCGAACGGCACCTATTTCCTGAAGGAATCGGGTACGGCTGAAGGTTATGCGCAGAACACCAACATTTACCAGATCAATACTGGTAACAGCACTACCGATGCCGCGACAAACATCTCCAGCGTTTTCGACAGTGCCGGTAGGGTAATCAGCACGGATGCAGACAAACTGTTGACGACTGACGGCAAGATCATCAATAAGAAGACCGGTTCGGCAATCGAATGGCAGAAGGTCGACGGCACCGACAACAACACGTTGCTGGCCGGTTCAACGTGGACGCTCTCCAAGATGAACGACAATACTGCTGAGCAGTCTTGGAACATTATTGATGACCAGTCCGGTACAGAGGTCAAGTCCGTCAAGATCTTTGATGCGAGTAATAACGGAGTGGTTTCCGCGTCGTTTACGAACAGCACTGCGCAGCAATTCCACGCGGTGGCTTATGACCAGAACGGTAAAACCATTGACAATGCGAAGTTGACATGGTCGTCTGCCGACAGCGCCGTGGCTGCAGTGAGCGAAAACGGTTTGGTCACGCCGACCGGCAGTGGCAATACCACTATTACCGTGAAGTCGGCTGATGGTAATGTTACTGCATCGTTCACTGTCGAAGTTTCCGGCGTGACCGCCAAGCAGTACCTCACGCTCTACTTCCAAGCACAGAACAACTGGCCAGCGAATAATGTCAAGGTGCATTACCGGACCACGAACGACGATGTTTGGACGAATATCAACATGACGCAAATGGATGGCTCCTGCAACAGTTATGCATATGCGAACATTCCGTTGACGGGTAGCAATGCGATTGACTCGACCAGCCAGTTCGGATTCGAGTACATCAATGGAAACGGTTGGTATGGGGCTAGCGGGTCGTCTGACAGCGTTCCAAAGGAAGGCAACAACTTCAAGTTCACCAACGGTAGTGAACTTCCCGATGTTGTGGTGATTTCCGCCGGACCGTCGTATTCGAACAAGGCTCCTTCGGGCTGTGCTGTCACCTCTACTGCCGCGTATAGTAGCCGTCGCGTTACCTCCCGTAGTGGTGAGCATCGTGCGGTTTCGGCTGTGCTGCGCGCTCAGGGTAGTGTGCTGAACGCGGCGAACGAGACTGTCTCCACCAAGGTGGATGAGGACACGGCTGCTGGCAAGTTCAAGGTTTCCGACCTTGCGAATGGCACGTACCAGCTGAAGGAGAAGGCCGCGCCGAACGGTTACGAAGTGTCCGATACGGTGTACACGATCACCATCGCCAACGGAACCGCTACTTGGAGCCCGGCGTTTGGCGCAGATAACACTGGCAACAAGATCGCGAACACTCGTAAGACTGGTAGCGTGACGTGGACCAAGGTGTCTTCGGACTCCAACAATGCCAATCCGCTTCCCGGCTCCCAGTGGACCCTCAAGCAGACGAAGACCTTCTCTTGGGAGAATGGCGTGGCCAAGTACATCGATGCGGATGCCACGCTTGGCACTGTCACCGACTGCGTGAACGACGAGAACAACGTCGCCGATTGCTCCACCCAGACCGGTGAATATGTTGATTTGGATGGTGCCTCCGGCAAATTCAAGATCAGCGGCTTGGTCTGGGGTGAGTACCAGCTCATCGAATCCAAGGCTCCTGACGGATACGATCTCGACACCACTCCGCACACGTTCCGCATCGGTCCGCTGGAAGGCGACAACATCGCTGGCAATTGGTACGCGAACACCGGCTTCAATAACGCAGATACAAGCGCTTACAACGAGCAGACCACGTTCACTGTCAATGGTGGCAACATCAAGAACCAGCCGGGTGTGATTCTGCCGGGGACTGGTGGCGCTGGCGATTATTGGATTTACGCGGCGGCTTTGGTGGCTGCGTTGATAGGTGTTGTTGCGGCTGGAATGGCCCTCAAGGTCAGGAGGCGGCAATGATGAACTCGTCTAGGGGAAGGGGGGGCTGGACCGTAGCGTAGCGACCCCAATGCCCACTAGGCAATAACTGAACACACATAACTGAAGATTCAAGATTTCAAACAAGAAAGAAAGGGAGAACAATGAACAAGGTTCTCAAAGGCCTCGTAGCCGTGGCAGCCACCGCGGCAATGGCCGTCGCCGGTTTCGCCGGTGCCTCCACCGCCATGGCGGATGACCCAACTGGTGGTATCGCGGTTGAAGCCAACGATACCCACACCTATTCCGTCTACCAGATTTTTACTGGTACGTACGGTAGTGATGGTTCTCTTGGCAACGTTGCAGCTGGCCAGAACTTCAAGACCGCGAATGGAGCTGGTGATGGCGGCACTAATCTGTCAGCCGCTGATGCTGCCAAGAAGGTGGCTGGGCTTGAGAGCAGTGCCTCCGATTCGATGAAGCTTGAAACTATCAACAAGTTCGTTGATTTGACTGGCGATGCATACGGCACAGTATCGGCCGCAGCTCAGCTGAGCAAGGTCCCGGCTGGTTATTACCTCGCCAAGGACAAGGACACTGTGACCGGTAATGATGCAGCTACTTTGTACATTGTCAAGGTTGTTGGCAATGAAGTCGTGACCATCGCCCGCAAGGCCGATAAGCCGACCTTCGAGAAGAAGGTCCAGGATGCCAACGACTCCGAAGGCACTACCACTGGGTGGCAGGATTCTGCTGACTACGACGTGAACGATACGGTTCCATTTAAGCTGACCGCCACCTTGCCGACGGACAAGGACGATTTCGCGGCGTACAAGACCTACAAGCTGGTCTTTAAGGATACGCAGTCGGCTGGTTTGACTTATCCGGAGGCTTCTGGCTTCATTGTTAAGTATGAGGAAACCGTCGTTCCGGCGAGCCAGTACACCCTGACTCTGAACCCGACTACTACCACTGCTGATAGCACGTTCACCCTCACCATCAACGATGTCAAGTCTCTTACTGATTCCGAGGGTCAAGCCATTGCTGTTGCTAAAGGTGGCAAGTTCACTGTCGAATATGCATCCACGCTGAACAAGAATGCTGTGATTGGTTCTGCGGGTAACCCGAACGAGGCTAAGCTCGAATACTCCAACAATCCGAACTACACTGGCGATGGTGCAGACTCTCCGACTGGTGAGACTCCGAAAGATAAGGTCATCGTCTTCACCTACCAGCTGAACGTCAACAAGACCTTCGATCAGGGTGACCCGGCGGAAAGTGATATGCCGAAGTTCACGCTGTACAAGAAGTACAAGAATGGCGAGAGCGAGGAGTGGAATAAGGTCGGTAAAGAGATCGCTCTGACGAGGGGCGGCACCGAGGGGCATTTCACCTACACTGGATCTTTCTCCCGCATTGATGATGGCGAGTACAAGCTCGTGGAGACCCACACTCCGGCAGGCTATAACACTGCTGCTGACACGCTCTTCACCATCACTGCTGATCACGATGTATTGTCTGACGATCCGGCGCTGACTTCTCTGAAGATTAATCAGACTGACGGTGATAAGATGAATGGTACCGTTCAGGCCGACGTCGTGAACAAGAAGGGCTCCAACCTCCCGTCCACCGGTGGCATGGGCACCGTGCTGCTGTACGTGGCTGGCATCGTCGTGTTCGTGCTCGCTGGCGCGACCCTGGTGATGGCTCTGCGTCGTCGCAACGCCTGATCCTCCGGATTCCATAAGAATCTGAAGTAACCATGCGAAACCCGTGAGCCGCGTTGACGCAAGTCAGCAGCGGCTTACGGGAATCGCAATACATAATTTAAAAACTAAAAATTAAATAATAACTGAACCCACATATGCTGGGCTGGACCACCTCAATCCCTTGTACACTGCCTAATTTTCTTGAGTATCCAGCCTGGCTCCATATATTTTCCGGTTTGCCGTTGGGGGCGAATCAAACATGCTTACTTTCCAATCCACAGAAGAGGGGTCGGCAATGAAGGAACGCACGATCGCAAGCCGCGTCATCGCCGCATGCTGCGCAATCGCCGCCACATTCGCCGCGGCAGCCTGTGCATTCATTACTCGCGATGCCGTCGCGGCGCCAACAACAGACTCTGCCAGCGGCAGCATCGCCATTTCTTACCAACATAAAAGCTCGGACTCCGAAACTGGCGACGATTCTACCAACTTCGTCATTTCGGACGCCAGCTTCAACCTCTACAAAGTCGGGCAGATCCCGGCAAGCGGCGGCGCCACCTTCGAACCCGTCGCACCGTTCACCGACTCCACCGCCTACCCCGTCGACTGGTCGAAGATGACCGGCAAGGACGCGCAGGTGTGGCGAGACATGGCCAACACGCTCGCCGGGCTCATCGCGGTGAACAAGCCCGACGCCACGGCAACCGGTGTCACCAACGCTTCCGGGCATCTGACCTTCACCGGACTGTCCGACGGCCTGTACTTGGCCGTGTCCGACAGCGTTGACGTGAAGGTCACCAACGCTTCCGGAAAGAACCAGACATGGACGTGCTCTTCCGGCAGCATGCTCGTCGCAGTGCCCGAAGACGGCGTCTCCGGCGGGTCGCGTGTGCTGAGTATCGAACCGAAAACCGAATGTGTGGCGCAACCGCCGAAAACCGTGGAACGCACCGTGCGCAAAATCTGGAATGACCGGAACAATTCCGACGGCAAGCGCCCCGAATCCATCACCGTGAAACTCCTGCGCAACGGCGAGCCCGTGGAAAACGTGAAGCTGGACGAGTCCAACAAGTGGACGCACACGTGGACGGATCTCGACGCGGACCACGAATGGACCGTGGTCGAAGCGGCGGTGCCCGACGGCTACACCACCATCTCCGATGTGGAAGGCGACTCCACTGAAATCACCAACACGCACACGCCACCCACCACGCCGGACCAGCCGCACACCGGCGCCGACGTGCAGCAGGCCGCTTGGATTGCCGTGGCCATCTTGGGCGCGGGCTTGGTGCTGCTGATCGTTGCCAAGACGGCTTTGCGGAAGCGGGCGTAGCATAAATAACGTGACGGATGAATCGGACGCCAAGCCAGCTGCGCAAGTCGAATTGGATGCGCAGGTTAAACCGGGTGCGCAGGTTAAACCGGCTGCCAAGCATAAGAAATCGAATGCGCTGCTCAATGTGATGATTGCCATCTCCGCAATCGCCATGATCGGCGCGCTGGGCCTCATCGCGTATCCGACATTCAGCGACTGGTGGAACCGCATGCACCAGTCATACGCCGTAGCAGGCTACGTGGAACAAACCAAAGACATGTCCGGCGCCGAACGCAAAGCCATGCTGAAAGCGGCACGCGAATACAACGAACGGCTCGTCACCAACAGCGACCGCTGGCACATGACCGACGAGCAGAAGCGCGAATACAACGAGACGCTCGACGTAACCGGCACCGGCATCATGGGATATGTGACCATCCCGCGCATCAAAGTGAAACTGCCCGTCTACCACGGCACCAGCGACGGCGTACTGCAGATCGCCGCCGGACATTTGGCCGGCACATCGCTGCCCGTAGGCGGGGCGACCACGCACGCGGTGGTCTCCGGGCACACCGGCCTGCCGTCCGCCCGGTTGCTGACCGGCCTGGACGAGCTGAAAAAAGGCGACACGTTCGCATTCCACGTGCTCGACCAAACGTACACGTACCAAGTGGACCAGATCTCAGTGGTGCTGCCGAGCGAAATCAGCAAACTGAATATTGAGTCCGGGGCCGATTACGCGACGCTGATCACGTGCACGCCGTACGGTGTCAACTCACACAGGCTGCTCGTGCGCGGGCACCGAATTCCGAATCCGAAAGTGCCTGATTCCACGCAGTATGACGAGCCGGGGGAGATGACGGCTGTGGCGGCTGTGGTGATCGGACTGCTCGTGTTTGTGGCTGGCTGCGCTTTTGTGGGGCTCGCGCGGCTATGGCGACGCTCCTGGATTGTGC
>OGXQ01003207.1_pt1 | contig 10069 bp, 10 predicted proteins | sample 1576291 | NCBI WGS metagenome assembly OGXQ01 (sample SAMEA3541575, study PRJEB24748) | human gut metagenome | biome: human gut; feature: human-associated habitat; material: faeces | place: China | collected 2012 | reverse complement strand
TGTTTTAGGCTATTGGTTTAATAAGATGTGCTTAAACCCATTGATGGTTGAATTGATTAAAAATTTAGGATTTGGTGTTTTTTGTAGTAGTGCTGTAACTTTCGGGATTTCCGGACCAGAGTATTATATCGCAAAGAAAAAATCATTAGAAAAATATCTTGCAGAAACTAATAAATTACTATCTTCGTTTTTAAAAATAGAGTATTTTCAAAATGAAACTTATGAAAAAGAATTAATTGATTATTTCTATTACAAAGAAATAAATAAAACCTTTCCTTCCAAAAATTTTGTAGAAAAGGAAAGTGAAAATTTAAATAAATTGAAAAATTGCCATAAGAAATTCAGTTACATAATTGATGATGAAAATCTATTTAATGAAGTATTATATGATGAATATAAAAATGTAATAAGAAAATTAAATAAGGTTATAAGGAGTTACACCAAATTCGCTAATGACGTTTCAATTTACGAATTAGATTCTTGCTTCTCTGAGTTTTCTTTTTTTAGAAAAAAATATGAGGTTTGGATTTTCAAAAATTTGCAAATTACATTACATACTTATTTTAATTTGATAAATAATATGATAAAAAGTTTAAACGATTTAACGAAAACTTACAAGATAGCTTATTATCGTAACGTTGCTATATTAATTGATGAATTGCAAAAAAGATTATATGAAGTTGATACAGAAAACAAACTTAATATAACAGCTCCGAGGGGTTACTCTATTGATAAAATTATCTTGAGAAAATATACAAACGAATTAGAAAAAAATATTGAAATTCTTCGTTCGAAGATATATAACGATGATGTTAATGAAATAAATCTACGATATTATTTGATAACGAGTTTGTCGACTGAAAATGAATAATATCAATTATTTTAAAAAGCGGTATGGCTAAGCTATACTGCTTTTTATCTTGCCATAGTTTTAACCTTATAGTGAATATAGGGTAAAATATTCTTGAATTCCTACTAAAAAGGTAGTATAATGTCTACTGAAATATGCATTTGTTAAAAATCGGGTGGTTATAATGAAAATTAAAGATATAATAAATAATAAAAAGGTTACCGTTTCGTTTGAGGTTTTTCCTCCGAAACAGTGGGACAAAATTGCAAATACAAAGAAAATCGTTGAGGAAATGGTAAAGGATAAGCCGTCATTTATGAGCGTTACCTACGGTGCGGCAGGAACTACAAGCGGCTTTACAACAGAGATTGCAAATGCGATTAAAGAGGGCGGAGTTGAGCCGCTTTCTCACCTTACCTGCCTTACTTCTACCAAGGAAAAAATCGACAGCGTTTTGGATGAGTTGGAGGCAAACGGTATTGAAAACGTGCTTGCTTTAAGAGGCGATATTCCTAAGGATTTTGAAATGGGCGAAAATCAATATTTTCACCACGCTTTTGAGCTTGTGAATGAAATTAAGGCAAGGGGAAAGTTTTGCGTAGGTGCGGCGTGCTATCCGGAAACTCACCCTGAGTCTAAAAACAGGGTTGATGATATCGCAAGGCTTAAGGAAAAGGTTGACTGCGGCGTCGATTTTATCACAACTCAAATGTTTTTTGATAATGATAAATTTTATAATTTCCGTGAAATGTGCGCTATAAAAGAGATTAACGTGCCGATTATAGCAGGAATTATGCCGATTACAAACGCTAATCAAATCAAGAGAAGCTTGGAACTTTCAAATGCATCTCTTCCCGCTAAGTTTAATAAGATTATGGAGCGCTTCGGCGAAAATCCTGATGCTATGAAGCAGGCAAGTATTGTTTACGCAACAGAGCAAATAATAGACTTGATGGCAAACGGGGTTAATAATATTCATATTTATACTATGAATAAGCCTGACGTTGCACATCAAATTATGGAAGGACTTTCGGCAATTATAAATGAATAGAACAGAAATACTCCACTATTTGCGTACCAATTCAAAAGTAGACGATAAAAGGCTTCTTGACCTTATTGACGATTGCTGCAACGAGGTTAACAAATGCGTAAGGCCTAAAACCATTCATCGTATTTTTGATTGCAAGGTAAATGATGACGAGGTTATTGTTGAAAATCAGGTTTTTAAAAGCAAGCGCCTTGCGGATAATATGAAGGGCTGTAAAAGAGTTTGCATTTTCGGCGCAACTCTCGGTACTGAATGTGATAGGCTTTTGAGAACGTATGCCTCAACCGATATAACGAGGGCAACTGTGCTTCAAGCCTGCCTTGCATCTAAGATTGAAGAGGTTTGCGACGGGATTGAGGATGAATTAAAAAAGCAGGGAATGACTCTTCGCAGTCGATATTCTCCCGGCTATTTTGACCTTGATATAAAGGAAAATAAAAAATTATTTGAATTAATGGATATAACAAAGCGTATTGGGCTTACGATTACGGGCACCTGCCAAATGGTTCCGTCAAAGTCCGTTACGGCATTTATAGGTATTGAAAATGATTAGATTTTTTGACGGCGGTATGGGCAGTATGCTCAATCTTGCGGCAGGTGAACTGCCTGAAAAGCTTAATATCAGTGAGCCTGAAAGAGTTTTTGCTGTTCATAAGGGATATGCAGATGCAGGCGCAGAATTTATTACGGCTAACACATTTGGCGCTAACTCGCTTAAATATGATAATGTAGATGAGCTTGTTAAGGCAGGCGTTGCGCTTGCTAAAAAAGCAGGCAAGTATGTTGCACTCGATATCGGTCCAACCGGTAAGCTTTTGAAGCCTATGGGCGATCTTGAATTTGAAAGAGCAGTTGAGCTTTTTGCAGAGGTTGTAAGAGCAGGCAAGGACGGCTCCGACGTTGCAATTATTGAAACTATGAGTGATATGTATGAGCTTAAGGCGGCTGTAATCGCTGTTAAGGAAAATTCGGATTTGCCGATTATCACTTCGATGATTTTTGACGAATCGGGCAGGCTTCTTACAGGCGGCGACGTTAAAAGTGCCGTTGCAATGCTTGAGGGACTTAGGGTTGACGCTATCGGTTTTAACTGCGGCTTAGGCCCTAAGCAAATGATTCCTCTTGTTAAGGAGCTTAGAGAGTGTACCTCGCTTCCTATTCTCGTTATGCCAAATGCAGGGCTTCCCGAATCTGTTGACGGCAAGACTGTTTATAACGTTTCGCCTGACGAATTTGCGCAGGATATGAGAGAGATTGCCAAGCTCGGCGTGTCGATTTTGGGCGGCTGCTGCGGTACAACTCCAAAGCATATTGCCAAAATGATTGAACTTTGCAAGGATATTCCCGATAACGTTCCCGAAAAGAAAAACGATACGGTTGTTTGTTCTTATTCAAGCGCCGTTACTATCGGTGAAAAGCCTGTGGTTATCGGCGAAAGAATTAACCCAACGGGTAAAAAGCTTTTTAAGGAAGCACTTAGAAATAACAATATCGATTATATAATTAAAGAGGGTATGGCTCAGCAGGAAAAGGGTGCTCATATACTTGATGTAAATGTCGGCTTGCCTGAAATTGACGAGGTGCAGATGCTTCAAGATGCTGTGTTTAATCTTCAAAGCGTTCTTTCTCTTCCGCTTCAGCTTGATTCAAGTAACACTCAGGCTCTTGAAAAGGCAATGCGTATGTATAACGGCAAGGCGATGATTAACTCTGTAAACGGCAAGCAGTCGTCAATGAGCGAGGTTTTCCCGCTTGTTCAAAAATACGGCGGCGTTGTTGTTTGCCTTTGCCTTGATGAAAGCGGTATTCCCGAAACGGCGCAGGGCAGAATTGATATTGCAAAGAAAATCATCAAAACAGCCGAAAGCTACGGTATAGATAAAAAAGACCTTGTAGTTGATGCACTTGTAATGACAATTTCAACTAACAAGGATAATGCGAAAGAAACGCTTAAAGCTGTTGATTATATCCGTCACGAGCTTGGTGTTGGCACGGTTTTAGGTGTGTCAAATATCAGCTTCGGTTTGCCGAAAAGAGAGGCGATTAATACCGCTTTCTTTACCCTTGCTCTTAAGGCAGGCTTGTCGGCAGGTATTATAAATCCCTTGAGCGAAAGTATGATGAATGCCTATTATTCGTATAATGCTCTTGAGGGATTTGACGATAACTGCACGCAGTATATCGAATCTGTTACCGCTTCTGCCAATACTGCGACAGTAGCAGGTGTGACCGATTTAAAAATGGCTATCATCAAGGGTATGAAAGAGGATGCAGGCGCTTGCGCTAAGGAGCTGTTAAAAGATACGCCGGCGCTTGACGTTATTAATGATTATATTATCCCCGCACTTGACGTTGTCGGCGACGGATTTGAAAAAAATAAGGTGTTCCTCCCTCAGCTTCTTATGAGTGCTGATTCCGCAAAGGCGGCATTTGACGTTATCAAAGAGCATTTGATTTTGGCAGGAGAACAGAAAAAAAGCGAGCATAAGGTTGTAATCGCAACCGTTGAGGGCGATATCCACGATATCGGCAAAAATATTGTTAAGGTTCTTATGTCAAATTACGGATTTGATATTATCGATTTGGGCAAGGATGTTAAGTGCGAAAGAGTGCTTGAAGAGGTGCAAAAGCAGGGCGTTAAGCTTGTCGGTCTTTCAGCCTTGATGACTACAACCGTGCCTAATATGGAAAAAACGATTAAGCTTATCCACGATAATACGGACGCTAAAGTGTTTGTCGGTGGTGCTGTTCTTACAAAATCGTATGCCAAAATGATTAATGCCGATTGGTACGCTAAGGACGCAATGGAAAGTGTAAGAATAGCTAAGGAATTTTTCGGAGGTGAGGAGTAATGATGGTTTCCACCAAGGGCAGATATGCTCTCAGAATTATGGCTGACCTTGCCGAAAATCAAGAGGGTGGTCCCGTATCGCTTAAGGATATTGCCGAACGTGAAAATATCGGCATAAAATATCTTGAAATCATTGTTTCATCTCTTAATAAAAACGGACTTTTAAAGAGCGTTCGTGGCAAAAACGGCGGCTATATGCTCAACCGTGAGCCAAAGGAATATACAATTGCTTCAATTCTCAATGCGGCAGAGGGCAGCCTTGCTCCCGTTGCGTGCGTTAGTGACGGCGACTGCGAAAATGCACCAAGCTGTAAAACTTACGTTCTTTGGAAAGAACTTGATGACGTGATTGAGGATTTCTTATCGTCTAAAACCTTGGCAGATATATTATAATGCCGTTATGTAACCTGTTGTAAAAATTAAAATATCTATAATTAAGAACAAAGTTGAATTATATAACATTATCAAACGGGCGATTAATAATCGCCCCTACGACATCGAAAGAAACTGCGTGTTTGAATAAATTTTTGCAAAATTTATAATAAACACTCCGTTCCTTTCTCCTCACAAAATCCGCCGTACAGCAGTGCGTCGGATTTTGGAATACCGTAGGGGCGACCATTGGTCGCCTATTTAATTGTAATTGAATAAACTAAAGGACAACGGAGTATTGAACTTCCGTTGTCCTTATTTTTTATCCGTTCTGCCGAGAATATAATCTATGCTTGTATTGTAAAAATCTGCAAGCTTAATCAGAATTTCCGGTGGAATTGTCCTTTCGCCGCTTTCATAATATGCATATGTTCGTTGTGGCAAATTTAATTTTTCACCGATTTGTGATTGGGTTAAATCACTGTCTTCTCTCAAATCTTTTATGCGTTGATACTTCATTTTAATCACCATATTTATTATATGGCAGAACAATATGTTCTATTGACCGATAGAACATATTGTTCTATAATAAAACTGAAACAGTTTTGTTTTTTTAATACGATACATAGATATGGTGATATAATCGAAAGCTTTACATAAAACAAAAACAACGGAATGTTATAATTTCCGTTGTCCTTATTTTGTGCTGTCTTTAAGTCCTAATAAATAATCAGACGAAACGTTGAAAAATTTGCAAAATGAAATTATATCGTCAATGCTCGGCTCATAAGTGCCGTTTTCAATATACGAAATTTTGCGTTGAGTCATATTGACCTCTTTGCCAAGCTTGGTTTGATTTAGGTCCATATCTTCTCTTAAATCACGAATCCTTTTGCCGAATTCCTGTTTCATAAATATCACCGTCGATATTCTATCATAGATACAAACTGTCTATTGACAAATAGATAGAAAATGACTAATATTGTAAATGAATACATTATAGGATGTGATTTTATGAAATTTGATGAGTTTAAAATTGACGGCGTTGAAATAAAAATTAATGATGAATATGTATTGATAAACGGTACAATTAAGATTATGCTCAGCCAAATAAGCGAGGTGATTATAAACGAGCCGGATTGGCTTGGTGTTGGGCGGCTTGAATTAAAACTGAAAAATTCGGAGCTGGGGTTTAATCACGTGCTTTATTGTAAAAATAAGCAGGAATTTGAGGATATGTTAAAGCTAAAGGAAAGGATAGAAAACAGATAGGTAATATTACCTCTGCGCAACATACAAATTTAATTGAAAAAGCGACAAATATTCCTGATTATTGACAATATTATATGTGTATTATATAATTTGAAGTGGACAAAGGAAACTATCGAATACGGTAGGCGGTTAGCCCTCTTATTCCAAGAGGGTTGTTATCCCTCTTGAGATTTAATCAAAAGGGGGAGATATTATGGAATATGCAACAATAATTACCTTGGTACTTATTATTACACTGATTCTTATAATAAAAAAAATAACCGCCCTGTGTCCTGGAAAAACAAGGGTGGTTATTTAATCACTATTCCGGGCTAACCGTCTATCCGATAAGCCCTTTGTCTATAATTATATTAGCATAGAATAATGTATTTGTCAACACGCATCAATAATGCGTGTTTTTTATATGCTTATTTATTAATCAGGGTAGCCGTTAGGGTTTTGGCTCTGCCATCTCCAGCTATCCTCGCACATTTCGTCAAGTCCTCTTTCAGCCTTCCAGCCAAGTTCCTTGAGTGCCTTGCTTGGGTCTGAATAGCAGGTAGCAATATCGCCGTCACGACGAGGTCCGATAACATAAGGGATTTTCTTGCCTGAAGCCTTTTCAAATGATTTAACAACGTCAAGAACAGAGTAGCCGATGCCTGTGCCGAGGTTGTAGATAAAGAGTCCGTCCTCACCCTCAACCTTTTCGACAGCCTTGATATGACCGAGTGCAAGGTCAACAACGTGAATATAGTCACGAACACCTGTTCCGTCAGGAGTATCGTAATCATCGCCGAATACATTAAGGTGGTCAAGCTTACCGATAGCAACCTGAGTGATATAAGGCATAAGGTTGTTAGGAATACCGTTAGGGTCTTCGCCCATTGTGCCGCTCTTGTGAGCACCGATAGGGTTGAAGTAACGCAGAAGACAGATTGACCAGCTGTTGTCTGAAACATAAAGGTCTTTAAGTATACATTCAATCATAAACTTAGTTCTGCCGTAAGGGTTGGTAACTCCGCCAACCTCCATATCCTCGGTAAGAGGGGATACGTTGTTCATACCGTAAACCGTAGCCGATGATGAAAATACAATCTTTTTGCAACCGTGCTTTCTCATAACGTCAAGCAAAACAAGCGTGCCTGTTACGTTGTTATCAAAATATTCAAGCGGCTTATGTACGCTTTCGCCTACTGCCTTTAAGCCTGCAAAGTGAATAACAGATGTAATATTTTCCTTTTCAAAAACTTTGCTTAAGCCCTCGGCATCTCTTATATCACATTCATAAAAGCTGAAATCCTTTCCGACTAAAGCTTTGATTCTGTCATAAGAGCTTTTCTTGCAGTTGTAAAGATTATCTACTACTACAACATCCTGACCCGCATTCATAAGTTCAACGCAGGTGTGAGATCCGATATAACCGAGACCGCCTGTAACTAATACTGACATAATGCTACCTCCGTAGTTTTATATAAAAAATATTTTTGTTTATTAATACGCTTTGCCCCAATAGAGCATTTTTTTTGCAGGCTTGCCGCAGCAAACACAAACGTCTGAAATTTCCTCTTGGTCAAACGGAATACAACGAGAGCCGACACCTGTAATTTCCTTTACTTTGTCCTCACATTCCTCATTGCCGCACCACATAGCCTTAACAAAGCCGTCGCCGTTTTCCTCAAGCGCCTTTATGATTTCGTCTGTAGATTTGCATTTATATGTTCTTCTCTCTCTGTTTTCAAGAGCATTTTTGTAAAGTCCGTCACGAACTTCTTGAAGCTTTTGAGGAATAACTGTTGAAATGTCATCAAGAGAAACTACGGTTTTCTCTCTGTTGTGCCTTGTAACTACAACACATTGATTATTTTCAATATCTCTCGGTCCGATTTCAACTCTTACGGGAACACCTTTCATTTCATATTCCGCAAACTTCCAGCCCGGTGAATTTTCGCTGTCGTCAATCTTAGCTCTGCAAACCTTTTTGAGTTCGTCGCAAAGAGCATTAGCCCTGTCAAGTACGCCTTCCTTGTGCTGAGCGATAGGAACAACGATAACCTGAATAGGTGCAACGGCAGGCGGCAAAACAAGACCGTTGTCGTCACCGTGAGTCATAATGATTGCGCCTATTAATCTTGTAGTCATACCCCAAGATGTCTGATGAGGGTATGCAAGTTTGTTTTCTTTATTTGAAAATTGAATGTCAAATGCCTTGGCAAAACCGTCGCCAAAATAGTGGCTTGTGCCTGCCTGAAGTGCCTTGCCGTCGTGCATAAGCGCTTCAATACAATATGTACGCTCGGCACCTGCAAATTTGTCGCTGTCGGTTTTCATACCCTGAACAACAGGCATTGCAAGATCTTCTTGGCAGAATTTTGTATATACATTAAGCATTCTTTCTGTTTCTTCAATTGCTTCCTCTGCCGTTTCATGAAGAGTGTGACCTTCCTGCCATAAAAATTCTCTTGAACGAAGGAAAGGTCTTGTTGTTTTTTCCCATCTTACAACCGATACCCACTGATTGTAAAGCTTAGGTAAATCTCTGTAAGAATGAACAACATCTCTGAAATGTTCGCAGAAAAGAGTTTCCGACGTAGGTCTTACGCAAAGCCTTTCTTCAAGCTTCTCGTTTCCGCCGTATGTTACCCATGCACATTCAGGTGCAAAGCCCTCAACATGGTCAGCCTCTTTTTTAAGCAAGCTTTCAGGGATAAACATTGGCATATTAACATTCTCGTGGCCAAGCTCCTTGAACATACCGTCAAGAATTCTTTGAATATTTTCCCAAATTGCGTAGCCATAAGGTCTTATTACCATACAGCCTTTTACGCTTGTGTAAGAAACGAGCTCTGCTTTTTTGCACACGTCAGTGTACCATTTCGCAAAATCCTCATCCATGGATGTGATGGAATCAACCATCTTTTTTTGGTCGTTTGCCATATTTGTGACTCCTTGTTATACGATAATGATAGTTTAGATAATAGTTTTAAATTACGTTTAATTCTTATTATATAATAACAGAGACAAGATGTAAACACTATTTTTGAACAAAAATTTTTAACAGAATTCGTTTTTTTGTGACATATTGCCATTTCTTTTGCTTGTTCTTGATTTGTTCATAATTGGTTGATATATTAAAGCTGTAGGCAAAATATGCTTATAGCGGTTATCTATGGTAAATATGATATGTGTTTGTTGTCTTTTTGCACAAATATAATTTGATTGTTTTGTGTAATTTGTCCAATACTACAAATAGTAATGAAATACGTTACAATATGTATATTTTGGATGAAAAAGACTTGAATTCGCATTTTTATTGTAGTATAATCACGACAGTACAAACAAGGGGGTGACTGCAACGTTTGATACTATTTTAATGAAGGTGGATCTTCAAAAAGAACTTACCGACCAGCTCGAACTGAAAGAAGTTTTCAGCTTTAAGATTGGTAATTTTAAACTCGGCTTCGATGAGGCAACAGTGGTAAGCTGGATAATTATTGCGGTAATGACAGTTCTTGCGATTATCTTAACCCGAAATCTCAAAGTAACAGGAGAAATTTCAAAGCGTCAGGCATTGCTCGAGCTTGCTTATGAAAAAGCGCAAGACTTTTTCAAGGGCATTATGGGAGAAAAGGTAGAACAGTTTGATTTCCAATTGCTGGCGTACGCTTTCTTCGTGAATAGCTTCGAATACTTGTTT
>OGXQ01003204.1_pt1 | contig 10072 bp, 9 predicted proteins | sample 1576291 | NCBI WGS metagenome assembly OGXQ01 (sample SAMEA3541575, study PRJEB24748) | human gut metagenome | biome: human gut; feature: human-associated habitat; material: faeces | place: China | collected 2012 | reverse complement strand
CCGCCCGACACAGCGGCCCACAGGGGCAAACGAGGGCGGAATTGTTGGGGGCTCAATGACAGAGAAAAAAGGCTTCTTTGTCGACGGCGTCGTAATTCGCGTATTTAGCAAAAGCGCGTTCCCTCTCCCTATCTTTCGTCCTCTGGCCACAAAAGTGGGGCCGGGCTTCTGCCCAGAACTGCAGCCGCCGTATAGCTGGACGAGATGCTTGCCCACAAAAAAGCCCGGATGGTCTTGTACAAAGAATCAGCAGAGCCGCACGAGCCGCCCCGCTGATTTTACCCAGCTCCCCACATGGGTCCAAAGGTCTGTGCCATTTACATAGAGTTGCCCGCATTCCAAGCATCCCGTGGCCCAACTCATTTCATATTGCATTTTGGAATTTGAATACATAGTATCCACATTGCATTAGCGGATGTTTATTTTGTCAGATCCTCATTCTTTGCCTTCTGCTGAAGAGGTTCCATATTTCTGCCGTAGCTGTTCCCAATGGCGTAGGAACGTAGTGGGCGGGAGTTTCAGGCGTTCCGCAGCCTTACGGATACTTCCGTACCGCTCGTAGAATGTCTGGAGATACCGCAGCTCCATACGCTCCAGCATCTCATTCAGTCCCGCCTCTGCCGGAGCATCCTGAACAGGCTCCGGACCCGCCACGTTCATCGGCAAGCTCTCCGGCTGAATCAAGTCTGTATCCGTGATGATGGTTGCCTGCTCAATGCTGTTTTTCAGCTGGCGGACGTTCCCTTCCCACCGATAGTTCAGCAACGCAAAGCAGGTTGCTGGGGACAGTTTCCGATGAAAGTCGTATTTTTGATTGTAGTAATCTAGAAAATGCTGAGCCAGAGGAATGATGTCATTTTTTCGCTTCCGGAGCGGCGGAATATGGATCGGCATGACATTCAGCCGGTAATACAGGTCCTCCCGAAAGCGTTTCTGCTGCACCATCTCTTCCAAGTCGCAGTTAGTAGCGGCGATCACTCGGATGTCCACCTGTACGGGTTCGTTGCCGCCCACGCGGATGAAAGAGCGGTTCTGCAGCACATGGAGCAGTTTGGCCTGCATATTCAGAGACAGCTCGCCGACCTCATCCAGAAACAGCGTTCCGTGATCTGCTGCCTCTAGAAGGCCTGGCTTCACTTTACTGCCAGCGCCGGTGAAGGCATGGCCTTCATGTCCAAAGAGTTCGCTCTCAAAGAGAGACTCTGTGATGGCAGCGCAGTTGATGGGAACAAACCGCCGGTTGGACCGCCCGCTGTTCTGGTGGATAAATCTGGCAATCTCATCCTTACCTACACCGGTTTCTCCCAGCAGAAGGGCGGTAGAGTCCACCTTGGCTATCCGGGCGGCCAGGGCCAGCACCTTCAGCATCTCCTTATCGGCCACAATCAGTTTGCTTTGGCCACCCATCCGGGCCTTGATGCTCTCCAGTTCCTGGAGATATTGGTCATTCAGTCCCCGGATCTTATCAAGCTCCTGCTGCAAAGAGCTGATTTCGTCCAAATCCCGGTCATTACAGATATAGAATTCAATCTCACCGCAGCTATCAAATACCGGCGTGCAGGACACATGTGCACTGCGCCCTGTGCGATAGAAGGTCTGCACAATGGTGTGTGGCTTTTTGGTCTTTGCTACGATAGCACCGCAGGATTCGGAAATCAGATGGTTTTTCACCAACTGCTCCACCGGCACCCCCACTAACTCCTCTCTCCGAATCCCGGTGAGGACCTCATAAGCCCGGTTGATCCGCAGCGTCACCAGATTCCGGTCTGAGATCTGGATGGCATCCGTAGAGTTCTCGATAAAAGCATCCAGGACACGGTTCTGTTCTTCCAAATCCAAAACTCGCTTGCGCAGTTCCTCCATGGTCTCATGGGAAAACTGCGAGCGCACCTGCTTTTGCTCCAAAAATGGAACACCTCCCTTCGCCTTTTGCTCTTTTGTGCAATTTCAAATTTGAAATCACACTTTTTATCGTCAAAACTCATATCATCTTTGCTTTGTTTTTAACAAAAATGACTATATCATAAATCTTATGTTTTCACAAGTTCCAATTTCGGAGCACTCTGCTCAAAATTCGTTCCAATTTTGGAACACAAAATTGCAATTTTTTTCACATAATCGAGGCCCCGTTTCCGTCATGGAAAATAATTCGATCTTTTTTGAATTTCAGGAGGAACCGCAATTCCATACAGTCATAGGGGTTTCTGGCTTTTCGCTGGAATGTTTTTTTAAATTGGCAAGATTTTTGCTATAATGATTTGTCGAATTCCAACGGAATGTGTTGGTGGCGGAAATCCCCCGCCAGACATACCATCGATGAAATATGTGAGATTTTAAGGAGGTACAAGAGATGGAAGACTGGAAGGTACTCTATGCTTCCAAATTAATGACGGCAGATGAGGCCGTCCGGCAGATCCCCGATGGTTCCCGGGTCTTTTTCGGCCATGCGGCCAATGAACCCCCCGTCCTGGTGGATGCGCTGGTGCGAAACTATGAGCAATATAAGGATGTGGAGATCGTCCACTGGGTTCCCATGGGAAAAGGGGAGTACTGCGATCCCAAGATGAAGGGGCACCTTCGCCACAATGCCATGTTTGTGGGCGGCCCAACCCGCAAGGCTGTGCAGGAAGGACGGGCGGACTACACACCCTTTTTCTTCCACCAGTCCACCCGATTCTTCTCTGACGGCACCTTCCCCATTGACGTGGCGATGGTTTCCGTCACTCCGCCGGACAAGCACGGCTATGTGTCCCTGGGCGTCTCCGTGGGCGGCACCAAGCCCGCCTGCCTGAACGCCAAAATGGTCATTGCCCAGGTCAACGACCAGATGCCCCGCACCATGGGGGAGTCCTTCCTTCACGTCTCCCAGCTGACCTGCTGTGTGGAGGCATCCACGCCTCTGCCGGAGCTGGGCGGAGGCACCATCGGCGAAGTGGAGGAAGCCATCGGCCGGAATGTGGCCTCCCTGGTGGAGGACGGCTCTACATTGCAGCTGGGCATCGGCACCATCCCTGATGCGGTGCTGAAGTTCCTGGGGGACAAGAAGGATTTGGGCATCCACTCCGAGATGTTCTCCGACGGCGTGGTGGATCTGTACCAGAAGGGGGTCATCACCGGTGCCAACAAGCGGCTGGACAAGGGCAAGATGGTGGCTGCCTTCCTGATGGGCTCCAAAAAGCTTTACGACTTTGTGGATGACAATCCGGACGTGATGATGCGGACTGTGGACTACGTGAACAACCCCGCCGTGATCTGCCAGAATCCCAAAGTGGTGTCCATCAACTCCTGCCTACAGGTGGACTTCAACGGTCAGGTGAACTCCGAGTCCATGGGCACCAAGCAATTCTCCGGCATCGGCGGTCAGCTGGACTATGTCCGCGGCGCGGCCATGTGTCCCGACGGCAAAGCCATTCTGGCCATGCCCTCCACGGCCAAGCACGGGGAAGTGTCCCGGATCGTCCCGGTGTTTGAGCCCGGCACCACTGTCACCACCACCCGTACGGACGTCCACTACATCGTGACGGAATACGGCGTCGCCAACCTGCGGGCCAAGAGCCTGCGGGAGCGGGCCCGGCTCCTCATCAACATCGCCCACCCCAAGTTCCGGGATCAGCTCTGGGAAGCTTACTACGAACGCTATGGCAAGGAGGATCAGTAATATGTCCGAGAAAAAAATTGAGGCCGTCAATGGACATACCTTACAAAAGGTATTCCTGTCCGTGGAGGATCACATCGCCGTTATGACCCTCCACAATCCCCCGGTGAATGCGGCAGACGGCGTGGTGCAGGAGGAGATCCTGCTCCTGTGCGACTATATCAACCATGAGGATGACATCTGGGTGTGCATTATGCACTCCGACATCAAAACCTTCTGCGTGGGCGTGGACATCAAGCGATTCTATCAGAGCATCCTGGATAAGGATGTCACCAATACCCAGGAGGTCTATTACGATGGTGCTCAGGCCCTCTATGAACTGCGGGTTCCCCTGATCTGTGCAGTTCACGGCCACTGCCTGGGCGGCGGCGTGTGCTACCCCGCCGGTGCGGATATCTCTATCGCCGTGAAGGGGACCCTCTTCGGCGCACCGGAGGCAAAGCTCAGCGTGGTGGGCGGCAGCGCCCATCTAGCCCGCATTCTGCCCCCCCAGATCCAGCGGGATATGAGCTACTGCGGCACCTTCATCACCGCAGAAGAGCTCCACGACAAGTACGGCGGTGTCACCATGGTGGTAGACACGCTGGAGGAACTGATGCCCGCGGCCATGGACAAGGCGCGGGAGTTGTGCCGCCGTGGTCCCCTGGTGCTGCGGTACCTGAAAGCCTGCATGAATGAGCAGGAGGATTTCCAGATCCACCGGAAGGATGAGCTGGAGGTGACTTACACCCGCTACATGGCTCGTCATGCGGATTTCAAGGAGGGTGTTTCCGCCTTCCTGGAAAAGCGGGAGCCGCAGTATACCGGCCAGTAAAACACATCCCCCATACAAGACTTTAGGAGGAAGGATCATGAGAAAGAATGCAAAAAAACTGTTTGCGCTGATTCTGGCACTGTGTATGTCGCTGACGTTGCTGACTGCTTGCGGCGGCGATACCGCTGGCAGCGATTCAGGCGTGGGAGAGAGCTCCTCCGGTGGCGAGACGATCACCTGGCGCCTGCAGAGCAGCTACTCCCTGAATTCCCTGCAGGGCGATATGGCCACCAACCTGAAGGAGGCTCTGGAGACCGCTACCAATGGCCGCCTTCAGGTGGAGCTGTATGAGCCGGGCGCTTTGTGCCAGACCTCCGATATACTGACCTATCTCTCGCAAAATGCCTTTGACTGTGCCGTCATCTTCGGCTCCACCTTCTCCGGCCTGATTCCGGAGGCGGATCTGGCCTGCGGCATCCCCTTTGCATGGGAGAGCTCCGCCGAAATCTATGACGTAATGGAGAACTATGGGTTGCTGGATGTGATCCAGGAGGCCTACGGAGAACTGAATCTCAAATACTACTGGAATGCCCATGAGCCCAACTACAACGTCCTGGCAAACTTCCAGGTAGAGAGCCTGGAGGACTTCCACGGCAAAAAGATCCGCGCTCTGGGCGTGTGGGGCGACTTCCTGGCTGCGTTGGGGGCCTCTCCCACCAACATCGCCGGCACAGAGGTCTATCAGGCCCTGCAGCTGGGCACCATTGACGGCGCTCTGTATGGATGGTCCTCTCTGAGTGACTCCAACAACATCCGCGAGGTGGCGCAGTACGCCCTCAGCCCCTCCATGTGCTTCTGCCAAATGGCCACCGTGGTGAATCAGGACAGCCTGAACAAGCTCCCTGAGGACCTGCGGAGCATCGTGGACGAGACCATCCGGCTGGCCAACATCGGCGTCATCGGCCAGGCCCATGTGGTTGGTACGGAGAAAAGTGTTCGAGACGCTATCCAGGGCGGCTACACTGAGCTGTCTCCGCTGCCTGATGACGTCCTGGCCGAGATGCGTGAAATTGCTGTCACCCAGACCTGGGAAGAGCTGGCCGCCAAGAGCGAGCGTATGGCCCGCGGTATCGAGATCATCAAGCAGCAAAACCGTGACTATGGCCGCCAAGTGGATTACTGAGTCCGCGCGTTCCTCACAGAAAAATAGAATTCAAGAGAAGGGAAAGTGAGACATGAACGCACTATTGAAATTATCAGGCGGCATTGACGCCATTAATCGGACCATTGGCAGAATCTTCGCCTGGATTCTTCTGCCCATGATCTGCCTCACCGCCTTTGAGGTATTCTCACGTTATGTCCTCAAGTCTCCAACCGTCTGGGCATGGGAGCTGATTATCCAGATCTGGGGCCTGATGCTGATGGCCTGCGGCGGATACTGCTACTGGAAGGGCGGCCTGGTGCGAGTGGATCTGCTTTATAATAAATTCCCTGTCAAAGTCCGCTGCGGTATCAATATCGCCACCGCCATTCTGGTCCTAATCTGTATGGGGCTGGTATTTATCTACGGAATAAACATCTTCCTACTGTCCTTCCGCCTCAATGAACGGATCTCTTCCGTGTGGGGGTCTCCCATGTGGACCATCCGGTTTTGGGTGCCTCTGGGCGCTGCACTGATGTTCATTCAAGCCATCAGTGAGCTTATCAAGAATGTAGCCGCTATGGCAGGCAAGATTGAACTCACCAACAACTCCGACGAAGTCGCGGAGGCAATTGAAATCGTGAAGTCCGCTGAGCATCTGCCTGACGAAACCGGAAAGGAGGACATACAGTGAGTCCTGATATTATCATTTTGCTGCTGGGGCTGGTAGCCCTGATGGCGCTGGGCATCCCCATCTGCTTTGCCATGATGAGCGTGGCTTCAGTCATCCTGCTGGTGTTCTACGGCTCTGGCCTGCTGAATGTGTTGAACGCAGCATTTGTCTATCAGATGCAGTCGGAGTCCCTGCTGGCCATCCCCATGTTCGCTCTGATGGCGGCGTTCCTCCAGACCTCCGGCATCGGCGGAGACATCTACGAATTCTTCCACAAGTGGCTTGGCGGTATCAATGGCGGTCTGGCTATGGCCACAGTGGCCACCACGGCAGTCATCGCCGCTATGAGCGGTGTGGCGGCCACCGCTACCATCATGATGGGGCTGATTGCACTGCCAGCTATGTTGGACCGTGGTTATGATAAAGCGTTGGCCACTGGCCCCGTGCTGGCAGGTGGCTGCCTGGGCCCCATTATCCCGCCCTCTACCATCATGATCATCATGTCTTCCTATACCGGCGTGTCCGCAGGCTGGCTGTTTGCCGGCGGTGCGTTGCCCGGCGTAGGCTTGGCCCTGCTGTTCATCATCTATATCGGCATCCGCTGTGCCATCAATCCCAAGCTGGGCCCCGGCATCCCCAAGGCCGAGCGTCCCTCCTGGGGCGAGAAGATGCGGGTGTTTAAAAAGGTCATCGCCCCCATTGCCATCATCGTTCTGGTGCTGGGCTGCATCTATGCCGGAATCGCAACACCTACTGAGGCCGCCGGTGTGGGCGCTTTCGCCTCCATGGTGTATGCCCTGATTACCCGGAAACTGAATGTGAAGAATCTGCGGGCCTCTCTCATCCAGACCATGGAGGTCTCCGCCATGCTTATGTGGATTCTCATGGGAGGCGCCGCTTACAACTCCCTGGTGAATATCACCCGCCTGTCTGATGTGGTAGCCGCTGCTTTTGCAAGCTCCAATCTGGACGGCCTGCCCCTGATGCTGCTGATCTTTGCGCTGTTCTTTGTGATGGGGATGTTCCTGGACACTACGCCTATCATCATGATTGCCATTCCCATTCTGCTGCCGGTAATCCAGGCTTCTTCCCTGGACACCAACGCCACCATCCTGATTCTGTGTGTCACTCTTTGCCTGGGCATGATTACTCCGCCTTTTGGCATCAATATGTTCTACTTGCAGGGTGTGGCACCTCCGGGAGTGGACACCAAGGTTATGTACAAGGCGGTCATGCCGTATGTTATTATTTTCCTGGTTGCTTGCTTCTTTATGATGCTCTTCCCGGAACTGATTGTCATCTTCCCGAACGCTGCGATGGGATATTGATCTGGAAGAACATCGGAGCTGCAAAGACCCAGGGCCCGTTCCGTTTGATTCATGCAATGTGGTGTTAACACATCTCCCCCAATATGTAAGCATAAACCGTTAGATGCATTTCTTGTGCTCCTTATTTCGGCATCTTTCCCCGCCCCATGACTTGCCACAGATTGCTGAAAACCGTCATGGAGTAGGAAGAAATGAATTCCGGGTTTTGGACGATTCCAGGTCCCACAAAAGTCCGGAAAACGTTGCGGTGCAGCGGATAGAGAAAACGATAGCAGTTTATAACCCGGAGGTCGTAGGTTCAAGTCATGCCCCGCAATCACAAAACCGTCTGATTTCTCTCAAAATCAGACGGTTTTTCTTCACTTTTTGTCTCCAAAAGTTTCCGGAGAAATTACGCGATTTTGCAAAATTTGCAGTTGACCCAAACCGTGACCCAGACAGGGCAAAAAACGTGCCTTGGCGCAGCCCTTCTGCGCCAAGGCTTTCCTGCTGTTTGGGATTATTTTTTCGCTTTCAGATTGCCGCCGTCAGGACTTTTTCCATAGTCCTGGCCGCCTCCTTTTGCGCCGCTGTCGTGACGTGGGCGTAGGTGTCCAGCGTGAAGCCTGCGCTGAAATGTCCCAGCATCCCGGACACCGTCTTAATGTCCACCCCATTCTGAAGTGCCAGCATAGCGAACGTGTGCCGGAGGTCGTGGAATCGAACTCTGGGCAACCCCGCCCGCTTCAGCACCGGGTGGAGTATATGCAGGACGCTGTCTGGTGAGATGGGCCCGCCAGTGGGCCCGGGGAACACCCAGAGGCTACTGCCCGCTTTTTTCTTCTGCTGTTTCAGAACCTGGATCGTGTCCTCTGCCAGGGGCAGCGTCCGGTAGGCCTTCTTGGTTTTCAGGGAGGCATCTACGATTTTTCTGCTGATCCGGGCGATCTACTGTTTCATCCAAAGGTTTCCGTGTTCGAAATCGATGCCTTCCCATTTCGGGCCAAGCAATTCGCCTCTTCTCAATCTTGCTGCCAGCTCCACATAGTACATCTCGAATATCCTACTGTTTCTGGCATCTCTAAGGAAGGATGCCAGCTGTTCAATGGGCAGCGTTTTCATCTCCTTGCGTTTCAGCTTCGGCAAGGCACAGCCCTCTGTGGGGTCTGCTGCAATCAGCCGTTGCTCTTTGGCCAGCTTCATGGCCGAGGCGATGATCTGGCAGATGTTCCGCACCGTCTTGGGGCTCAAACCCTTTGCCTGATTTTTGCTCTCGACCCTGTCAATTCTCCCGCTGGTCAGCAGCTTCTTGCAGAATTTCTGTAACTCCAGAGAAGTGAGCTTTTCCAGCGGGACCTTGCCGATATTCGACTTAATGTGGTTGTTGATGTACCCCCGGTAGGTCTGGTGGGGGGACGGTCTCGCTTTGATCTTTGCGTAATTTTCGAACCACTCGTCCATCCAGGTACCTACCGTGTACTTCCCCGCCTTGGTGACGTCCAAGCTCTTGGTTTCCTCGATGGCCGCTTTCAGCTTGTTCTTCGCCTCTGCCTGGGTCCGGCCCAAGACGTTTTTGTAGATTAGCTTCCTGGTCTCCGGATTATGCCCGGCGGTATACCGCCCTTCCCACCGGCCATCTTTTCCTGATATTACCTTCACCGTTGGCCCGTTTCTTTGCCATGGCATCCGCCTCCCTTTACGACTCGATAAGCGTCTCGCTTCGCTCGGTTGCTCACATTTATGGAGCCAGCGAGCTCTCATCAGCGAAACAAAATGCCACAGAAAAAAGAAATAGCCAGATGGAAAGGTGACTGTTATCAAAAAGTTAAGAAAGAGCGGCCGACAGCGGCTCTTTTCTTTGTATAGCACATCAATTTTGACCTGGGGATCCTTCATTTTCGCCCTCTCTGTGGCCCGCGTTTCTTCCTCGTCCTCAAGGCAATACCGTTCCATCTCCCCGGCGATCCCTATACCTAACTGAAGCCCGGTGATGAAGAATGTCAGGAGGTTTCCTCCCGCAGTTCATTCTCCAGATCCGCCAACTGGAGCAAGGTCTCCTGATCTTGTTGGCCTAACCTTGCGTTGATTTCTCTGTAGGCTTGGTCCAGTTCCGCCCGGACTTTTTGAAGTTCTGGCTCCTGGCAGGACCTTGCGTGCAAGGCCTTCAAGTAGTCGTACATCGTACCGCCTCCTTGTCAGCGGAAAAGCATGTCACGATGCTGGCTCAATAGCCAGGGGACACGGCGCCTACTATCAGAAAAGTAACAATTTGTCTGCCTGATTGGAATCCTTGTCTTGTTTTCAGCGACGCATTCTTTGAAGGGGCTTTCGTGCCTCAATAGCCCCGGAACGCCCCAGCGGCACTCTGCGGATCTAAGGAGACAGCCGAATTTTGCGGAGAAAAGCGTCATTGCTGCTATTTCATGTGTGGAACAACGCTCTTTCAAAATCCCGCAACTGCCCGCACTGCGGGAAGTTGTGAGCGAATCGGCGCAACAAAAGCGCCGGTTCTTTCTCCTGCTTTTTTTCGTCCCCCGGTTCA
>OGXQ01003193.1_pt1 | contig 10090 bp, 12 predicted proteins | sample 1576291 | NCBI WGS metagenome assembly OGXQ01 (sample SAMEA3541575, study PRJEB24748) | human gut metagenome | biome: human gut; feature: human-associated habitat; material: faeces | place: China | collected 2012 | reverse complement strand
AGAAATCCACGCTCAAGGAAATCAGCGAGGTGCTGGGCAAGGAGACAATCGACCTTTACAACACCTCAGAAACCCGTTCCAACAACAACTCCTATGGCTTGAACTATCAGAAGACCGGCAAGGAATTGATGTCTCAGGATGAGATCGCCGTCATGGACGGAGCCAAGTGTATTTTGCACCGCCGTGCCCCGGACGAAGGCGTCGGTGACGTCCTGGCCGTCGCGGTTGATGACCTTGTTCCCCTGGCGCTCGGCGGGGACCCGAGGGGTGGGCAGCCCCCCGAAGAGCTCCGCGCACACGGGGATGCAGGTGTGCTTTTTCATCAGCTCCGCCAGCCGGGGGATCTGGTTGCTCTTTCCGTCATACCGGCAGCCCACCCCCAGCAGGCAGGCGCTCACCAGCAGCTTCATGGCGCCCCCCTCAGCGGCCCAGGGCGGCGGCCCAGGCCTCCTCCTGGAAGCCCACCAGGACGCTGCCGTTCTCTTGCACCAGGATGGGCCGTTTGACCAGCAGACCGTCGGAAGCCAGCAGGGCATACTGCTCGGCCTCGGTCATCTCGGGCAGCTTTTTGCTCAGCCCTAAAGAGCGGTAGAGCTGGCCGCTGGTGTTGAAGAACTTCTTCAGGGGCATTCCGCTCTTCTCCCACCAGCCCCGCAGCTCCTCCGCCGTAGGATTTTCCAGCTTAATATCCCGGGCCTCGTAAGAGACGCCCCGCTCGTCCAGAAAGGCTTTCGCCTTCTGGCAGGTGGTGCACTTGGGGTAGTTAGCGAAAATGTTCTATGATAAAAAGAAAACGGAGAAAAACATCGAAAAAACAACGATAAAAATACAATAAATCGAATGGTGGAGCATGGCGGTCGGGAGATTTTGTCGAAAGGTGCTATGAGCACCACACCGCATACTTCTGAGGTGAAAATCATGTTATCCACTATTATTCCCCTCAAAGACCTTATCGCAAATTGAGAAAATTAAGAGAAAAGAGAACTATTTGTCTGAAAGCGCATATGCGAGATTGACGCTGCTCCGGGGAACAATCCGGCCAAACAACTTTATCATTGAAAAGGTCACGATCCAGTTGAAAGGGTCGTGCCCTTTTTTTGCGCCCAAACGACAGGAGGCAGAACATGAACTTCGATTATTACTATGGCGACGAGAGCAATCAATTTGCTTTCTACCGTATTCCCCGGCAGCTCATTACCGGGGAGGCGTTCAAAAAGTTGTCCACAGACGCAAAACTCTTGTACGGCCTCCTGCTGGACCGCATGGGCCTGTCCGCCAAAAACGGCTGGTATGACGATATGGGGCGTGTGTTCATCTACTACACCCTGGACGAGATACAAGAGGACCTGAACTGCGGCCATGAAAAGGCGGTCCGGCTCCTGGCAGAGCTGGACACCGGCAAGAAAGGCTTCGGCCTCATTGAGCGGGTCAAGCAGGGGCAGGGCCGCCCCACTAAGATCTATGTCAAACGCTTCACCACCCGCGCCATACCGCCGCAACCCGCTGCGCCGCAAGACATTCCCAGACTTCCGATTTTCGGAAGTCAAGACTTCGGAAAAGCAGAAGTCAAGAGTTCCGAAAAACAGAAGTCAAGACTTCCGGTTATCGGAAGTGCAGACTTCCGAAAATCGGACACAAGTTATATTGAGTCTAATCAGACTGATCTCAGTCAGCTTTATCCATCTATCCATCCATCTGCCACAGTCCCGGAGAGCAGATGGATAGATCGAAGCGAGTGCCGGAGAGAAGTGCAAGAAGCAATCGAATTTCCCCTTCTCTGCCAGCAGTTTGGTTATGAGGACGTGGAAAGCGTGACAGAGCTGATCGTGGACACGCTATGCAGCACCCGGCCTACCTTTCGCATTGGAGGGGCGGAAATGCCGGCCGAGCAGGTAAAAGGGCGGCTGCAAATGTTGGACAATGGCCATTTGGAATATGTGTTTGACTGCATGAGACGCAACACAACAGAGATACGTAATATCCGCGCCTATCTGTTGACCGCCCTATATAACGCACCAGTCACAATGAGCCCCTATTATCAGGCGGCAGTCCAGCATGACTTTTCCTATCCACAGTGGGAATGAACAGGAGGAGTAGTCCCTATGAGCCGTTATAAAACAAAAGACTACTCCAACCGCCGGGAATACCTGGACTGGCTGGCGGAGAGGTACGGCGTGGACAGGGCCGATGTGGTGCTGCTGGCCTCGATCCTGGGGACCGACCAGGACTTTGACGGCCTCCCGTCCACACTGGCCGACCTGCCCGCCGCCAAGCACACCCAGGGGGCGGTTTTCCCCACGGATCGTCCCAAACGAGCAAAACTCCCCTCAAATTGAGGGAAGTTTTCAATAAAACGCCACGACATAAAGGAGGAAAACGACTATGGCAGACCCCAAGAAAAACCCTTTGATCGGAGCGTTCCGCGCCCCGGTCCCCGGCGCGCCGCCGGACACACCCGCGCCTCCAGAGGCGGGAAAACCGCCTGCCGCTGGAGCCGCCAAGCCTATCGACGAGAAGAAAGGACAGGAGGCCCCCAAGGCCCCTGCGGGCACTACTCCCAAGCCCGCTGATGGGAAGAAGGAACCGGAGGCCCCCAAGGCCCCTGCGGACACCTCCGCCAAGCCTGCCGATGGGAAGAAGGAGCCGGAGGCCCCCAAGGCTCCCGCAGACCCCCTCACCAAGCCTACCAACGAGAAGAAGGGACAGGAGGAGCCCAAGGCTCCCACGGACACCTCTGCCAAGCCTGCCGACGGGAAGAAGTCTCCTGTGTCTGATCCCAGTAAGCCCAAGGACGAAAAGGAGCAGGAGCCACGATCCCCCGACCTGCGTTTCGTTGCCCTCTCCAAAATCAAACCTTTGCCCGGCACCTATGTCAAGGACGAACCCCGCAAGGATTACAGCGGCCTGATCGCGGACATTAAGAAAAACGGCCTGCAAAAGCCCGTCATTCTCCGCAAGAGCGAGAAAGAGGACGAATTTCAACTGGTAGACGGCTTCCACCGCTGCAAGGCGCTGGAGCAGGCGGGGATGCTGGAGGTCCGGGCGGATGTGTATGAAATGTCCCTTGCCCAAGCCAGTGAGTACCGTAAGGGGCACCGGGATAAGCCGCTCATGCCGGTCCCCGGCAAGCTGGTCCCTTATCCCCCGGAGGAGCCCGCCAAGGCGGATAAGGCCCCGGAAGCCCCCGCCGTGGGGGATGAAGAACTGCCCGAAAACCTGAAAATCCCCCTGACCAAGGAGGGCCAGCCGGAGACGGTCACGACCATGAAGGTGGCGAATATCCGGCCCTTTGAAGGGCACCCCTTCGCAGTCCGCGACAACAAGGATATGTGGGACCTGGTGGACAGCATCAAGAAATTCGGCGTGCTGGAGCCGGTCATGGTCATCCCCCATAAGGACGGCGGCTATGAGATGGTCTCCGGCCACCGCCGTATGCGCGCCTGCCAGTTGGCCGGGATTGAAAATATTCCTGTTATCGTCCGCAATCTGGACCGGGACGAGGCCATCATTTCCATGGTGGACTCCAACCTCAAGCGGGAGGAGATCAGCCCTATGGAGAAGGCCCGCGCCTATCAGATGAAAACCGACGCCATGAAACGGAAGATGGGCCGCCGGACCAAGGAGGAGATCGCGCAGGACGAGGCCCTGGGGATCAAGCGCATGAACGCCGACGAGGAGCTGGCCCAGCAGATGGGCGAGAGCCCCGCCACCATCCAGCGGTACAAGACTTTGAATAAACTGGTCCCGGAACTCCAGGACCTGGTGGACGAGGGGAAGATCCCGGTCAACACCGGCGCGGATATTGCCCAAATGAAGCCCAAGGAGCAGAAGGTGCTGGCGGACGCTATTCAGAAGGAGGCTAAAGTCCCCTCCGGCACCAAGGCCAAGGAGTTGAAGAAGGAGAGCCAGGCGGGCAGTCTGACCACGGAGAAGATCGTGCAGGCCGTGGCCCCCACCAAGCGGGAGGAAATGCCTCCGCTGAAGGTCACAATGCTGGAGGAGGACCTGCGGCCCTTCTTCCCTGATAAGCGCACCACCATCCCCGACGTGAAGCAGGGCATCCTGGAGGGCTTGAAGCTGCGTCAGACGGTCATGGAGCGCCAAAAGGCCAAGACCGCGGCGGCAAAAAAGGCTGATACGCCGGTGAGGTGAACAGGATGAGCGGAAAACGAATGTGCCAGAGCTATGAGATCATCGACAGCCGCCGGGTGGGAGATACCGAGGTGGTGCTGGGGTACAGCCCCACGGAGGTCTCCCCCTACGTCACCTGGAAGTGTTATGCCTACGACAATTTCCAGGGGTACAACTATGGCCGTTATTTCGGAGACGAGCAGGCCGCCCGGAAGAATATGAAACAGCGGGTGGATGAACTGAGGGAGGAGCTTCCGCCCGGACACCCGGACTGGAAGCCCCGGCGGCACAGGAAAGACCCCGGCATGGAGCGGTAACGTACCATGTCCGGGGTTTTTTTCCTATTCAAAAGTCCTCTCAATTTGATGGGACTTTCCGGGGAGGTGTGAAAAATCGACTTTCAAGAGCGTATGGAGCGTGTGCGGGCGCTGACGGATCAACTGGAGGCCGGTATCACCGGCCTGTTCCAGAGCGGCCAGTACGCGGCCTACCTGCAATCCCTCTCCAAACTGCACCATTACAGTTACGGCAATATTTTTCTCATTAAGCTCCAGTGTCCGCACGCCTCCATGGTGGCAGGGTATGGGGACTGGAAACGGAAATTCGGCCGTCATGTCAAGGCGGGCGAGACCGGCATCACCATCCTGGCCCCCTGCCCTTACTGGGCGCGGGATGAGGTGGAGGAGACCGGCCCGGACGGGCAGACCATCAAGGAACAGAAATGGGTGAAAAAAACTGGTTTCACCACGGCTACGGTGTTTGATGTCAGCCAGACAGAGGGACGGGAACTCCCCAGCCTGGGTGTGGAGTCCTTGACAGGCACCGTAGAGGGCTATGAAAAACTACTGTCCACCTTAAAATCCATCTCCCCCGTCCCTGTCAGCGAGGGCCCCCTGCCGCCGGGCGTCCATGGGGCGTACTACCACGCGGAACAGAAGATTACCCTCAGCCCCGGCATGAGCGAGGCCCAGACCATCAAAACGCTGGTCCATGAGATCGCCCACGCCAAGCTGCACGCCCTCCCGGTGGAGGGCGGGATCATCGTAGGGGCCCATGAGAAGGACCGGCGCACCCGCGAGGTGGAGGCGGAGAGCGTGGCCTATACCGTCTGTCAGTACCTGGGCCTGGACACCAGAGACTACTCCTTCGGCTACATTACCGGGTGGAGCAGCGGCAGAGAGCAAACGGAGCTGCGCGCCTCCCTGGAGTGTATTCGCAACACCGCCGCGGAACTGATCGACGGCGTTGAGAGCCGCTGCCTGGACCGTCCGCCCCCGGAGCCTGTGCCGCAGAGCCAAAAGAGGCGTACCAAGGGCAGGAAGAAGCGGGCCCGGACCTCAAAAGTCCCCTCAATTTGAGGGGAGATTTCCAAAACCATTCGATAGGAGTGAAGCAGCATGGAACATAACAGCCGGATGAAGGAGATTACCGGCAATCTGAAGCAGGATGTAAAGGATCTGCTGGGCGAGAGCGCCAGCCTGTTCACCGGCTTTTTCAAACGAGGGGCTTGTACGGTCCGGGCGGTGGCGGACAAGTGGAAAGCATTTGCCCACGATATTTCCGCCGCTGTGGACGACCTGATGAAGCCGCCCTTCGCGGAAGGCGGCCCGGAGGCCCCAATGGTCAGCCTGGACCCGGAGGGCGAGCCTATTGTGACCATCACGGAGAGCATGGATGAGCGTTTTCCCACTGGCAAACAGATGTCTCTCTCCCAAGCGGAGAATTATGTACGCCAGGTGGATCAGGAGTACCGGGAGGCTGAACGGACGCCGCAGGCGGTCAAGGTGAAGATCGACTATGTGAAAGACGGCCGGACAGACCGCTACTGGCTCCCTCTGGAAATCGGGGCGGGCGGCTCCCTTCTGGAACAGATGCAGACCCATATCGGTGCATACCAAGACGGGCAGGCACGGGTAAACCAGTTATTTCAGAGTGTGCCGCAGGAATACCGCACGGTTTTACAGGAAGAATTGACGCCTTTTATCCATCAAAGTGTCGATGAGCTCTCCCGCGGCCTTCTGCCCTGTTTCCAGCGCCATTGTCAGGCGGCGGACCTGGGAAAGCAAATGGAGGAGCAGGCGGCCCTTCTGCCGGAGGGGGAGCAGGAAGCATTTCGCTCCGCCGTTCAGCAGATCATGAAACGCCTGCATAAGTCCATCAATATGGGAAAAACGCAGGAACAGCCCGCAGTCCAGCGGGAGGCCCCTTCTGCGGAGGGCCTATTGTCTCCGCAGGAGGACATGACGCAGCCACCCCAGGAGAGGGAGGCGGGACCCGCCCCGTGCAGCCCGTCCGTAAAGGTCCGTCTGCAACAGCTTAGAAAAGACAGGAGGCCGGCACCCGCTGTTACACAAGTCGAAATGGCTCCTCCTGAGCCCGGTAGACCTGCCAAAAGCGAGTATGACGCCAGACGGATGCAATGGGAGGTTCAGGAGCGCGCCATCCCAAAGCCAAAGGCCAGGCGGCCCAAACCGCGAAAAGGCCCGGAGCGTTGAGGGCGGAGCGATGGAACAGCAGGAGCTTTACCGCTATTATTCCACCCAGCGGCCCGTGGACATAGGGACCTATCCCAAGGACCCGGATAACCCCCTGACGGGATTTCTTAATTACGACGAGCGTACCAGCGTGGAGCACGGCGCGTTCCGGGCCTGGGGGGAGGTCATTTACCGTTCCCCCCTTACCCCGGATCAAATATATCAGTATGAACTGCGGCCATCCAGGGATAACCCGGATGTGCGACGGACAATGGCGGAGCAGGCCCAGGTGGTGGGTATCTGGGAGATGCGGAATCATGTCCCGGAGAACAGGCGCATGACACGGTATGTCCATCCCGGTAAGTTTATCGCGGGCAAGCGCGTCACCCCGGAGGAACTGGCCAGACAATGCCGGCTGGCCCAAGACTATCCCTTTGTTTACACCCGCGGCCCGCGGCCTAAAAAGTCCCCTCAAATTGAGGGAAGATAACAGGGAGGCGCTTTTATGTATCTTGTCAACGCAAACACAGAACGATTGGAAGAAGTGGAAATCTTGACCGTCCCCGGCCTGTTTACGACCCGGCGGGTGGACCGCGCCACACTCCCCCCGTGGATGCACCTCTATGAAATGCAGACAGACCCGGACGATTGGAGCCAGCCGGGCTTGCTGGGGCTGCATATCACGGTGGAGCACTTCGGCACCGTGCTCACCGCCAGCCCCCTCCCCCTGCCATCCGGCGGCTATCTGGATCTGGCTCCCGGCGACTTCGTACAGGGCCAGGGTGCGGAGCGGTTGACGGCGGCTGAGTTTGAGGCCAAGTACCTGGACCCGGACTACCAGCCGCCCCCGGCCGTGCGCCCGGAACAGCGGTGGCACAGCCGGACAAGGGTGGTGCAGCCGGTAAGATGAAAGAGACAAATATTAAATTGTTTCCTGTTTTGGACGGATTGTGCGGCCGGACCACCCCCTCCACCCCAGCAAGTTTCCGCCCGGACCTCTGGACGCTCCAGGCGGCTGTGTCGGAATACGAGATGGAGGAGCGGACCTTCTACTGGCTCCCCCGTTCCGGCGGAGGGCTGTGTGTCCGGGAACGGGATGTGTTCCTTCGCGGCTCCCACGGCCACCGGGTATGGATCAGCCAGCGCCCGGAGGCCGGAGAGGAGGCATACTGTGTCATCCTCAAGGGCAGGGACCGGGACAGCCCCACGGGGGATATACGCTCCTTCGATTTTTCCGCACACCTCCACCGCCTGGAACACACGGCGGTGGAGGCCAAAGCCGTGGAACTGGTCTTTTACTCCGGGCGGCGGTTTTCTATGGAGCCGGAACGGTACAGGGCGGCCATGGAAGATTTGTTTTGGGAATACGGGACACTCCGGCGCATCCGGTATCTGCCGGAAAACGAGGCGGCTCTGGTCCGCACGATCATGATGGAGCATCGGTATCAAAAGGGCTGGATGCCGAAAAAGGACCGGGCGCCGCCCAGCGGCCCGGTCAGATAGGGAGGTGAATTGCAGTATGGCAAAAAAATCGTTTTATGAGATCGGCTCCAGTGAAGGTTATCTTCGGGAGGGCTTTTACCTGGAGGTCAGGCGGCAGATCAACTACCGGGGCGACAGGGCCGACTTCAAGCCGTTCCTGAATGTCCCGGTCAAGGACCTGGAAAAGCAGTTAAAGAAAAGCCAGGCGGAGGAAAAGAAAGTCTTTGAGGAGATGAAGAAGGCCGTCACCGCCTGGGATGAGCATGGGGCGCAGACCCTTCTCCTGCAAAAAGCAATCGAATATCTGAAAACGCCGGAGGTCACACACACCCGCAATGAGTGGCAGAGGCACAAGGACGGCTCCTGGGAGATCAGCAACCTGGTCTATAAAATGACATTCAACATCGTCAAGTCTGGTGATGAATGGAAATTGACCTGGGAGTTGTCCTACACGGCCCCCGGCCTGTCTCAAGGGTATTGGGGCTATACCCGGAGCCCCAGGGAACGAATTGAGTACGAGGGCAGCAAGAAGTACAAGACCATGGAGGGGGCCCAGAAGTACATCCAGAGCAAATTCGACCAGTATGCGCCGTGCTTTGAATCCCTGTCCCCGCCCATCCCGGCGGAGGCAAAGGAATTGTTTTGTGTCAACGGCCAACTCCTGCAAGGGTATTCGCTCCAACCCCCGGTCCCGCAGAAGGAAAAGGTCACGCTGGAGGACCTGCTGAACTGCCTGGAGGACGGCGATATGGCCGTACCATCGGAGGCGCAGCCCGTCTCCGGTGAGCCGGCCCCTCCAGCGGAGGAAAAACCCCAGGCGGGGCCGCCCCTCCCGGTCCAGGTCCAGGCACAGACGGCGGACAGGGGGAAACAGGAGCCGCCTCCGGCCAAAGCCGCCCGCCCAGCCGCCAGGAAAAAGCCGCTGCATAAAAAGCGGCTGGCTATGGCGCGATAGGGGGCGGGCATGGCATATACGCATATCACCCCTGGATGGGAAATCGAAATGTCCGCCCATTACTATCCAGATAAAAAGGCGGACCGTGTTGCGGAACTGATCCAACTGCCGCGGGAGGAATTGACCACCATGGAGGAGGCCAGCGTGGCCCAGGAAAAAGCCATTTTCTCAAAATTCTCTGAAATCGAGGCCGAATGGCGGAAGCAGGCGGCGGAGACCATAGCCATCCGCAAGGCCAGGGAGTATCTGCGGGCCTTGCCGGTGGAGCACACGTCCAACCAGTGGAAGGTCAATCAATTCGGCTGGAACGTATTGAGCAACATGGTCTATAAAATGTCGTATCGTGTGTCCGAAAATAAAACGCCGGATGGAACTCTTATCAACTGTACTTTGTCCTGGGATATTCATTATAACACGCTCCAGCATCCAACCCCAGACTACACCGGCGACGGCTGGAAGATCGCCGGGCAGAGCGACAAGCGGTTTGCCACAAAAGAGGAGCTGGAGCGTTACCTGCAAGGCAGGATCAAAGCCTACGCCCACCTGTTCACGGAGGTGTCCCCGCCTATCCCAAAGGGAGAGGAAAGACGCTTCTCCGTCAACGGCATCCTTCTCCCCGGCTATACGGTGGAGGCTTCCCTGGAAGAACGGGTGGAGGAAATGCTTTCCTTTCTGGAGGACGACCCGGCCCTGCTGGAGGAGCCGCTGTCCTCCGGCCATCAAGACACACCACAAGAGGAGGAGCCGACTATGGCACAGAAGCTGCATACCACGCCCCTGAATCAGCACCGAAACCGGGAGAGTGTTCAAAAGCCGGAGACCGCCCGGAAAGGGCCCAAGAAACCGCCCCGCCGGAAAACGGCCCCGGTACGGTGACAGCGGCGCTCGCGCCGCTGTCCGCGCCAGCATGGCATTTTGACAGCAAAATGCCGCTGGTCAGGGGCTCCGCCCCTGATACCCCCGCGCCGCCGAAAGTCCCCTCAATTTGAGGGGACTTTTTTCCGTGGGCACAGCCCCCACCCCCCGCACAACACCAACGCATATCCTC
>OGXQ01003191.1_pt1 | contig 10092 bp, 6 predicted proteins | sample 1576291 | NCBI WGS metagenome assembly OGXQ01 (sample SAMEA3541575, study PRJEB24748) | human gut metagenome | biome: human gut; feature: human-associated habitat; material: faeces | place: China | collected 2012 | reverse complement strand
CCCAAGCGCGTCATCGGCGCATGGGTGCTCGAGACCTTCGGCGTCACTTCCAAGACGGCGCTTCTCTGTTAGACGCCCTTGTGTCGTGCTATAACCTTTACAAACCAGATTCTGCGGAGGTCTTTTCCGTATAGCAAACCTTATTCGGCAGCGTTCAGACTGCTGTCCCACTTCCAGCTGCGAACCTCCGGCAGATCCACGCCGTTGTCCCGGATATACTGACGATGCTCCACCAGCTTATCCTGCATCTTCTGCACCAGATACGCCCCCCGGTTGCCCAACTGGGGCAGCCGACGGACCGTATCGATGACCAGATCGAAGCGGTCAATGTCGTTGAGAACACGCATATCGAAGGGGGTGGTGATGGTTCCCTCCTCCTTGTAGCCCCGCACATGGAGGTTCCGGTTGTGGCGGCGGTAGGTCAGCTCATGCACCAGCGTGGGGTAGCCATGATAAGCAAAGATGATGGGCTTATCCTTGGTGAACAGGCCGTCGTATTCCTCGTCTGTCAGGCCGTGGGGATGCTCCGTGTGGGGCTGCAGCTTCATCAGATCCACCACGTTCACCACACGGATCTTCAGCTCCGGCAGTTCCTGACGCAGGATGCTCACGGCGGCCAGCGTCTCCAGCGTAGGCGTATCGCCGCAGCAGGCCATGACCACATCCGGCTCCTGCCCCTGATCGTTGGAGGCCCAGCTCCAGATGCCGATCCCCTGGGTGCAGTGCTTCACCGCCTGCTCCATGGTCAGCCACTGGGGCCTGGGGTGCTTGCTGGCCACAATGACGTTGACATAGTTGCGGCTCTTGATACAGTGGTCAAAGCAGGACAGCAGGCAGTTGGCATCCGGCGGCAGATACATCCGCACCACGTCCGCCTTCTTGTTGGCCACGTGATCCAAAAAGCCGGGGTCCTGATGGGTAAAGCCGTTGTGATCCTGCTGCCAGACGTTGGAGGCCAGAATATAGTTCAGTGAGGCGATATCCTGCCGCCACGGCAGTTCGCTGCACATCTTCAGCCACTTGGCGTGCTGGGCGAACATGGAGTCCACGATGCGGATGAAAGCCTCATAGCTGTCGAAGAAGCCGTGGCGTCCCGTCAGAAGATAGCCCTCCAAAAAGCCCTCGCAGAAATGCTCGGAGAGCATGGAATCCATGACCCGGCCGTCCGGGTCCAGATGGTCGTCGATGCCGGGGATCTGCTGGTCTAAGAAGCGGCGGCCCGTCACCTCGAACACCGCCTGCAGGCGGTTGGAGGCCGTCTCGTCGGGGGCGAAGATGCGGAAGTTGCGGGACTCCATGTTCAGCTTCATCACGTCCCGGACGTAGGTACCCAGCACATACATATCCTGCGCCTCCACGGCACCGGGGGCCTTGACGTCCACGGCGTAGTCCCGGAAATCGGGGGTCCGCAGGTCACGCAGCAGCAGTCCGCCGTTGGCATGAGGGTTAGCGCCCATGCGGCGGCGGCCCGTGGGCGGGAAGGAGGCGATGAGCTCCACCGGCGTACCGTCGGGGTTAAAGAGCTCCTCCGGCTTATAAGAGCGCAGCCACGCCTCCAGCTGGGCGAGGTGCCGGTCAGTGTCTGTCCCCATGGAGATAGGCACCTGATGGGCTCGCCAGCAGTTCTCCACCGGCAGCCCGTCCACCTCCTTGGGGCCGGTCCAACCCTTGGGGGTGCGCAGCACGATCATGGGCCAGCGGGGCCGCTTGGCCTCACCGGTCTTGCGGGCCTCCCGCTGGATGCGCTTGATCTCCCGGATCACCCGGTCCAGCGCCGCCGCCATCTGCTGGTGCATGACCATGGGGTCGTCGCCCTCCACAAAGTACGGCTCCCAGCCGCAGCCACGGAAGAAGCACTCCACCTCCTCGTGACTCATGCGGGAGAAGATGGTGGGGTTGGCGATCTTGAAGCCGTTGAGGTGCAGAATGGGCAGTACGGTGCCGTCGGTGATGGGGTTGACGAATTTGTTGCCGTGCCACGACGTGGCCAGCGGGCCGGTCTCCGCCTCGCCGTCGCCCACCACACAGGCAGCGATCAGATCGGGGTTATCCGCCACGGCGCCGAAGGCGTGGGCCAACGAGTAGCCCAGCTCGCCGCCCTCATGGATAGAGCCGGGGGTCTCCGGCGCCACATGGCTGGGGATGCCGCCGGGGAAGGAGAAACGCTTGAAGAGCTTCTGCATCCCCTCCTTGTCTCGGGTGATGTTGGGATAGACCTCGGTATAGCTGCCGTCCAGCCAGTCCTGCGCCACCATGGCGTTGCCGCCGTGGCCGGGACCGGAGAGATAGATCATATCCAGATCGTTGCGCTTGATGACCCGATCCAAATGGGTATAGATGAAGTTCTGGCCGGGGCAGGTCCCCCAGTGTCCCACGATGGTCTGCTTGAGGTCGCTTTTGACCAGCGGGCGCTCCAGGAGGGGGTTATCCATCAGATACAGCTGGCAGGCCGTCAGATAGTTGGCGGCACGCCAGTAGGCGTGAAGCTGCCGCAGCTCCTGCTCGCTCAGCGGCTGCTTTTTGGAGAAGCGGATGCCGGTTTTGATGGTAGGCATGGAAAATCCTCCTTACTAAAAATATCCTTCACTGCTGAAATGTCCTCTGCTGCTGAAATGTCTTCTGCTGCCGAAATGCTCTTGGCAGCAGGTGCGGTGAAACGGTCACAACAAGGTCTCCCCCGATCTGACCGATTTCTGACACGAACCGGACACTTTTCTCACCCATCGCTGACACGAACTCTGTCCTGTAAACGTCCATTTTTGGTACCACGATCGATATCGCCAATGGATAGGGGCAACCACGCCTGACAGCAATGGTAAGTACACCATAATACAAAAGTTGCCCTGCGTCAAGTCGAAGTATTCCTTCTCTTGGCCGAAAAAAGTTCTTTGGGGAAAAATGCTTGCCAGATAGGTCATACTTTGGTTATAGTAAAAATGTATCCGGTGGATCTGACCGGGTATCCCATAGAGAGCATGAGACAATAAATGTCACTCTGTCAATGTCGGACGGCGAAGGGGCATTTCTTTTTTGCGCCTATTTTACCTCCAACCGCATTGCCAAGCGACTGGCCTTCCGCATCGTCAGGCCCGACGACCGTTCCATTCTGATCATCCTGACGATCCAGGTGTTCACGGTTCTCCCGCAGGTAGCGCTGGCCAGCGTCTCAGGCGTGTAGCATGGCCACGGCTTCACCAGCCAATTCCTTCCCAACTATCTCATCACCTACTGCCGGAACTTCCTCATGGCGCTGCCGGTGCCGCCGTCCGGGGCCTGATCCTGACGGTCTCCCACCAGAATCAGATCGGTCAGCTGTATCCGCAGGTCCTCTCCCTGCTGGTTCACGGGGCCTGCTGGGAGCCGTTTTAACAGGGGAAGGCTGCAGCGATGTGGCTTTTCCAAGGGATATCGGTTCGCCCATTCTAACCAAGCATTTTACCCGATGGTCAAATTCCCCTAACTGCCAAGTCACAGGGAGGAAGGTACGTTCATGGAATGTGATAGTTCTGTTTTCTCATTGTCCGACACCTCCTGACGTTTTCATGATACGCAGAAAGCTGCCGAGGCACAAAGATGCGATATATGACAGGTAGAAAACAATAAGGCTCCGACCTTGTGAGCCAGAGTCTTATTGCTTGCCGTTGCGAATGTCACTTTCCGTATTTTGAAATTACCGCCTTATAGGGCTGTGACATGGCCTCTCCTTTTTCTGTTTTCAGAAGGTCATCGACTGCCGCAGCGGTTGACCCAACGGGCCTCAGATGACCTGATACTCCTTCAGCAGCTTCTCGATATCGGTGCCGTGGATCTTGCTGAGAACCTTCTTCAGGGCCATCTTTTCCACCAGATTCAGCTCCATATCGATGGGTTTCTTGCCGTCCCGCAGCTTCACGGTGGCATCCAGCAGATCCCGGACATCATATACGCTGCCCCAGACCTCCGGCACGCCACGATCCACGTTCAGCAGGGTGTACACGGCCTCCATACCGGTCCGCATGGAGTACTCCGTGGTGAAGATGGTGTCACGGGGTGTCTCGGCAAACTGGCCCAGGAAGGCGAAGTTCACAGCGCCGTCGGGTACGACCTTGGGCCGATCGCCGTAGGCACGGGGCATGAAGAAGGCGTCGATATAGGGCATCATCACAGGGACGGTGTTGGCGCTATTGGCGGCCATGTCCTCGATCTCGCTCTCCGGCACACCGATGTGATACAGCCACTCCATGCAGATCTCCTTACCGGTACACTCCCGCATAGGCTTTTTCACATAGTCACCGGGCTTGTCGGTGAACAGGGCGTACACCCACACCAAGCAGTGATCCTTGGGCTGCTGGCGGAACTGGGGCTGGCGGTTGATGGTCCAGCTCATGAGCCAGCTGGAGTCCTTCACAGTGACGATACCGCCGGTGACCACTTTGCCGGTGAAGGGATCCCGCTTGCAGATGTTCTTGATATAGGGGATGATGCGCTGATCCAGCGTCTCCACCGTGGCGCTCATCCAGTTGGTCTGCTCCGGATCATAGCAGAACTTGTCCGGATGGCCGAAGGAGGGATCCTGAGCGGCGATCTTGCGCCACATATCCCAGCCGCCGCCCTCCTTGATCTCGGTGTTGTAGGGGGCGGGTGTGTTCTGGCTGCCCATGGAGGAGTTCTCTACGCAGCCGCCGTTGGTGATGAACACCAGATCGTTCTCCGTCAGGTCGATGGCCTCGCTTTTGCCGTCCCGGAGGACGTCGATGCGCTTGGCCACCTTCCGCTCGGCGGTGCAGTCAAACTCCACGTTGGTCACCTGCACGCCGAAGTGGAACTGGACGCCGAAGCCCTCCAGATACTTCACCATGGGCAGGATCATGGACTCATACTGGTTGTACTTGGTAAAGCGCAGGGCAGTGAAGTCGGGCAGACCGCCGATGTGATGGATATAGCGCTGGATATACAGCTTCATCTCCAGAGCACTGTGCCAGTTCTCGAAGGCGAACATGGTGCGCCAGTACAGCCAGAAGTTGCTGCCGAACACCTCGTCATCGAAGAAGTCGCTGATGCGCTTGTCCTGCAGCTCCTCGTTGGGGGTGAAGAACAGCTTCATGATCTCCATGGCGCCCTTGTCGGAGATATCGAACTTGCCGTCGGTATGGGCATCCTCGCCACGGTTCACCGTGGCCCGGCACAGGGAGTAATTGGGGTCGGCCTTGTTGAGCCAGTAGTACTCGTCCAGCACGCTGACGCCCTCCGTCTCAATGGAGGGGATGGAGTGGAACAGATCCCACATGACCTCGAAGTGGTTGTCCATCTCACGGCCGCCCCGCATGACATAGCCGATGTTCTCGAACTTCCAGCCGTCGCAGGCGCCGCCGGCAGTGGGACCCTTCTCCAGAATGTGGACCCGCTCGCCCTTCATCTGGCCGTCACGCACCAGATAGCAGGCGGCAGTCAGCGCCGCCAGACCGCTGCCCACGATGTAGGCGGATTTGTTGTCCACGCCCTCCGGCTTTTGGGGACGGGCAAAGGCCTCATAGTTACCACTGGAATAATACATAGAAATGCGCTCCTTTCTGTTGACCGCTGCGCCGCCCGTCCCCTTCTCAGCACTCGCATGGGGAGCAGCGGCGTCCTCGCCGGTATGTTTTCCTTTGATGAGGATAATATACAACTCAGGCACGATTTGTTCAATAAACAGAAAAATCCCGGTGATAAGTTTTTTATCACCGGGATGGGAGGTGTTCAGTTTTTTATCATTCCGCTCCGTTTGATGCAGGCTTGTCCGTCCGCATCCGTTGCAGGGCGGCCACCACATTGCCGTGGAGCACCAACTCCAGCTTCTGCACCATGACCTGTGGGTCGCCCTTCATGTCCCCCTTGATCCAGTCCAGCATCAGTCCCACGAACAGATATTTATAGAGCGTGGCGATGAGTTCCTTGTCCTCCTGCCGCACGGACATCCCCTGAGCTTCCTCCTCCACCACACTCTCCAGCAGGTCATAGGTGACCCGGTAGAGGTAGTTCTCCACCTGCTCCCGGCTAACGGAGCGATAGACGTTCAGGATGAAGGGCTTGTTGTCCAGCACCGCCTGAAAGATCTGCAAAAGCCCCTGCTGCCACGTCTCATAGGTCTTTTTCCCCGCCAGCGCCCGGCTGGCGTCCTCCTGACAGCTCCACTCCACCAGATCGTAAATGTCCTTGAAGTGGTAGTAGAAGGTCATGCGGTTGATGCCGCAATCTTCAGCGATATCGTTGATGGTGATCTTGTTCAGCGGCTTTTGCAGCAGCAGATGCTTCAGTGACGCCTCCAGCGCCCGCTTGGTGACCTGTGACATGGCGGCCCTCCTTTTCTTTCTGTCCTCATGATAGCCTCCCGACCGCCGCCTGTCAATCCCCATCTTCGCCGCAGGGCGCAGGCGGTGATCACGAGTGTCTCAGAAGCACAGCAGCCCCGGCAGTTCTGCCGGGGCTGCTGTTTCTTCGGCTTGCGAGACGGGGCTTACAGGTTCTCCTGCTTCAGCGCCTCGATGGGGTTTTCGCTGCGGATCTTCCGGGTGGCATAGAGCATGGTGGCGAACACCACCACGAACACGCTGCCCACGGCGATGGCCACGCTGTACCACGGGATGTAGAACTGGGCGGCGATGCTCTGGGCCACGCTGCGATAGATGCCATAGGTCACCAGCACCGATGCCGGCAGGCCCCACAGCAGCGCCCGTGCGCCGTAGATGATGCACTCGTAGTCCATCATCCGGGCAAAGCCCCGCTGGGTCAGTCCCACGGACCGCAGCATGGCGAACTCCCGGCGGCGCAGGGCGATGGAGGTGGAGATGGTGTTGAACACGTTGGTCATGGAGATCAGGGAGATGAGGATGATGAAGCCGTAGGAAAACACGTTCACCACCGTCACCATGGCCCGCTGGCTCTCACCGTTGGCGGCCAGATCTTCCAGATCAGAGCGGCTGTTGCCCAGTTCCATCAGGATCTGCCCCATGCTCTCGTAGGAGGCGGCGTGGTCGCTGCTCCTGAACCAGAAGGCATCGGCGGCAGGGGCCTGCCCGGTGACGGTCTCATACATACTGTACGGGTACAGCAGATACAGGTCGCCGGTACCCAGGAAGTCGGGAGCCTTCTTCAAAATAGCGCCCACGGTATAGCTCCGGGTGAGGACGGCCTCCGATGCCGGCACCGCCTGTGCCCGGCCCTCGTCCGGGGTCTCCCCCTCGCTGCGGGCGGTATAGTAATCGTCTATATAGTCCTCCGGATAGTACAGCACATATTCCGTACCGTCCCGTGTGATGCGGTCGCCCGTGGTGAACCAGCCCTCCATGGGCTGATAGCTGCTCTCCGTTCCGGTGATGGGCAGGCTGCTGCCGTTCAGCAGGTGGTAATGGTAGAGCTTATTGTACTTACTGCCCTCGGTGCTGCGCCAGATGTCCAGCATATCCCACGCCACCGCCTGAGGTGCATCGGCACGGAAGTAATCCTCCTCCGACAGGCCGTTGTCCCGCAGCAGCTGCCGGAAATCCTCATCCCGGAGGAAGTACATGGCGGCGCTGCGGTCTCCCTCCAGCCCGGTGTCCTTCCAGTAGTCCGGATCCATGTCCTCCTTGGCAAAGTGCAGGCTGGCGTAGCTGTCGGCGGTGTAGAAACCCGATTCCACGCCGTCGGCGGCGGCCAGCTGTCCCAGCCGCTGCTCCGGCGTCACGCCCTCCGGCAGGGCCTCGCTGTAATACAGCTGCACGCCCAGTGTGCTGTCGCCCCCCAGTTGGTCTACGGCGTCCGTCAGATAGGCGCAGAAGGAGGAGGCGGAGATGAACAGCGTCACGCTGAGGAACAGGCCCACCACCGTGGAGCGATAGCGCTTGCGGTTGCGCTTGAAGTTCTTGGCGGCCAACATCCCAGAAAAACCGAAGAGCTTTTCCGTCAGGCGGGATGTCCTGACCTCCCGGCCCCGGAGCTTCACGTCCTTGGTCTGGCGGATGGCCTCCACCGGCGACACCCGCACGGCACGCTTGGCGGGGATCCACGCCGAGATGATGGCCGTCACAAGGCCGATGCCCGCCGCCGCCAGCAGCGCCCAGCCGTTGAGCACAAAGTGCATTTGGAGGGCGTTGCCGCTCTCCCCCATCAGGAATCCGAAGCTGTCCCGCAGACAGTACAGAGTGATGCCGATGCCCAGACAGCCCACCAGCAGACCCAGTGGAATCCCCACGGCGCACAGCACCAGTGCCTCATAGAGGACACTGTCCCGAATCTGCTTGCGGGTGGCGCCGATGGATTTCAGGATACCGAACTGCCGGGTCCGCTCCGCCACGGAGATGGAGAAGGAGTTATAGATCAGCGACACCGAGCCGAAGGAGATCATCAGCAGCAGGATCACCGCAAAGCTGTAGATCATCCGGTTCACGGAGAAGAAGGTGGTGGCGCCGTAGTAGTTCAGCAGGTCGGAGTTGGAGTACCACGCCAGTCCCGGATATTTCTCGGCATTTTCCCCCATATAGCTGTAAAAGCGGCTGGGATGGGCCACCCGGAAAAATTCATCCGTCTGATAGCCCTGCTCCTGACAGGTCAGGGCAGTATAGCCGGGGCAGGAGAAGGGCTCCGTCGTCATATCCAGCCGCTGGTAAAAGCCCACCACGGTGTAGGTGTGGGACGTGGTATCTGTCAGCGTCTCCCCCTTCGTATAGGGGTCATCGGCCGTCAGTTCCTCCCCGTCCAGCGTCCGGTGGCCCAGCTCCAGCTCCATGGTGTCCCCCAGCGCATGGCGGACGCTGCCGTTGGACCACAGATGCTCCGGCAGGAGGATCTCCCCGGCCTTCTCCGGCAGGCGGCCTTGGGTCAGGCGGATGGATAGAAGATCCGGCAGGTCGGGGTCCATGGACATGATCCTCAGATAGGGCTTATAAGCATTGTCCGCCCCTACCTGCCCCCAGCCCACCAGCTGCCACGCAGACTGCTCCGTGATCTCCTTTTCATCACGGCTCAGCTGCGTTGCCTGCTGCTCCGTGAGGTTCTGGTAGCAGCCGTGGAACCGGCCTACGGTGTACTCGGCGGCCCCCACGAGATACTGCACGCCGCTGTAAGCACCCTCCGTCACGGCGGTGAACAGAGCCACCGACAGGATGATGCCCACGATGGTCACCCATGTCCGAGAGCGGTTTTTCCGCAGAGCCTGCCGGGTGTAGCGGTGAAAGACGTTCATTCCAGCACCTCCCGGATGCGCTCATCCCGTGTGATGCGGCCATCCTCGATGGCGATGACCCGGTGGGCCTGCAGGGCGATGTTCTCGTCGTGGGTGATGATGACCAGCGTCTGGCCGTACTTCTTGTTGGACATCTTCAGCAGCTCCACGATCTCCTGGCTGTTCTTGCTGTCGAGATTGCCGGTGGGCTCATCCGCCAGCACCACCGCCGGGGCGTTCATCAGCGCCCGGCCGATGGAGACCCGCTGCTGCTGGCCGCCGGAAAGCTGATTGGGCAGGTACTTCTCCCGACCACGCAGGCCCAGCACGTCCAGCAGCTCCTCCAGCCGCTCCTGATTCACCTGTCGCCCGTCCATCAGCACCGGCAGGGTCATGTTCTCCACCACGTTCAGTACGGGGATCAGGTTATAAAACTGGTAAATGAGCCCCACCTGCCGGCGGCGGAAAATGGCCAGCTGATCCTCGTTCTGGGCGTAGACATCCTGCCCATCCACAAAGACCTTGCCGGAGGTGGGGCAGTCAACACCGCCCAAAATGTGCAGCAGAGTGGATTTACCGGAGCCGGAGGGGCCGATGATGGCCAAGAACTCCCCCTTCTCTACGGTGAAGGAAATGTCGTCCACCGCCCGCACCTGATTTTCACCCTGTCCGTATACCTTACTGAGATGCTGGATCTGCATCAGCTCCATAGTCGTGTCCCTCCTTGACTTTCTGGTGTCCAGTATACCACACGAAGGTGACGTTTCGGTGACAGGTTTCATTACAAAAACGTCACAAAACCGTCCCGGCGGAAGGGAAGTCTCTCAGAGCAGCCTTACAGAGCAGTCTCCCGACAGTAAAAGAGCAGCCCCGGCGGCGAGTATACAAGGTTACATTTAGAGATGGTACTTCAGCAGAATGTTCAGAGGATC
>OGXQ01003179.1_pt1 | contig 10117 bp, 9 predicted proteins | sample 1576291 | NCBI WGS metagenome assembly OGXQ01 (sample SAMEA3541575, study PRJEB24748) | human gut metagenome | biome: human gut; feature: human-associated habitat; material: faeces | place: China | collected 2012 | reverse complement strand
AGTATGATACATTAATGCCACACTGACGAGCACAGCGCTGATCCCCTGCGCGATCAGTGTTGCCACTGCCACGCCAAGGACTCCCATTTTAAACAAGACTGCAGATCAGATTCTGGAAGATATCAATGGAATGCAGAAATTCGTTGACAAGATTACAATGTCTATCGAAAAGCCCGACACCTTGGCTCTTCCTGCATATGTATATATGGACTTAGCAACAAGACGAATTCCGGATACGGAAACGACTGTCCTCAGCTTCGTAAAAGAGCATGCTCCTTATCTGAAGAATTTCGAGAGCATGGCAGAGCTTCAGGATACAGCAACGGATATCAATACATCCGGAAAGAACGTTGCGTTCATGTATACTAAGGATGCTGAGAAATTCAGCCTTGAAATGCCGCTTCCTTTCTATCAGTATCCTTTGCAGGTACAGAAATTGGAAACAGAGATTCCTTGCGAGGCAAGAACAGCAGGACTCATCATCTATTATCCGCTCTCTATGCTTTTGGCATATGGCGTGTAAGGAGGAAACAGCATGAAAGTAATCAACAAATCCAGAAAGATTATTGGAATAAATGGGGAGCCTTTGCTCCCCGGAGCAGATACAGAGTTGCTCACAGGACAGGAAACACATCCTATTGTCAAGTTTTACCTTGAAAAGGGCATTCTTGTGGACGCAGAAGACACATCAAAAAAAACTGATGGTATTAGTGACTTAGAGAAAGCCAAGATTGCCGAGGCTGCCATTGCTGAATATAAGGCAAAACAGGAAGCCGTTATGGCCGCAAAAGCGGAGAAAGAGGCTGAAATCAAAGCTGTAAAATCTATGAAGAAAGAGGAACTGCAGCTGAAAGCCGCAGCTCTCGGGCTGGAAGTGGCAGACGATATCAAAGCGGAAGATCTGAAGGCACAGATTCTGGATGTTCTTAATGCAGAACTTGAACAGATAGGCTAAGGAGGCACATATGGAAGCACTTGATATCATTAGAAAAACAATGCCTGAGTTCGAAAAGGTCGATGATGATACAATCAAGACTTTCATATCGCTTGCAGAGCCGTTGATATCAAAGAAACGATTCGGAAAACTGTATGAGCAGGCATTGGCATTCTTATCGGCTCATAAAATGAAGCTGCGTGGGCTTGGAACATCAATAGGAATAGGCACAATAGGAGACACCTTTGGTCTTTCTTCTGTTTCGGAAGGAGAAACATCGGTGTCTTTTTCGTCCACTCAGCAAAGCCGCCTAGGAGAAGCTGATGGAGAATATGCTCTTACCATTTATGGTACAGAATATCTTAATCTGAGAAAGAGGGTTGCAATTCCTATAGTCTGCGGAGGGGAGACTGTGATCAGTGGGTAACGATAGGTTGACGCCGGAAGGAGAAAGGGTATTCCGAGAGCTGAAAAAGCTTGGAGATATGGTTGTTCAGATCGGATTCCAGCACGGAGCTGCCACGGAAGAGAATGGGGCGGATGTCTGCGATGTGGCAGCGTTCAACGAACTTGGCACCGAGACTATTCCGTCTCGTCCCTTCTTGAGAGATAGTGTTGACGACAATGAAGACGAGATAGTTAAATTTTTGCAGTCGAAAGTTGTTGATATTATACATGGAAAAACAGCAGAACAGGTATTGAAGGAAATAGGAGTATTTCAGAAGGATATGGTTCAAACAACGATAGAGGATGGTTATTTTGAGCCAAATAAAGATATCACTGTAAATGGTGGCTGGATGCGCAATAAGAAGACCGGAAAACCTTTTTATGTAGAGGGTAAGAAAACATCTCATCCTCTTATTGATACTGGAACTATGAAGAACTCTGTTAATTTTGTCATAAAGAAGAAAGGGTGATTAAGGGTGCCTCTTGGATTGTGGAGGAAAAAGCATACTATACGACGATTCAATGGATGCATGGAGGTCCAAGATGGCTACGCCATTCCAGAATCGTACAATGACATAATTATACTAATGGATGTGCAAACAACTAAAAACCGCCTCGGCATGGTCATCGCAGATGAGCAGCACCGCTTCGGCGTGGCCCAGCGCGCCGCCCTGTGCGCCAAGGGCACACAACCGCACCTGCTGCTGCTGTCCGCCACGCCCATCCCGCGCACGCTGGCTCTGATCGTCTACGGCGATCTCGACGTTTCCGTCGTCGACGAGCTGCCGCCCGGCCGCGAGCCGGTCGAGACGTTCCTGGTCGACGAGCGCTACCGCGCGCGGCTGAATGCCTTCGTGCGCAAGCAGGCAGCCGAGGGCCACCAGAGCTTCATCGTCTGCCCGGCCGTCGAGGACGACGGCGGAGACGGCGGCGAGACGCTCAAGGCCGCGGAGCAGTGGGCGCAGACGCTGCAGGACTATGTGTTCCCGAATCTGCGCGTCGCCCTGCTGCACGGCAAAATGAAGGGCGCGGAAAAAGAAGCCGTCATGGCCTCGTTCGCCGCGGGAGAGGCCGATATCCTCGTCGCCACGACCGTCATCGAGGTCGGTGTCGACGTGCCGAACGCCACGCTCATGGTCATTGAGAATGCCGACCGCTTCGGTCTTTCACAGCTGCACCAGCTGCGCGGGCGCGTCGGGCGCGGCAGCGCGAAGGCCTGGTGCGTGCTCGTTTCGGACAATAAAAACCCCGAGACCCGCCAGCGCCTGCGCACGCTCTGCGGCACGAATGACGGCTTCCGCATCGCAGAGGCCGACCTGCAGCAGCGCGGCCCCGGCGATTTTTTCGGCAGCCGCCAGCACGGCCTGCCGGTGTTCCGCGTGGGCGACCTTGCCACGGACCTCGCCGTGCTGCGGCAGGCGCAGGAGGCCGCGGCGCAGCTCATCTCGCAGGACCGCCCGCTGCCCTCACCGCTCGCGCAGGCGATTGAGAGCCTGCTTGCCGGGAGCGCCGATACGCTGAACTGAGCATTTTCCGCCCCAAAGCACCGAATTTCGCACAGTTTCCCCCATTTTCGCCCCGGTTATTTTGTAGGGGATACAGAATCTCGAAAATAAAGATTGTACGAAACGGGAAAATGTAGTACAATAGCATGAATCAATCAAAGCACAGATATCTCTTGTGATTGGAGGATGCATATTATGACAAAGAAACCTGTTGTCCTGGTCATCATGGACGGCGTCGGCAAGGGCGACGGCGGCCCCGGCGACGCAGTAAAGCTTGCAAATACCCCGAATCTCGACCGTCTCTTCGCCACCTGCCCGCACAACTGGCTCAAGGCGCACGGCACGGCCGTCGGCCTGCCCACCGATGACGACATGGGCAACTCCGAGGTTGGCCACAATGCCCTCGGCTGCGGCCAGATCTACTCGCAGGGTGCCAAGCTCGTCGGCGAGTCCATCGAGACGGGCGCACTGTTCCAGTCCGAGACGTGGAAGGGCCTCGTCGCGAACTGCAACGAGAACGGCAAGGCCTTCCATTTCCTCGGCCTGCTGTCCGACGGTAACGTCCACTCGAACATCCATCATCTCTTCGCCCTGCTGCGCCATGCGCATGCCGAGGGCGTCAAGCGCGCCTACTGCCACATCCTGCTCGACGGCCGCGACGTGCCTGCCACGTCCGCGCTTGAGTATGTCGCGCAGCTCGAGGACCTGCTCCGCGAGCTGAACACCGAGGGCTGCGACTACGCCATCGCCTCCGGCGGCGGCAGAATGCAGATCACCATGGACCGCTACGAGGCCAACTGGCCGATGGTCGAGGCCGGCTGGCGCACCCATGTGCAGGGTCTTGCCCGCCGCTTCCCGTCCGCGAAGGAGGCCATCGAGACCTACCGCGCCGAGACGAACTGCATCGATCAGGACCTGCCCGCCTTTGTCGTGGAGCGCAACGGCCAGCCCGTGGCGACCATCGCCAACGGCGACAGCGTCGTGCTGTATAACTTCCGCGGCGACCGCGCGCAGGAGATCTCCCTCGCCTTCGACCGCAAGGATTTCGACAAGTTCGACCGCGGCGATTACACCGGCGTTGACTTCGCCGGTATGCTGGAATACGACGGCGATCTGAAGATCCCGACGCATTACCTCGTCCAGCCGCCCGTCATCAGGAACACGCTCACCGAGCTGCTGTGCGCCCACAAGCTGCGCGAGTACGCCGTGTCCGAGACGCAGAAGTACGGCCATGTCACCTACTTCTGGAACGGCAACCGCTCCGGCAAGGTCAGCGAGGAGCTCGAGACCTATGAGGAGATCCCCTCCGACGTCATCCCCTTCGATCAGGCTCCGGCCATGAAGTCAAAGGAGATCACCGACTGCATGGTCAAGGCCATGGAGTCCGGCAAATATGACTTCCTGCGCTGCAACTTCCCGAACGGCGATATGGTCGGCCACACCGGCAACATCGAGGCCGTCGTGAAGGCCATGGAGTGCGTCGACGAGGGCGTCGGCCGCATCGTCGAGGCAGGCAAGCGTCTGGGCTACGTCGTGCTTGTCACGGCGGACCACGGCAACGCCGACCAGATGCTCGAAACGAAGAAGGGCAAGACTTCCATCCGCACGGCCCACAGCCTGAACCCCGTCCCCTTCATCGTCTATGATCCGGGCGTGGAGCATACGCTCAAGGAGGGCAAGTTCGGTCTGGCCAACGTCGCCCCGACCGTCGCCACGCTGCTCGGCCTGACGCCGCCCGCCTGCTGGGAAGAGAGCATGCTGTGATCCCCGCGGCGGGCAGCCCCGCCGCATCCCATTTTTTCAATCAATAAGGAGGTTTTCCGCATGATCCGCAGGCAAAACGAGCTCGGCGAGATCGCCGTCAGCAACAACGTTTATACCTATATTGCCGGAAGCGCCGCAACGAACTGCTTCGGCGTCAAGGGCATGGCCATCCGCAGCATGAAGGACGGCCTCGTCCATCTGCTCCGCCGCGAGTCGCTCGCCAAGGGCGTGCTCGTGCGCACGAACGAAGACGGCACCATTTCGGTCGATCTGCACATCATCGTCGATCAGGGCGTGAACATCCCCGCGCTGGGCAGCTCGATCCTGAACGAGGTCCGCTATGTCGTCTCCCAGCAGACCGAAACCGAGATCCGCGAGGTCAACATCCTGGTGGACTCCATGATGACCGATTAACGGCAATACGGAGGTGTAACTTACAGTGAGGCAAACCATTGACGGAGCGGCCTTTCAGAAAATGATCCTCAGCGCCGCTGCCTCCATCGAGATCCACAAGCAGCAGATCAACGAGCTGAACGTCTTCCCCGTCCCCGACGGCGACACCGGCACGAACATGAGCATGACGCTGAACGCAGCGGCAGCCGATCTGCGCAAGGCGGGCAGCGTCACGCTGACGAAGGCCGCCGATATCACGGCTTCGGCCATGCTGCGCGGCGCGCGCGGCAACTCCGGCGTCATCCTCTCGCTGCTGTTCCGCGGCTTCTCCAAGGCCCTGAAGGGCGTGGAGGCCTGCACGGGCGAGCAGTTGGCGCAGGCGCTGCGCGGCGGCGTCGAGGCGGCCTATAAGGCCGTGATGAAGCCCACGGAGGGCACGATCCTGACCGTGGCCCGCGTCTCCGCCGACACGGCCATGGAAACGGCCGACAGCGGCGCGGACTGCGAGGCCGTTCTCGAGGCGACGGTCCGCTCCGCCGCGGAGGCGCTGGCGCAGACCGTGAACCAGAACCCCGTCCTGCAGAAGGCGGGCGTCGTGGACGCAGGCGGCAAGGGCTGGCTGTATGTGCTCGAGGCCATGCTTTCCGTCCACCGCGGCGTGGAAATTGAAGCGCCCGAGGCCGGTGAGCAGCCGCAGGAGGTTCGCGAGCAGGCCGATTTCACCGAGTTCGACACCGGCGAGATCACCTTTGCCTTCGACACGGTGTATATCATGCGCAAGGCGCACGAGGACATTGACCTTTCCCCGCTGCGCGCCTACCTTGACACCATCGGCGACAGCATCGTCATCGGCGAGGACGACGAATCCTTCAAGGTCCACGTCCACACGAACATCCCCGGCGAGGCCCTGACAGAGTCGCAGAAATACGGCACGCTCGAGCTTGCCAAGATCGAGAACATGCAGATGCAGCACGACGATCTTGCCGCAGGCCGCGCCGCCCGCAGCACGGACGATCTTGAAAAGATCGAGCAGGAGCTCGAGGCCAAAGAGACCGTCGCCGCGCCGGAAAAGCACTTCGGCATGGTCGCCGTGTGCGCAGGCAAGGGGCTTGCAGGCGTGTTCCGGGAACTGGGCGCCGACCAGATCATCGAGGGCGGCCAGACCATGAACCCCTCGACGCAGGATATTCTCGAGAAGATCAACGCCACACCCGCCGAGGTCGTGTTCGTCTTCCCGAACAACAAGAACATCATCATGGCGGCCGAGCAGACGGTGGATCTGACGGAGAAAAAAGTCGTCGTCGTTCCCTCGAAGACCGTGCCGCAGGGCGTCTCCGCCATGCTGGTCTTTGATCCGGACGCCTCGGCGGAGGACAATCTCTCCGCCATGACGGACGCCATGGCCGGTGTGACCACGATGCAGATCACCTATGCCGCGCGCGACTCCGATATCGACGGGCATAACATCCACGCAGGCGAGTACCTCGCCCTGTGGGGCAGCTCTCTGTTCGGCAGCAGCGCCGACCTGAAGGGCCTGCTCCGCAGCATGGCCGAAAAGGTCCATGAGGAGGGCCACGAGTTCGTCACGGTCTATGCGGGCGCCGATCTGCCCGCCGGCCAGGCCGAGGAGACGGCTGCGCTGTTCCGCGAGGTCTGCCCGGAATGTGAGGTTACGCTCATCGACGGCGGCCAGCCCGTTTATTACTATCTGATCTCCGCCGAATAATTCCGCTTTGAAAAGCTCTGCCGCGGGCATCCCCTGCGGCAGAGCTTTTTGTTTTATCTCACGTCACATTCCGTGCAGCCGTCTCTGCGGAGCGGACAATACTCCATGCATGAATTTCATCTTATATTATTTCCATTCATTCTCGGCCGTTTTTTGGCAATTTGCTGATTTTTCCGGCCCCTATGGACATTTCCCCCCGCATGGAGTATAGTATTCTCAGATGCACCGGTATTCCGGTGTAAAAACGAAAAGGAGAGTATTTCCATGAAGAAAGCACTTTCTCGCATCGTGTCTCTGCTGCTTGTGCTGTGCCTTGTCACGGCGCTGGTGCCGGCCGTTTTCGCGGCTGATGAGAATGAGGTTCAGATCCTCTTCCTCGACACCTCCGACGTCCATGGTCAGCAGTTTGCAACGGACTACACGCAGGATGCAAGCCTGTCCGGCACCCATTATCAGGGCATGACCCGCGTTGCCACCTATGTCAAGGAGCAGCGTGCGGAATACAAGAACGTATTCCTCAGCGACTCCGGCGACACCATCCAGGGCACGCCGCTGACGTACTACTACGCCTTCATGAAGAAGGACGTGGACGATCCCGCCATGAAGGTCATGCGTATGATGGACTATGATATGTGGGTCGTCGGCAACCACGAGTTCAACTACGGCATGGATATTCTCCAGCGCCAGCTGAACTATCTCACCTCTGAGTCCACCGAGACCGAGTCCAAGGTCGGTGTTTCCATGGCGAACTACCTCGACGCCAACACAAACAACGACAAGACCCGCGACTGGAAGACCTGGAACGGCTACGCTCCCTATGTCATCAAGGAATATGACGGCGTCAAGGTCGCTGTCATGGGCATCGGCAACCCCAACATTGCAAACTGGGATGTCCCCGAGAACTGGAAGGGCATCTACTTCGCAGGCGTTGTGGAGACCTACAAGCACTACGAAGCCGAGATGAAGGCCAAGGCCGACCTCATTGTCCTCGTCAGCCACAGCGGCATCGACGGCGACCCCGAAAAGTCCGACTTCATCCGTGAGCTTGTCTCCACCACGAACTCCATCGACCTCGTGTTCTCCGGCCACGAGCATCGCAATGGTGTGACGAAGATCGCCAACACCGACGGCAAGGAGATCCCCGTCATCTCCCCGGGCACGAAGGCTGGTGTTGTCGGCCGCGCGCTGTTCACCTACAACAAGGCCACGAAGACCTACACGGTCGAAGCCGCCAATGCTCCCATGACCGTCCGCGAGGGCCGCACCACGAAGCCCCTCTATGAGCCGGAGCCCGAGCTGACCGCCGCTCTGCAGCCCTATGAGGATGCAACGTGGAACGAGTACATGCTCAAGCCCATCGGCACCGCAAGCGACAACTTCACCGCCTCTGGCCTCGGCACTGCGCCGTCCGCCTTCGTCGACCTCGTGAACAAGGTCCAGATCTGGGGCGCTTATGACCGCACCGGCAAGAACACCCCCGACGACAAGACCGACGATAAGCCCGCTCAGCTGTCCATCACCGCTCCGCTGACCTCCGGCAATGCCGAGAACCTCATCCCGAAGGGTGACATCAAGCTCGGCGACATGTTCCGCCTGTACCGCTATGAGAACTGGTTCTACCAGATCACCATGAGCGGCAAGGAAGTCCGCACCTGGCTCGAGTACTCCGCCTCCAAGGTTAGGGCCAACGAGGACGGCACCTTCAGCATTCAGGGCGGCCTGACGTACTACGACGTTATCTCCGGCGAGGGCTTCTCCTATGAGATCAACGCTGCGGCTCCCTCCGGCCACCGCATCGAGAACATGACCTACAACGGCAAGGCCGTGCAGGACACCGATACCTTCACCGTCGTCATCAACAACTACCGCTTCAACGGCGGCGGCAACTTCATCCAGTACATCAACGAACACGGCTGCAACTTCGTCCCGAACGACGAGAGCCGCGTCATCTACTCCACCCAGTATGACATGATCCAGGGCGAAGACAAGGGCCAGGCCCGCAACCTGCTGGCTGACTACATCACGGAGCAGGGCACCATCGATCCCGTTATCACCTCCGAGTGGAAGATCACAAACGTTCCCTTTGAGAACAAGTTCACGGACGTCACCGAGGAAGACTGGTTCCATGATGTCGTTCTGGAGCTGGCCGCTTCCGGCGTTGTCAACGGCATGACCGAGACGACGTTTGAGCCGCAGGGCACGCTGACCCGCGCTGAGTTCGCCACGATGCTCTATCGTGTTTCCTACGCCCCCGTCGTGACCGGCGAGAGCACCTACTCCGACGTCAAGACCGGCGACTGGTACTATAACGCCGTCGTCTGGGCCACCGAGGCCGGTGTCGTCAACGGCATGGGCGACGGCACGTTCGCCCCGAACGACAACATCACCCGTCAGGAAATGGCCACGATGCTCTACCGTCTGGCCAAGGCCGAAAAGGTCGAGGAAGACAAGCTGGCCTCCTTCCCGGATGCCGCCTCCGTCGCCGACTGGGCGAAGGACGCCATGAACTGGGCTGTCTCCGCCGAGATCGTCAACGGCTCCACGCACGACGACAAGGTCAACTACCTTGACCCGACCGCCACGGCACTCCGCTGCCAGGCTGCCGCTGTCGCCTGCCGTTATCTGGCTCTCAGCAAGTAAGAAATACGCTCCGCTGCCGCACCCACCCGGGTGCGGCAGTTTTTTGTTATGGAATGCAGTGCAAATCGCAGGGGCGAGGCATGATGCAAATGGAAAATGCAGAATGGAAAATGGAAAGTTACGCAAAACTGCCAGTCGTGCGTTGTAGGGGAGCGGCATGCCGCTCCCGGCGCAGCGCTTACGATTCGTACCGGCTGACGATAAAACGGTAATGGCCCCCGAATTGTCATTGCGAGGAGGCCAAAGGCCGACGTGGCAATCTCGGGCAGGCAGTTGCGTTTTCGCCGCGGCCTTCCTGTGATCCGGCCGGGTACTGCGAGATTGCCACGGCCCCTTCGGGGCCTCGCAATGACACGTCAGGGTGGTACGGCGGTGCACCAGCGCCCTTACGCGGTTGAATTATCCCGTACAAGGCGCTCACTGAGCGCCGCTACAGGCCCCGTCGGAACCGGTTCCATTTTAACGATAGTCTGTGCGTATCGACAGCATTGCGCCGGGAGGGGCATGCCCCGCCCGTCCGCGAAGCGGCAATCGGACGGCCAATTCGGTGCAATGCACCGTTCCCGGCGCCATGCTCCCCTGATATGTCATTGCGAGGAGGCCGCAGGCCGACGTGGCAATCTCGGGAAGACAGTTACGATTTTGCCGGGGCTTTCCTGTGATCCGGCCGGGTACTGCGAGATTGCCACGGCCCCTTCGGGGCCTCGC
>OGXQ01003178.1_pt1 | contig 10119 bp, 8 predicted proteins | sample 1576291 | NCBI WGS metagenome assembly OGXQ01 (sample SAMEA3541575, study PRJEB24748) | human gut metagenome | biome: human gut; feature: human-associated habitat; material: faeces | place: China | collected 2012 | reverse complement strand
TTAAGGATGTTATGCTTGCCGAAAAAATACGCGGCAGCTTCGGCCTCGGCGGCATCACGGGCTATATGGTGGATATGCTCAACGAGGGCTGCTTCGAATCCCTGCTGGATGTTCAGTGCTTCGATTTGAAGGCGGTTGAATCCATAAGGAGCAACCCGCGCCATCGTGAGATTTCCGCAACGCACTATGCTTCTCCCGGTGCAAGCAGCGCGGTGACGGACAGCCTGGATGTTGTTATTCTCGGCGCAACGCAGATAGACACGGATTTTAATATCAACGTGCATACGGATTCCGACGGCAGGATAATGGGCGGCTCGGGCGGACACAGCGATACGGCGGCGGGTGCAAAACTTGCAATGATAATCGCGCCGCTTTCCCGTGCAAGGCTTCCCATCGTGACGGACAGGGTGAACTGCATATCCACTCCGGGCAGCACGATAGACGTGCTTGTCACTCAAAAGGGCGTTGCCGTGAACCCGAAAAACACGGAACTGCATGACAGACTGCGTGAGGCAGGCATAAAACTTGTTGACATAAACGAGCTCAAAGCCCTGGCGGAACGCACGAGCGGCGTGCCGAAAAAGCCCGCTCTCGGCGACAGAATCGTTGCAAACGTTATCTATCGCGACGGAACGGTTATCGACACGATAAAGCAGGTCGCGGACTGAGAGGAACTGCGGCTCGGAAACGAAAAGATAAACGGCGGGCGAGCGGGGCAGTAAAAAGCGATAAAAATTAAGAAGAAACAGCCGTGTTCGCCCGCACAAACAGAATACATAAATGCCGGTTCGGATCGTTCGAAGCACAAAGTGCGGAGATTCGAAGTCCGTGCGTTCCAAAAAATACAGCATAAGGAGATAAACCATGCGGGAAATTAACGCGCAGCTCATAACCGATAAGGTTGCGGAGCTTTGCATTGACGCCAATTGCAGCCTTCCCTGCGATATCAGAAAGCGCATTGAGGATGCAAGGGCAAACGAACCGTGGGCAACGGCTCAGGGCATACTCGATAAAATTATCGAAAACTATAATATTGCGGATGAAAACCGCGCACCCATCTGTCAGGATACGGGCGTTGCCTGTGTGTTTTTGAAGATCGGGCAGGATGTCCATATCAACGGCGACCTTACGGAGGCCGTCAACGAGGGTGTTCGCCGCGGCTATCGCGACGGATATCTGCGTAAATCTGTCGTCAAAGACCCGCTGCGCAGAGTCAACACGGGCGACAACACTCCCGCAATGCTCTATATCGAGCTTGTTCCGGGCGATAAAATCGAGCTTACCGTTGCACCGAAAGGCTTCGGCAGCGAGAACATGAGCCGTATTGCAATGCTCAAGCCCTCCGACGGCATTGAAGGCGTGAAGAATTTTATTCTTAAAACGGCGGAAGAGGCGGGCCCCAATCCGTGTCCTCCGATCGTTATCGGCGTCGGTATCGGCGGAACGTTCGACAAAGCAGCATTGCTTGCAAAAAAAGCACTGATGCGCAGCACCGACGAGCGCAATGCGGATGAGTTTTATGCGGAGCTGGAAAATGAAATGCTCCGAAAGGTCAATGCGCTCGGCATCGGGCCGCAGGGCTTCGGCGGAAAAACCACTGCGCTTGCGGTCAATATCGAGGCTATGCCCACGCATATTGCAGGCTTGCCCGTTGCAGTGAACATCAATTGCCATGTTACAAGGCATAAGAGTGCGATAATCTGAGTTCGGGAGGAACAAACGAATGGAAAGACATATCACCCTGCCGTTAACGCGTGAGGAAGCGCGTACTATTAAAAGCGGCGAACAGCTCCTGCTGTCCGGCGTTATATACACCGCGAGGGATGCGGCGCATAAACGGCTTTGCGAACTTGTTGAAAAGGGCGAACCGCTGCCCTTTGATGTTAAAAACGCAACGATTTATTACGTCGGCCCCACTCCCGCAAAGCCCGGACAGGTCATAGGTTCGGCAGGCCCGACAACAAGCTACCGCATGGATGCGTATTCGCCGACGCTTATCCGCGAGGGCGAAACGGGCATGATCGGCAAAGGCAAGCGCAATGCGGAGGTTATCGATGCAATGAAAAAATACGGTGCGGTCTATTTTGCCGCAATCGGAGGCGCAGGTGCGCTGCTTTCAAGCTGCATCAAAAAGGCGGAGATAATTGCATACGAGGATCTCGGTGCGGAGGCGCTCCGAAGGCTTGAGGTTGAAAACTTCCCCGTGGTTGCGGTTATAGACAGCGAGGGAAACAACCTTTACGAAAAGGGCCGCAGAGAGTATCTTGAGACCGTGGACGCAAACGGAAATGCATAATTCGTTATGCTGTGCCGTATCGGCACAAGAACGATAAAAAACTTTTTTAAAACAGCCGGAACATCATCCGTCCCGAAATTGCAGGGCAGCGGGTGGTGTTCCGGCTTTTCCGCGCAGTGTCATTCGCGCGGACGATCGTCGTTTTGTTCAATCCCCATTCGTCGCTTTGCTGCGACAAGGTCATTGATAATAACACGGATATGTGACAATTCCTCCGTGCTCAGCCCGTCAACGATTATGGATGTTCGATTGTCCAGCCCGAGCAGAAAATCCGTTGATACGGAGAAGAAATCCGCAATTTTCATAAGCATTTCGATCGAGGGCTGAATATTTCCGTTTTCCCAGTTTGAAATGCTCTGTTTGGATACATTAAGTTTTTCTCCGAGTTCAACCTGGCTGATGCCGCGAACGCTGCGCAGCAGCCTTATGTTATCGCCCAACATGGCATGCAGTCTCCCTTCTTTGCTTTTTTTGTTGTGCAATTGTATTTTTATACGGATTCATGCGCCGTATACGGCAGGGCTGCACACCGACTTCGGATTTTACCGTAAGAAGGTTCGCTGTCTCCTGAATACAACCGCAGCTGTCGGTACAATTTTAAGGTCAATCTTTCCGATGCATAAATACCATGATATTGCATTAATGGACAACGAACAACTTCGCTCAAAGTGATGAAAAAAAGGTACAAATAAGGGCAGTGTTTGCATAATTTCGCCGAACGGAGAAAATTTTGCTCCGGCGGCGTTTCGTTGTCAAATTTGCTTTCAAAAACGAATAGATTTTATATTGAACCGCGTTTGCTGCATTTGGGTTCACGCAGCCGGGGAATTGTGTTATAATATGCAGAATTGCTGCGGCTTTTAAAATACATATGCGCACCGCTTTGCAGCGGGAATGCACTGCATGCCGCCTGAAAGGAAATAAAACAATGAGCAATATGACAAAAGTTATCATCGGCATCGTTCTGCCGTTTCTCGGAACAACGCTCGGTTCCGCAACAGTCTTCTTTCTGAAGAAAGAAATGAATTCAAAGCTTCAAAACCTTCTGCGCGGTTTTGCGGCGGGCGTTATGATCGCCGCTTCGGTATGGTCGCTGCTGATTCCGTCAATTGACATGGCGGAGGCTGCGGGCAAAACTGCGGCATGGCTGCCCGCCGTTGTCGGCTTTCTTATCGGCATCGGATTCATGCTGCTGTTGGACAGCCTGATTCCGCATCTGCATACGAATTCCGCCCGCCCGGAAGGCCGCCCCTCCGCAATGGGAAAAAACCTTATGCTGATGCTTGCCGTAACGCTGCATAATATCCCCGAAGGAATGGCCGTCGGCATCGTCCTTGCGGGCATGCTTAACGGAAACAATGCAATAAGTGCCTCCGGCGCAATAGCTCTCGCTGTCGGTATTGCGATTCAAAATTTCCCGGAAGGCGCAATAATTTCAGCCCCCCTCGCCGCAAGCGGAACCCCGAAAGGCAAAGCCTTTGCCTGCGGAACCCTCTCCGGTGTTGCCGAGCCTGTCGGCGCAATACTGACCATCCTCGTAACCTCTCTCGTAACACCCGTGCTGCCCTATATCCTCGCTTTCGCCGCCGGTGCAATGATCTATGTTGTCATCGAAGAACTTATCCCCGAGTCTCGGTCCGATGAGCACAGCAATGTCGGCACCGTCGGTGCCGCCCTCGGGTTCGCGCTGATGATGCTGCTCGATGTCGCCTTGGGGTGAGGGAAGAAGCTGTTTTGATACAAAACATATTGAGTAATGCTGCCTTGCGAAAACAAAGACGGAATTCGCATTGAACCCTCCGCAGTCTGTCAATCGACGGGCTGCGGACTTTAATTTAGGAATATATTTTTAACAACATTTGAATTTTCACATTTTTTTGCTATAATACAACTGTATTTAAACAGTGCGTGCGTACTTTGTCAACAGTTTGATAATCCACGAATAATTACTTACGGCATAAACGAAAGGAGATTCCGATATGAAATGCATATATTGCGGTTCGGAAGATGTCATTTATCGAAAATTTCATCACATATGGGAATGTCAGGATTGCGGCGAATCATTTGATCCCGACGAACGTGAAAGGATGACGGAGGAAATTAATGTTTTCTTCAGCTATGCGCATGACGATAAGAATTCAGAAAACGGTGCAGTCGTTGTTGACAGGCTGAAACAGCTCATTGAGGAAAAATCAGGCGGAAAAATCAAAATCTGGCTGGATACCTATTCCATTCCGAGGAATAAGGATTGGCGCGAGCTCATAACAAGCGGTATTGTCGAAAGCGATCGTTTTGTGGGTTTCATGTCCCGAAAGGCGTTGCGCGACCCCGGTGTTTGCAGAGATGAACTCGGAATCGCCGTCGGCAGCCGCTACGGGATCATAAGCTGCGTTTTGCTTGAAGGCGAACGCACACTGAACCCTCCCGCAGAGTTTACCGAGCGGCAGTGGATCGACCTTTCGGATTGGAAAAAGAAGCGGGATGAAGGCGAAGCGGAATTCGAACGCTTTCTGAACGATGCTGCGGACGAATTGATTGGCATTTTGAGAGATCCGGAAACGCTGCGCTTCAATCACGAAGTAAAAAAACTGAAGGAATCCCTCGGAATTTCCGCCGTTGACGAAATGACCCGCATTGACGAACTGCTGAAGTTCAAAATGACGGGGCGCGGCTGGCTTGAAGATCGAATCAACACTTGGCTGAACGACAAAAACGGTTCGCGCGTTATGACCCTTTATGCCGACCCGGGCGCGGGCAAATCACTTTTTTCGGCACATTTCCAATTTGCAAACCCGAACGTCATCGCTGCACTTGCCTGCGACAGCCGAAGCGAGGAATACAGCCAAACGGACAAAATCACCGATCGCCTTGCCTACCTTATCGCCCTGAGACTGCCGGATTATCGCCGGCAGCTGATGCATATTTTAACGGATAAAAACACATTGGCAAAAACGGGACACGACAGGTTCAACACCCTTATCGCAACCCCGCTCAGCAGGGTTATAGACGGTGAACGCTCTGCAAAGCTCATCATCATTGACGGATTGGACGAAGCAAAGAGCGGTGCGCTTGCCGAGTTTATCCGCAGCTATCATGACAAGTTGAAACCTTATATCCGCATACTTATCACCGCAAGGCCCGAACGCATGCTCAAGCGGCAGCTGGCGCCTTCCGCCGAATTCAGCTGCACGGAGCTGAATCTTGATGATTATGCCGAAATGAACGATGCCGATATCCGTCAATACTATGAAGAAAATCTCGAAGACCTGTTGAAAGACCGTACCGGCTGCGATGTTTTCATGGATCGCCTTGTTGAGGCAAGCCGCGGAATCTTCTACTATGCTTTCACGATCCTGCCGCAGCTGCGCGAGTCGCTCGAAAAAGGGGAGCCGCTCGAAGGCATGACCTTTCCGCAGGGGCTCAATGCCTTGCTGCTCGAAACCTTCCTGCGAAAATTCGGGGAACCGGACGCTTCCGGCAGTGTCGAAAAATACAATGCGTTCGTGCGCGAACCGCTTTCAATGGTCGCCGCCTCCCCCTATGCGCTCCGCGCTCCCGCTCAAAACGCTGCAAAAGATGCAGGGCTGGACGAACGCCCGGCTGGAGGATTTTCTGCGCCCGCTGGAAACGATGCTCGACCTCAGCGGCGGCTTCATCCGCCTTTTCCACAAATCCTTCACCGATTGGCTGAACGACAGCAAGGCTTCCGCTGCGTTCTATGCGCCACAGGAGGACGGCATACGGAGCCTTGCCGCTGCCTGCTTCAAAGCCTTTGAACAGGGTGCTGATGAAATGGATACATATGAGCTTGCAAATGCTTCACGCCTGCTGCGCAGTGCGGGAATGAAGAAGGAATACGAACAGCTCACCGATTCTTCGGAATACACCTCTGCACTGGAAAAACTCGCAAAAGCCTATGCGGATGACCGGCAGCATGGAAGAGCGGCGGAGCTCTATCTTGAATATGCGCGAATATTTAAGGAAAAATGCGAAAACAGCGGAAACCCTGACCATGCGCATGAAGCCGTTTGGGGCAATATTTATGCTTGCGATGCGCTGGTAGCTATGCTTGATTATCCTGCGGCGGAAGTCGCTGCAAATGCGGCGCTGAGAATTGCAGAAAAGTTTGCGAAAAAGTATCCGGATAACGCGCAAATGCAGCGCGACCTGAGCGTTTCGTATAACAATCTCGGCGAAATTGCGAAAGCACGGAACGATTATAGCGCGGCGGAGGGGTATTATGCAAAGGCTCTTGAAATCGGCGAAAAGCTTGCGGAAAAGTACCCGGATGATCCGGGAATGCAGTGCGACCTGAGCGTTTCGTATAATAAACTCGGTGATGTTGCGAAAGCACGGAACGATTATAAAGCTGCGGAAGGGTATTATGCAAAGGCTCTTGAAATCGGCGAAAGGCTTGCGGAAAAGTACCCGGATGATCCGGGAATGCAGCGCGACCTGAGCGTTTCGTATAATAAACTCGGCGTTATTGCGGAAGCCATGAACGATTATAAAGCTGCGGAGGGGTATTATGCAAAGGCTCTTGAAATCAGCAAAAGGCTTGCGGAAAAGTATCCGGATGACCCGAAATTGCAGAGCGACCTAAGCGTTCCATATGAAAGACTCGGCGTTATTGCGGAAGCCATGAACGATTATAAAGCTGCGGAAGGGTATTATGCAAAGGCTCTTGCAATCAGGGAAAGACTCGCGGAAAAGTACCCGGATGACCCGGGAATGCAGCGCGACCTTAGCGTTTCGTATAATAAACTCGGCGGTATTGCGAAAGCACGGAACGACTATAAAGCTGCGGAAGGGCATTATGCAAAGACTCTTGAAATCAGGGAAAAGCTTGCGGAAAAGTACCCGGAAGACCCGAACTTGCAGCGCGACCTTAGCGTTTCGTATATTAACCTCGGCGGTATTGCGAAAGCACGGAATGATTATAACGCTGCGGAAGGGTATTATGCAAAGGCTCTTGCAATCAGCGAAAGGCTCGCGGAAAAGTACCCGGATGACCCGCAGATGCAGCGCGACCTAAGCGTTCCATATGAAAGACTCGGCGTTATTGCGGAAGCCCTGAACGATTATACAGCTGCGGAAGGGTATTATGCAAAGACTCTTGCAATCAGCGAAAGGCTTGCGGAAAAGTACCCGGAAGACCTGGATTTTCAGCGCAATCTGAGCGTTTCGTATGATAGACTCGGCGATATTGCGAAAGCCTTGAACGATTATAAAACTGCGGAAGGGTATTATTCAAAGGCGCTTGAAATCGGCGAAAGGCTTGCGGAAAAGTACCCGTATGACCCGAACTTGCAGCGCGGCCTTAGCGTTTCGTATAATAAACTCGGCGACATTGCAAAAGCACGGAACGATTATAAAGCTGCGGAAGGGTATTATTTAAAGGCTCTTGAAATCAGGGAAAAGCTTGCGGAAAAGTACCCGGATGACCCGCAAATGCAGTGCGACCTGAGCGTTTCGTATGATAGACTCGGCGATATTGCGAAAGCCCTGAACGATTATAAATCGGCGGAAGGGTATTATTCAAAGACTCTTGAAATCCGCGAAAGGCTTGCGGAAAAGTATCCGGATGACCCGAATTTGCAGCGCGACCTGAGCGTTTCGTATGAAAAACTCGGCGTTGTTGCGGAAGCACGGAATGATTATAAAGCTGCGGAAGGGTATTATGCAAAGGCTCTTGGAATCGGCGAAAGGCTTGCGGAAAACTTTCCGCAGGTTCCGATGCTGAAGGACGATCTTGCCATTTCTCTTTTCAAGTGCGGGACATGCAGCGCGGACGGGAAACTTTCATCCGAACAAAAAGCGATGCTGCGCAGCGCTGCCGCGATTTGGGAGGAGCTTTACAAACAAACGGGATATGAATTGTATGCGGAGAGAAGAGAGGATGCTCAGAACCGATTGAATCAATGCAGTGAATAAGGAGGAAAGAATATGGAACAGGAGAAACCCGGATTTTTTGCGCAGCTGCGCGAAAAAATCAGAGCGTATCGCGAGATGAGAAAGTTGGTAAGAATGCTTAAAATCATGGAAAAAACCGATCGAAAGCTGACCAAAGCCATCGGAGAAGCGGATGAGCTGATCCAAAGCGGCGAAACGGACGACGAAGAATAAGCCGAATTTGACCCGCAGGGAACAGCGCGGGGAAGAAACGCTTCCGGAGGGGTGCACTTTCCGGAAGCGCAATTCATCAGTCACAAAACAATTGACAAATGTTGACGAATGCTGTATACTGTGAACGAAGATGCAGATATACTGTCACATAATCTTCACAAATCAACAAAAAAGTATTGCTGTTTGACCCTTTGGGGATTGCTTTTCGACGGAATGCGTCGAGGTAAATTTATCATTTTACCCTTTGGAGCAGGGGAATGCCCTGCCGAGATTTTATGCAAAGGAGAACATGCCATGCACGATAACACGGGAAACGCACAGAGAGTGTTCAACAAGTTTTGCGGCGCACCTGACAAATGCGGCATTACCTGAAAAAAGATGACGAAGAATTGAGCGTTTTATGCCGATTCAAAGGCAATGACCTTGTGATCCCCGCAACAATTGATTTTTAAAAGACTTTGAGCTTATGGTGGTTCGCTCGCAATTGCCCTGCATTGTTCCTGTTGAAAGAAGGGTTGAGTTCACACCGGCAGCTTCGGTTGTGAATTCATTGCGTGGAAGTTGAGATGTTTAACGAAAAGCTGTTTGCTCTTGCCAAGGGCATTGTGGATATTACAGCGTTTGTCAAATTGCCGGATGAAGAGTAACAAATAAAACAAGTCGTGCAATGCTTGGCGCGGCGAAGGAAGACTTTCGGAGGAAGAATGATAAAAAGGATAGTATCATTATTGACGGCGGCTTTACTGATTTGCGGCATTGTATTCGGTGCCGCAGCATCGGTCGTTTTTGCGGAGTCGCTTTATGTTCGAAAAATCGTTTCGGTTGTTTATGATGATTCCGCAAGCATGGGGGGTCAAAACTGGGCATATGCAAACTATGCCATGCAGACCTTCTGCGGCATGATGAACAGTGAGGATCAGCTTTTTATCACATATATGAGCGGGGTGCTGTACAACCCGCTGTACAAGCCCTGCAGTGCGGATCTGTCCTCCGGAGGCATTCAGGGCTCCGTGGATTCCATACGCATCCACCAGGACAGCGGTTCTACCCCGTATGATGCCGTTGACACAGCGATGGAAAAGCTCGAAAAAACGAAGGATTCGAATCCAAACACACAGTATTGGCTTGTGGTTATTACCGACGGCTATTTTAACGAGATGAACGGCATGTATGAAGACCAGGCGGTGAATATGCTGGATACCAATCTTGCCGATTTTACAAAGAAGACAATGCCGAACGGTACGAACCCGCAGGTGACTTTTCTCAGCATCGGCGACGGAGCTGTTTCTCCGACGGAAAAGACGGACAAGGGCATATTTACATATCATGCAGAGGATGCGGAAGGAATAATGACGACTATGTCCGCAATGGCGGACAGAATCTCCGGAAGAACACGTCTTTCAAACAGTGATATAACCCAAGTGAATGATACAACCATTCGGGTTGAGTCTGCAATACCGCTGCTGAACATTGTAATGCTCCTTCAACAGACGGATGCAAAGCCTGTAAAAACCGTGATGAACAACGAGCTGTCCGCCGACGTGAGCAGGGAAGTTCGAGTCAGTTTCCCGGACTTCAGCAATCTTCGGGGCGGGATTTTCATGGTTGGGGATTCAGCCAAAACAATGCCCGCCGGAACATATGAAATTACTTTTGATAAAAAAGTGAATATTGACGATTTGGTTATTCTGTTTGAA
>OGXQ01003171.1_pt1 | contig 10148 bp, 10 predicted proteins | sample 1576291 | NCBI WGS metagenome assembly OGXQ01 (sample SAMEA3541575, study PRJEB24748) | human gut metagenome | biome: human gut; feature: human-associated habitat; material: faeces | place: China | collected 2012 | reverse complement strand
CGGCCTTCTGGTCCGTAGCCAGACGCTCTATCCAGCTGAGCTAACGGCGCGTGTCTCATATCGGATAACGGTGTTATACTACCACAGCTTTCAGGGAAATGCAAGAGGAAATTTCAAATTTTTAGAAAAAATTTGGGGACAGGTCAAAACAATGAATTTGACAAGGGGCGTGTGGCAAGGGTAAAATATCATTGATTTTGATTTTTTACAAGGAGCACACTATGGAAAATATTTTCAAAGGCAGCAAAAACTATGTTGCGAGCCCAGAGCTGATGAATGCGGTGAACATCGCGATGGCGCTCAAAAAACCGCTTCTCATCAAGGGCGAGCCGGGCACGGGAAAGACGATGCTCGCCGAGGCTGTGGCCGAGGCGCTGGGCAAAAAGCTCATCATCTGGAGCGTCAAGTCCACGACGAAGGCACAGGACGGCCTGTACGTCTACGATGTGGTGCAGCGTTTATACGACAGCCAGTTCGGCACATCCGGCGTGGACGATATCGCAAAGTATATCAAGCTCGGCAAGCTCGGCGAGGCGTTTTCCGCCGACGAGCAGGTCGTGCTGCTGATCGACGAGGTCGACAAAGCAGACCTCGAGTTCCCGAACGACCTTCTTTGGGAGCTCGACAAGATGGAATTCTACATTCCCGAGACGAAGGAGACCATCAAGGCCAAGCACCGTCCCATCGTCATCATCACCTCGAACGCGGAAAAGGAGCTGCCGGACGCGTTCCTGCGCCGTTGCATCTTCCACTATATTGAATTCCCCGACCAGCAGCAGATGGAAAAGATCATCCGCGTCCACTTCGATCATGTCGGCGAGACGCTTTTGATGCAGGCGATGCAGGCGTTCTACTATATCCGCTCGATCGACTCGGTGGAGAAAAAACCCTCGACATCCGAGCTTGTCGACTGGATCCGCGCGCTCGAGCTTACCGGCGTGGACACGTCCCGCATCACGAAGGAGATCCCGTTCATCGGGGTGCTCCTCAAAAAGGACAAGGATATCTCCACCGTGCAGCGCCGACTGAGAAGATAAGAACGCCATGTTTACTGGATTTTTCTACCTTCTGCGCGCGCACGGCTTTCGCGTCAGCCTGAATGAGTGGATGACGCTCATCGAGGGGCTGATGCTGGACCTGCAGCACGATTCGCTCACGGGCTTTTACGAGCTCTGTCGCGCGGTGCTCGTCAAGTCCGAGGCGGATTACGACAAGTTCGACCAGATCTTCCTTGAATACTTTGACGGCGTGCCATATCAGGACGAGCTTCCCAAGGAGCTGATGGACTGGCTCAACAACCCTGCCGCCGCAATGGAGGAGTTCCGCAAGTTCCTGCGCACGCAGGGCTATGAGGAAAAGAGCATTGAGGAAATTCTCAAAATGTTCGAAGAGCGCCTCAGGGAGCAGACCGAGGAGCACAACGGCGGCTCGTACTGGATCGGTACGAACGGCTACTCAAACTTCGGCAATAGCGGCCACAGCCCGCAGGGCATCCGTGTGGGCGGGAAGAGCATGTACCGCCGCGCGTTTCAGGTGGCGGGGGAGCGCAGGTTCCGCGACTTCCGCAAGGACAATGTGCTCGATATCCGACAGTTTCAGATGGCGTTCCGCCTGCTGCGCCAGTATTCCGAGCAGACGCAGGAGGCCAAAACGGAGTTCGACGTGGATGGGACCGTGCGCGAGACCTGCGACAACGCGGGAACGCTGTCGGTCTGCTACAAGCGTCCGCGCAAAAATACCGTCAAGGTGCTGATGCTGATGGACTCCGGCGGCTCGATGGAGTATTATTCCAACCTCTGCTCCATGCTCTTCCAGGCGGCGCGGCAGTCGAACCATTTTAAAGAGCTGCACGTCTACTACTTCCACAACTGCATTTATTCAAGCGTCTATACCGACCCGCGGATGTACCGCGAGCACGCGGTGCCGACGGACTGGATCCTGCAGAATTTCGGCAGCGAGTACAAGGTCATTTTAGTCGGCGATGCGCTGATGGACATGTACGAGCTGATGGAAAAGCGCTACGACTACCGCACCGGCGAGGCGAAATGGTCGGGCCTCGATCAGATCAAGCGCTTCTGCGAGCACTACGACCACCTGATCTGGCTCAATCCCGAGGAGCCCCCGCGCTGGGGCGGCTACTGGGGCGAGAGCTACGGCTATATCGCAAGGGCGGTGGACATGTACCCGCTGACCGTCGACGGTCTCGAGCGCGGCATGAAAAAGCTGCTCGTGAACCGGTAAAGGAATAAAAAAGAGGACGGGAGTTTGCCGTGTGCCGATAAGACAGTAATTTGAGAAAACTACAAAATCGGCAGCTGCTAGGTAGGATTGGACAGCAAAACAGGCGGCACTCAGCTTCGGTTGGGTGCTGCCTGTTTTTGTACATCTGAGGGTTGAAAATTGCTTGTTTTCCCCTCTGTGTGGCTTTGTTCAAAAGTGAGCATATCTGGCTTCATTTATTCACATAGATTAAGTTTGAAACATGAAAAAGGCCACATTTCAACATATTGATTATACGGATCAGAGAATCACTTTACGATGAAGTCATTATACATAGCAGCATAAATTTTTGCTTGAATAAGCATCACTATTTTACATGCAGGAAAAGTGACCCAAACGGAGCGAATAAACCGATTATACTAATTCTCTGAAATATGCCACATTATCTTGAAAAAGCAGAAGAAAATGAGTATAATATAATGTGTACACACTATTCAGGGATACCCAATTAGAGCTATGGAGGAAAAATGAAGCTATCATCCTTTTTTCACTTCGCTGCTTTTGGCGTAAAGACGATTCTGCTTAGAAAGAAATCACCAATCCTTGGAACTGTAATCCTAACAGACAAATGCAATTTGCATTGCAAGCACTGTTCCGTCAACAATATTACAGCAATCGTCCATCCATATGAACAGATCTGGCAAGAAATGCAGCGGCTATATGACATGGGAGTTCGCATTTTGTTCTTCTGCGGTGGCGAAACATTTCTTTGGAAAGATGGCGAACGCACTCTCAGAGATTTGGTTATAGAAGCAAAGAACATGGGTTTTCTCATCGTCAACGTAGTTACGAACGGAACGTTTCCCATTGATCTCCCAGAAGCAGATTTGATTCTTTTGAGCTTGGACGGAGATAAGCAGCGCCATAATGAAGTTCGTGGTGACACCTACGACACTATTATGAAGAACATCAGCAATGCTACCGCAGACAACATCTGTTTCTATATGGCAATCAATCAAATCAATAAAGATCGTGTACGAGATGTCTGTCTAACGGCTCGTGACACTAAAAATGTCCGTGCAGTATCATTCAATTTCCATACACCATATCCTGACACAAAAAAATTAGCTCTGACTAAAGAGGAAAAAGCCAAGTGCTGTGATACGATAACTCAAATGATGAAAGAAGGCGCACCTGTATTCAACCTAAAAAGTGCGTTTCCATATCTTATTGAAAATCGTTTTCCTACGCCTTGCCATCAGTGCGTAGTGATGGAAAACGGAAAGTTGTCTACTTGCGGGCGCTGTATAGATGTTCCTGGCCTTTGCGACCAATGCGGATACTTTTTTGTTGCTGAATATACGCTTCTGTTCAGAGGCAATCCCAAAATAATCATTGAGATGCTTCATACATACTTGAAGTATATTTAGGAGTAATATGAGCTTCATTACAGGTTTAACGAGAATGTGGCTTACACGGACAGCGAAGCCATTTACGTTCAAAAATGGATATGACCAGATATTGCCGTATGCAGAATGTGAAAACCTTGGGCTGTATGTTCATATCCCTTTTTGCAAAAGTATCTGCAACTTTTGCCCTTATTGCAAAGTGCGGTATTCTGCTGAATTGTGTGATAGGTACATAGATTCTTTGATTCAAGAAATACACATTGTGGGCAGCCAACATGCGGAGCATAGAAAAGCAACCAGCCTATACTTCGGTGGTGGGACACCTGCACTCGCAGCCAACCGTATAAAAGAAATCGTTAATGCATTGAGTGAGCACTTTATTATCACAGAGGGGATTGGACTGGAACTTCATCCCGATAATGTGAATGTGGAAACGCTGCAAATGTTGAAAGATGCAGGTGTAACAAAAATCAGCATCGGCATTCAATCATTCTGCGATAAGTATCAGAAGATTCTTGGCAGAAAGAAAATTGATACCGCAGAAATGATGTCTGCGTTGTCTGCCGTTTCTTTTGAAACTGTTTCCATGGACTTTATCTTTGCGCTGCCTGGACAAACCTACGATGATTTGAAGTCGGATATTGATACTGCTTTTTTATTGGGGGCAAATCACGTTGCCATATACCCATTCATTGATTTCACTTTTACAGAAAGTCCCGTTACTGCAATGCCTAAAAAAGATAAACGAGAGTTGCTGGATGCCATTACTCAATACTGTTTAGGAAAAGGATACTCTCGAAATTCTATCTGGACTTTCTCAAGTGGAACGGATGCAAACTACTCATCCATGACCAGAGATAATTTCCTCGGATTCGGTTGCTCTGCTACGAGTCTATTCAAAGAGCAATTCAAAATCAATACTTTTGATGTAGATTCCTACTGTGAAAGAATTCGTTCCGGGAACCTCGCCACATCATTGACAATTCGCTTTACCAAGCGGCAACGGATGGTTTATTGGCTATTTTGGACAGCATACAGCACGAGAGTAACTGCCGAAGATTTTGAAAAATTCTTTGGTGTGTCATTGAAAAAAATGTATGGATTCGAGCTTTGGGTTGCCAAACAATTAGGGCTTGTCAAGGAACACAACGGCACTTATGAAATGACGCTAAAAGGTGCCTTCTACTATCATTACTATGAGAACTTTTACACGCTATCTTATATCGACAAGATGTGGGGTATCATGCGAAAAGAAGCATTTCCCGAACAGATTGAACTGTAAAAGAACGGAGATCGCTCAATGCCAGACAACAGGAATCGCAAGCGACCGATACAGGTCAAATTTTTCGTAGATGAAAGAGAACTCGGCTTGATAAAGGCGAGGATGGTGCAGCTTGGGATAGATAATATGAGCGCTTACCTTCGCAAAATGGCGATCGACGGATATGCAGCAAAACCGGATTTGCCTGAACGCCGTGAACCCAAAAATCCATGACTCGCTTTCCGAAGATAGATTGATATTCAGCTCCGCAGGAGCGTAGCCAATTTCTTAGAAATCGTTAAAGGGTTTGGGATGTTTCCCAACAAGATTTTGCAAAAGGTCAGCAAGGCTGAAATTTTGCAAAACGCACGAGTGGGTACCTGAACGCGGCTTACAAATATGACAGCGACGCGCTCGTGGCCGACAACACGAAGTTCACCATCTCCAACCTTGACGCAAGCGACAAGCTTGTCGCGCTCTACACCAACATCAAGGCCGACCGCAAGCTCGACAAGGACGATGTGTTCGGCTACTACAAGCTCTCCTCCATCGGCAAGGCCAGCAACCAGGAGATCGAGATCTTCCAGCTCTTCAAGGATCGTCCGGTCGAGACCGCGACCGTGGGCTGGGTCGGCGTCGGCAACATGTCCTACAACGTGTTTGTCCCGTACTATCCCATGCTGATTGACAGCATGTACTCCGGCTATCAGGTCAGCACCGCGTCCGCGAAGTTTACGACTGAAAAGCCCGACACCTTCTGCACCTACGGCACGAGCTGGGCGCAGGATGCCGAGGGCAACTGGCAGCGTGTTTCCGGTTTCAAGACCTATCCGAGCAACTGGAAGGATTCCTATTACTTCACGTTTGAGGGTCTCGGCGGTTACATCGCCAACGCCGACAAGATCACCGGCAAGCCCCTGAAGGCCGAGGCCAAGGCCTACGTCGCCGATAAACTCGCCGCCCTCCAGCAGGAGCTCTACAAGGACTTCGTCACGACCGACCAGCTCGCCAAGGCGGATGATGCCCGCGCCCTTGCCACCGAGAACGGCAAGACCATGGCTGAAAAGGCCCACAAGCTGGGCGTTGAGCTCGTCGAGTACATCACGAAGGACGAAGCCCTCCAGCCGAGCGTGTTCACCGATGTCAAGGAAGGCGCCTACTATGTGGACGCTGTGAACTGGGCCGTGGATAAGAAGGTCACCTCCGGTAAGACCGAGACGACCTTCGCCCCCAACGACTCCTGCACCCGCGCGCAGGCCGTCACGTTCCTGTGGCGCGCCGCCGGCAGCCCCGAGCCGACCGCAAGCGAGATGACCTTCACCGACGTGAAGGCGGACAGCTACTACTATAAGGCCGTCCTGTGGGCCGTCGAGAACAAGATCACCTCCGGCATGAGCGACACGCTGTTCGCGCCCGACGCGACCTGCTCGCGCAGCCAGATCGTGACGTTCCTGTACCGCATGCAGAACAGTCCTGAGAGCAAGGCAGAGAATCCGTTCACCGATGTCAAGGCGGACGCCTACTACGCAAACGCCGTCCTGTGGGCCGTGGAAAACGGCGTGACCACCGGTGCGAGCGCGACGACTTTCGACCCCGCGGGCGACTGCACGCGCGGTCAGATCGTCACTTTCCTCTATCGTTGCCTGAGCAAGTAAGCGATAAAAGCAAACAGGAGAGCCCCCGAAGAAAACCTTCGGGGGCCTTTTTTGCGGAACGGGTGGGAGAAATATCAACAGAAGTTGATGTTGCGTTGAGAAAGAGTTCATCTGCTTGCGGTAAAAATATAAAATCTGATGTTGTAAGTTCCGGCGGGGATGCCCGTAGATGAGGTTTTTATCTTTCAGGAAGGAAGAAACGAACGATGCGAGTGAAGATTATTTCCGACAGCACGTGCGACCTGTCGCCCGCGCTGCTCGAGTGCTATGATATTGCCGTCACGCCGCTGTGCGTCATCAAGGACGGCAAGGACTTCCACGATGGTGTGGACATCACGCCCGCCGACATTTTTGCCCACGTGGACGGCGGCGGAGACCTTTGCAGCACGTCGGCGGTCAGCCAGTACGAGTACGGCGAGATGTTCGCGCGCTACGCGAACGAGTATGACGCGGTGGTGCAGATCACCATCGGCGCGAATTTCTCCTGCTGCTATCAGAATGCCTGCGCCGCGGCGCAGGAGTACGAGAACGTCTTTGTGGTCGATTCGGAGAATCTGAGCACCGGCCAGGGCCTTCTGGTCGTCGCGGCGGCGAAGCTCGCCGAGCAGGGCCTTTCCGGCGCGGAGATCGCCGAGCGCGTGCGCGCGCTCGCGCCGAAGGTCGAGGCGAGCTTTTTGATCGAGCGCCTCGACTACATGCGAAAGGGCGGCCGCTGCTCGGCTGTGGCCGCGCTGGGCGCGAATCTTCTGCACCTGAAGCCCTGCATCGAGGTGCGAAACGGCAAGATGGCCGTGTGCAAGAAGTACCGCGGCTCGTTTGAAAAGTGCATCCGCCAGTATGTAAAAGAGCGCCTTGACGGGCGCGAGGACATCGCGCCGGAGCTCGCGTTCATCACCCACGCGGCGGCGGACGCGAACGTCGTGGCCGCGGCGAAGGAGGAAGCGGCACAGTACGGATCGTTTGAGACCGTCGAAGAGACGCAGGCGGGCTGCACCGTCTCGTGCCACTGCGGCCCGAACACGCTCGGCATCCTGTTTGTGAGAAAGTAAAGGAGAAACCACCGTATGGCTCGCCATACGGTGGTTCTTTTTCAGCATTTTGCGCTTTTTCGCCAAAAGATGACCGCGAGCGCGGTGCAGACCGCGATGGCGGCGGCGTAGGGGATGACGAGCAGAAACGCGGTGCTCGCCGGTGCGCTGTAAGAAGCATAGCGGATGCCCCAGAGCATGTCGCAGTAGTTGAATGCGACGGCGGCGCACATCACATCGGAGAGCAGGATCGCCAACGCGGCGAAGGTACAGGACAGAGCTTTCATGGAGAGACCTCCTTATTTGTGTTTGGTGCTTTTGAGCAGCAGCGCCGCGCCCGCGGCGATGGCCGCGACGCAGAGCAGCAGAAAAATGCCACTGCCGTCGATGCGGATCATCGACGATCCGCTGATCTGCGCGGGAACGGACGGGACAAGGATCGACAAAACGCCAGAGACGATCAGCACGGCCGCGCCGTCTTTTAGAAGGTAGTCGAGCGAGACGCCGAAGTAATTGCTCAGCGCGAGGAGCTTGTCGCTCTCGGGCGTCGCGCTGCCGCCCTCCCATTTAGAGATGGCCTGACGCGAGACGTTCAGCGCCTCTGCAAGCTGCTCCTGCGAAAGACCGCTCTTTTTGCGCAGTGTGTAGAGTTTTTCAGGTAGTGCCATGGTTCCTCCTTTCGCAAAAAGCATAGCGTTAGTGTGCGCAAAATGCCATGTATTGCAGTAGACAATTGCGCAACCGTGGGTAGCAATGAAGACTTTTTGCGGAAAACAGTCCTGTTTTTGCCCATTTTACCATGCGGAGGGGGAAAGCGCCAGCGGAGAGCAAAAAATCGCCCGAACTGGAATTTGTTCGGGCAATTTTGGTTCAGTTCTGTTCCTCGGAGGGGGCGTTCTTCTTTTCAAGCTCCGCGCGCAGCATGCGGTTTTCAGCCTGCAGGGCGTCAAGCTTGTCGTTCAGCGGGGCGAGCTGCTTTTTGAGCTCGCGCGCGACGATGCCCTGATAGAATTTGTACCGGCTCGCTGTGCCGGCTGCGGCGCACACGACAGTCACGCCGCCGGCGATGAGGCCGGCCTTTTTCCAGTCGACCTTGCGGACGACTTGCAGCACGGCGCGCTGGTCGAGCTTTTTGCCGCGCAGCGGCGCGGGCGCAGCGCTCTCCGCGCGCACGGGGAGAATGTGGATGGTTTCGAGCATTTTCATCGGATCGTCCTCCTTGATCCATGTTATTTTTCGACTCTAAAGGTATCATGCCGCATGCGGAATGTCAACCGCGGGGATGCGTTGCAATGGATAGAAAAACGTGCTATGATGACCGAAGATTTTTGATTCGAAAGGAAGCGAGGGGAGCGATGCTCCCGCGTTGACATGATCGCGATTCTGCTTGCGCCGGTGTACCTGCTGGCGAATTACTATTTACTGCGCCGCGTGATGGGCTGGGTGAAGGCATGGTTCCCGTTTTTCCGCACAGCGCGCCACTGGGCGCTGCCCGTGGCTGTGCAGGCGTTTCTGGCCTGCTCCATCGTCATCGCGTTTTTCCTGCCGGAGGGGCGGGCGCGGCGCGTGATGAAGCTCATCGGCAACTACTGGCTCGGCGTACTGCTGTATGTGCTGCTCGCGGTCATCGCGGCGGACCTGCTGCGGCTGCTGCTGGGGTACGTGCTGCCGTTCAAGCACATTTTCGTCACGACACAGATGCACCGCATCGCGGGCTGTGTGTGCGCGCTGGTCATTTTGATCGCATCCATCTGGGGCGTCGTCAACGCGCGCATCATCCACGTGACGCCGTATGACGTGACGGTCGATAAGACTGTTGAGGGCATGGACGAGATGAAGGTTGTGCTCGTGGCCGACCTGCACCTTGGCTACAACATCGGCGAAAAGCAGATGCAGCAGATGGTAGACAGGATCAACGAACAGGACGCCGACCTCGTCGTCATCGCGGGAGACATCTTCGATAACGAGTGGGAGGCGGTGGAAGCCCCTGAGACCATCGCCGCCACGCTGCGCAGCATCCGGTCGAAATACGGCGTTTACGCCTGCTACGGCAACCACGACATCGAAGAGCCGGTGCTCGCAGGCTTCACCTTCCGCCAGAGCGAGAAGAAGGAGAGCGACCCGCGCATGGACGAATTCTTGAAGGACGCGAACATCACGCTCCTGCGTGACGAGGGCATGCTCATCGACGGAAAGTTCTACCTTTATGGCCGCCCCGACGCTCACCGCCCGGGCCGCGGCATCGAGACGCGCAAGACGCCCGATGAGATCACGGCAGGTCTGGACAAGGATAAACCCATCATCGTCCTCGACCACCAGCCCAAGGAGTTACAGGAGCTCGCGGACGCGGGCGTCGACATAGACCTCTGCGGCCACACGCACGATGGACAGATGTTCCCGGGAAATCTCACCATCAAGCTGATGTGGGAAAATGCCTGCGGGTATCTCCAAAAGGGAAAGATGCACAACATCGTCACCTCCGGCGTCGGCCTGTTCGGACCCAACATGCGCTTGGGGACAAAAGCAGAGATTTGTCCGATTACTATCTATTTTGCATGAATGCAAAGCACTTTGC
>OGXQ01003161.1_pt1 | contig 10176 bp, 9 predicted proteins | sample 1576291 | NCBI WGS metagenome assembly OGXQ01 (sample SAMEA3541575, study PRJEB24748) | human gut metagenome | biome: human gut; feature: human-associated habitat; material: faeces | place: China | collected 2012 | reverse complement strand
TGTACCCACTATAGCCATCGCACATCAGATAACCCTTGAAGCCGTGAAGAAAATCCACAGCATTGTCTCCGGCCCGGGTCTCCGAATATTTATAGAGGATAATAGGTATTCCTCCGTCTTCACCGCTGCGGAACAGCCACATATATGACTTTGTCTGAGCGCGGCGTTCCGGTTCATGCAGAACCTGAAGTGGCGTTTCATCTGCCATCGCGAATCCACGTTCCAGAAGTTTCCTGTGGAAGTATTCGTACATAGGAAGAAAAAACGCTTCGGAATTCCGGATCACCCAGTTTGCCATAGTAGCTCTGGTGATCTCTACGCCATACTGTTTCCAGTCCTTTTCCTGACGGTAGTATGGAAGACCATTACAAAACTTCTGGTACATTACCCAGGCAACTGTTCCGGCAGAAGCCATTCCATAAAGCATATGGGCTCTGCCATCTTTTCCTTTTTTAATGACCGGAATATCCTGAAGTTTGCACTGCGGACACTCATAGTTCTTACTATAGTATTCATATACTTTCAGTTTTGCCGGTACAAAAACCAGCTCCCGGCGGACAAACTCTTCCCCGATTTCTTTCAGTGGAGTACCACAGGAAGGGCAGAGTTTCTCTTCCTCAGAAAGTTCCAGATACTTTTTCTCAACAGGAACTCCCTTAAACCGTTCAGCGTCTGTAGCTCTTGCTTTTCGTTTTTTTGCTGTTTTTTCCGGAAGAAGTGCTTCAAGATCCTCTGCTTTTACAGCTTCTGGATTCTGTTCCAGTTCCGCTTCATTGAAAAAGTTTAACTGGCCTGGAATATCGATGGTTCTTTTTTCGCTGGAGGTGCCAAACAGTTTTTTACGGAGAAGGTCTATCTCTTCTTTCAGGTTATCCCGTTCCTGGGTAAGAGACTCTTCCCGTTTATTGGCAGCATCGACAGTTGCCTGAAGTGTTTTTATCATCTTTTTGAGATCGTTTATCATGTCCTTCAGCTCATGGAGCTGGATATCTTTAGAACTGTCTGCCACTGCTTTTTCCTCCTGTTTCTGATATTTCCATTATACCAGAAAACAGGGACTTTTCCCAGCAAAACAGCGGATTTACCAAGACTTGAAAGTGCTGAAAATACAGCAAAAAATGCGAGTTTTATGTGCATCTTTTTCATGTTGACTTAATCGCTTTTGGCTGCTCAATATCAAGGCCAGACATCAGCCAGTCGAACTCCCGCCATGTAAGATTCCGGACTTCAGATTTATTTCTGGGCCACCGGTAAGAACCTTGGGCAGTCAGTCTTTTGTAGATCATAACGATTCCATCCGGTTCTTTTAAAATAGCTTTGATGCGGTCACATTTACGTCCACAAAAAAGAAAAAGTGCATGGTCGATCTCCATCGAAAACTGTTCCTGGATGATCGCACACAATCCATCAATGGACTTGCGCATATCGGTTCTGCCACAGACGATATAGATTGCATCAACACTTGAGATATCCGCTAACATAGTGACTCCTTCAGCGTATCCATAAGCATCTTCAGAAGTACCGGTTTGATCTCATTACTCATTCGTATAAGCAATCCGTCTGCTTCGATTTCAATCGTATGTGAATTGTCAAGGTGCATAGGACTGTTTCCATTATCTGGAATCAGTCCTGCCGGAGAAGACTCCGGTTCTATAGCGATCTGGACTACATCCTGTTTATGGGACGTAAGGTGAAGAGTGCTAGCTTTTCCAACTGGATCCGGTATCTGGCAGGCTTTTTTGCGGAGACGGGTAACTGCATTGTAAAAACAGCTGGGAGATATCCCGTGTTCATTACACCATGCAGCATCTGTCAGGCCACTTTGTCTGCATTCGGTTACCAGTTCCATCCATTCATCCAAGGAACGTCCTGGAGCACGTTTATTACTCATAATGAAACCTCCAAATGTAGTAAATTTCTATCTCCTATCAAGGGGAGTGTAGAAAAAATCTATTTACTATCATTATGAGTTTAAAAACGTAGACAGTAAAGCTACCCAAGATTTAAGCGCTTACGAAAGAAAAAATATTAGATTTGAGATAGGAGATTTAAAAGACTTAGCAACTATTATGAGTAAATCTGAATTCTTGAAAACTTTATAAATGGGTGATTTCCTGCCTAAATTTGTAATCATTATGATTATAAAATAGGAAACGATAAAGAAATAGTGAGCGTGGTCCTGCTTAGTGGACGATTCAAAATGAGTAGAGATAAATACAAAATCTATTGCAGTCTATTACGCAAGATATGATAAAGAATAAAGATTGATGCATAGTCGATTGATTTCAAGATTAGGATTAATCGGTTATAGTTATGCACTAATGTTCAGAGGAGAGTTTTTTAGAGATGTGCTATATAAGAATATTTGAATTATGCGATAGATTATTATTAAATAATAAAATAGAGAGAAAAAGATGCAAGCGATGTCCTGCATCTTTTTTACAAAGAAAATATGTATGTCAAAGGGAATGTATGTTCGATATATTCTTGATTTATATCGGCAATTATGATAGCATGTTACCATGATAATAGTAGTGATGGGGAAAAGTACACAAAGTTATGTACGGATTTTTGGGTTGATATTAGACATAGTAAGAGAAAATTTCACTATGGAACATTTTGGATTAGTATCGGAATACGCCCTTACCGGCGATCAGCCGCAAGCTATTTGTTTTGCTCATTAATAAGGCAATTTTTATTACAGCAACTATAGAGAAAGAGAATAAGTTTAATTGTAAAGGAATTGAATTTGAAATCGAAATTCGAAATAAAGTAAAGGAGAAATTATGGATCATTTTGAATTAGTATCAGAATATGCTCCGACCGGCGACCAGCCGCAGGCCATCGACCAGCTTGTAAAAGGCTTTCAAGAAGGAAACCAATGCCAGACTTTACTGGGAGTTACAGGCTCTGGCAAGACGTTCACAATGGCAAACGTCATACAACAATTAAATAAACCAACACTCATAATCGCACACAACAAAACGCTGGCTGCGCAGCTATATGGAGAATTCAAAGAATTCTTCCCGAATAATGCGGTAGAATACTTTGTCTCCTACTACGACTATTACCAGCCGGAAGCTTATGTTCCGTCCTCGGACACATACATTGCCAAAGACTCTTCCATCAATGATGAGATTGACAAGCTTCGCTTATCTGCCACAATGGCATTGACGGAACGGCGGGACGTGATCATAGTTGCCAGTGTATCGTGTATTTATGGTTTGGGAAGTCCTGTAGATTATCAGAATATGGTGATTTCTTTACGCCCGGGCATGACAAAAGACAGAGACGAGGTTATGGCAAAATTGATAGAAATCCAGTATGACCGTAATGACATGGATTTTCACCGCGGAACTTTCCGTGTTCGCGGCGATGTGGTGGAGATCATACCGGCGTATGAGAGCGATGTGGCGATTCGTATCGAATTTTTCGGAGATGAAGTTGAGCGGATTACGGAAATTGATATTTTGACAGGAGAGGTCAAAGACGAATTGTCACATGTGGCGATTTTCCCGGCGTCACATTATGTGGTGGATAAAGAAAACATAAAGCGTGCTGTAAATGATATAGAAAAAGAACTGGATGAGCGTGTGAAGGAGTTTAAACATGCAGATAAACTTTTGGAAGCGCAGAGAATTGCAGAGAGAACAAATTTTGATATTGAAATGTTGAAAGAAACCGGATTTTGTTCCGGAATCGAAAACTATTCGCGGCACTTGGCAGGACTTAGTCCCGGGCAGGCGCCATATACATTGATAGATTATTTCCCGGATGATTTTATTATTATGATTGATGAATCGCATAAAACCATTCCTCAGATCGGAGGTATGTATCACGGAGATCAATCAAGAAAATCTACCTTGGTAGATTATGGATTTCGTCTTCCGTCTGCGAAGGATAACCGTCCGCTGAACTTTGAAGAATTTGAGAGCAAGATCAACCAGGCGTTATTTGTATCTGCAACACCGGGAGTATATGAAGAAGAACATGAGCTTCTCCGTGTGGAACAGGTGATTCGTCCGACCGGACTGCTCGATCCGGAAGTTGTCGTGCGTCCTGTAGAAGGTCAGATAGACGATCTGATCGGGGAAATAAACAAAGAAATTTCCCAAAAGAATAAAGTTCTCGTAACAACTCTGACAAAGCGGATGGCAGAAGATTTGACGGATTATATGCGTGAGGTGGGAATTCGTGTGAAATATTTGCATTCGGATGTGGATACACTGGAACGTACAGAGATTATTCGTGATATGCGTTTAGATGTATTTGATGTGCTTGTGGGAATCAATCTTTTGCGAGAAGGTCTGGATATTCCGGAAATTACGCTTGTAGCGATATTGGATGCGGATAAGGAAGGATTTTTGCGTTCGGAAACGTCATTGATACAGACAATAGGACGTGCGGCGCGTAATGCACAAGGGCATGTTATTATGTATGCGGATAAGATAACGGAATCTATGCAGCTGGCGATCGATGAAACAAAACGGCGTCGTGAGATTCAGATGAAATATAATGAAGAGCATGGTATCACACCAAAGACGATTCAAAAATCAGTACGCGACCTGATCAGTATTTCTAAAAAAGTTGCGGCAGAGGAGCTGAAACTGGAAAAAGATCCGGAATCTATGAGCGTAAAAGAACTTAAAAAGCTGATTGCCGATCTTACAAAACAGATGAAGAAAGCGGCGGCAGAACTGAATTTTGAAAGCGCGGCAGAATTGCGGGATAAGTTGACAGAATTGAAAAAAATGTTGAATGAAATAGAAGGATAAAATACAAAATAAAATATGACTACAGGGAGGAAAAAGACGGATTATGAGTACGAAAATGGATGTTCGGAAATATATCAAAATAAGGGGAGCGAATGAGAATAATCTTAAAAATATAGATGTGGACATTCCCCGGAACGAACTTGTTGTACTTACAGGATTGAGCGGTTCGGGCAAATCTTCCCTCGCGTTTGATACGATTTATGCAGAAGGGCAGAGAAGATATATGGAATCATTATCTTCCTATGCAAGACAGTTTTTGGGGCAAATGGAGAAACCGGATGTGGAAAGCATAGAGGGACTGTCGCCTGCAATTTCCATTGATCAAAAGTCGACAAATCACAATCCGAGATCTACGGTCGGAACAGTGACTGAAATTTATGATTATTTCAGACTTTTATATGCAAGAGTCGGAATTCCTCATTGTCCTAAATGTGGAAAAGCAATTTCAAAGCAAACAGTCGATCAGATGGTTGATCGAATTATGTCAATGCCGGAAGGAACGAAAATCCAGCTTCTTGCTCCGGTCGTAAGAGGCCGGAAAGGAACACATGCAAAATTATTGGAAAAAGCAAAGAAAAGCGGATATGTGCGTGTACGTGTAGACGGAAATATGTACGAATTGACGGAAGAGATTATTCTTGACAAGAACTTGAAACATAATATTGAGATTATTGTTGACCGATTGATCGTAAAACAGGGGATTGAGAAGAGGTTAACAGATTCTGTGGAAAGTGTTCTGCATTTATCGGAAGGTTTGCTCAGTGTAGATGTGATCGGCGGGGAGATGTTGAATTTCAGTCAGAGCTTTTCCTGTCCGGATTGTGGGATCAGTATCGAAGAGATCGAACCAAGAAGTTTTTCATTTAATAATCCCTTTGGGGCATGTCCGACATGTTATGGATTAGGATATAAGATGGAGTTTTCAGAGGATTTGATGATTCCGGATCCGTCATTGTCGATTAATGAAGGTGCAATAGCGGTATTAGGGTGGCAGTCTTGTACAGACAAATCAAGTTTTACTCATGCGATACTTCAGGCGCTGTGCAGAGAGTATCAATTTGATCTGGACACACCGTTTGAAAAATATCCGAAGAAGATTCATGATATTATTCTTCATGGCACAAACGGGAAAGAGGTGAAAGTATTTTATAAAGGCCAGAGAGGCGAAGGCGTTTATGATGTTGCGTTTGAAGGGTTGATTAAAAACGTAGAGCGCAGATATAAAGAAACCGGTTCGGAGACGATGAAAGCCGAATATGAGACATTTATGAACATAACTCCGTGTTCGGCATGCCACGGGCAACGTCTGAAACCGGGAGCTTTGGCGGTAACCGTCGGAGAAAAAAATATTGCAGAAGTAACGTCGATGTCTATCGGAAAATTGCAAAATTTTCTTGAAGAGCTTGTATTAGGAGAAACACAGATGCTCATCGGAGGGCAGATTTTGAAAGAAATCAGAGCTCGGATCAAATTTCTTATGGATGTGGGACTTGATTACTTGACGTTGGCTCGCGCTACCGGAACACTTTCAGGCGGTGAGGCGCAGAGAATACGTCTGGCAACGCAGATCGGATCGGGTCTTGTGGGAGTAGCATATATTTTGGATGAGCCAAGTATAGGACTTCATCAGCGGGATAATGACAAGCTTCTTGCAACATTAAAGCATCTTCGTGATCTGGGAAATACGCTGATAGTCGTAGAGCATGACGAAGATACAATGATGGAGGCGGATTATATTGTAGATATAGGACCGGGAGCGGGAGAACACGGAGGCGAGGTTGTTGCCGTCGGAAATGCGAAAGAGATCATGAAAAATGAAAATTCGATTACAGGCGCATACTTATCGGGAAGGATCAAAATTCCGGTTCCGCAAGAGCGCAGACAGCCTAAGGGATGGTTGAAGGTGGTCGGCGCCCGGGAAAACAACTTGAAAAATATCGATGTGTCATTTCCTCTTGGAGTTATGACTTGTGTTACCGGAGTTTCAGGTTCGGGAAAAAGCTCTCTTGTAAATGAAATTTTGTATAAAAGGCTTGCACGTGATTTGAATCGCGCGAGAACAATTCCGGGAAAACATAAAAAAATAGAAGGGTTAGATCAGGTAGATAAGGTGATTGATATCGATCAGTCGCCGATCGGGCGAACCCCAAGGTCAAATCCGGCAACCTATACAGGTGTGTTTGATCTGATAAGAGATTTGTTTGCGGCAACTCCGGATGCAAAAGCGCGCGGATATAAGAAAGGGCGGTTTAGTTTTAATGTGAAAGGCGGACGCTGCGAGGCGTGCTCGGGAGACGGCATTCTTAAAATCGAAATGCATTTTTTGCCTGATGTATATGTTCCGTGTGAAGTTTGCGGGGGAAAGCGATATAATCGAGAGACTTTGGAAGTAAAATATAAAGGGAAAACGATTTATGATATTCTCAACATGACAGTGGAAGAGGCGTTGGAATTTTTTGCTCATGTTCCGAGTATCAGGCGCAAGATAGAGACATTGAACGATGTAGGTCTTTCTTATATCCGTCTCGGACAGCCTTCTACAGAATTGTCCGGAGGTGAAGCACAGCGCATTAAGCTGGCAACGGAACTTAGTAAACGGAGTACAGGAAAAACTGTGTATATTTTGGATGAGCCGACGACAGGACTTCATTTTGCGGATGTGCATAAATTGACGGAGATCTTGCGGCGTCTGACAGATGACGGAAATACGGTTATTGTAATCGAACACAATCTGGATGTTATAAAAACAGCAGATTACATTATTGATATCGGTCCGGAAGGCGGAGAACGCGGTGGTACGGTCGTTGCACACGGAACACCGGAAGATGTGGCAGAGAATGAAAATTCCTATACAGGGAAGTATATAAAGAAGATGCTGTAGAAAACACTGTAGTTATAAAAAATAACAGTTCAGTCTGCGCCATTCATAAAATCACGCTGTGTGCTTATTGTGGCCGGCGCCACTGTTTCGCTCATAAATGTGCGCTTGTCGCATACAGATGTCCGTTAGCGAAAACATGAGAGCATGTTTTGTGCTTTCCGTACACTGTAGGGCTGAACTGTTACAATAAAAATTATAAAAAAGTTGTAAAAAGTATCATGTAATTAAAAAAAAGGGTTTTCATTTTTTGTTGAGTCGATTATACTAAAGAATGCAGATTGGATGCAGGGGTATCATCCGGTCTGGAAATATGTGAATGATAAGACCTGTTTGGGGAGAGATACAGACATTTTCGTTTTTGAGGAGATGTCAGCGGGAAAAGAGTATAAAGATTTAGAAGGGAGAATGGAATATGTCGGTAGATATCGGAATAGATCTGGGAACAGCCAGTGTGCTTGTCTATGTCCGCGGCAAAGGAGTCGTTTTGAAAGAACCATCAGTTGTCGCGTTTGACAGAGATACGAATGTAATCAAAGCGATCGGGGAAGAAGCGAGACTGATGCTCGGAAGGACGCCTGGGAATATCGTTGCGGTTCGTCCTCTCAGGCAGGGCGTGATTTCGGATTATACAGTGACAGAAAAGATGATCAAATATTTTGTCCGAAAGTCGCTTGGTAAGAGAACATTCAAAAAACCGCGTATTAGTATCTGTGTGCCCAGTGGTGTCACAGAAGTGGAAAAGAAAGCGGTAGAAGAGGCTACTTATGCGGCAGGTGCGCGGGAAGTGCACTTGATTGAAGAGCCTGTAGCGGCCGCGATTGGCGCGGGAATTGATATTGCAAAGCCATGTGGGAATATGATTGTAGATATCGGCGGAGGTACTGCGGATATTGCGGTAATCTCACTGGGCGGCACTGTTGTGAATACATCGATTAAGGTGGCGGGAGATGATTTTGATGAGGCAATCGTCCGTTATATGCGTAAAAAACATAATCTTCTGATCGGTGAAAGAACGGCGGAAGATATAAAGATAAAGATAGGAACAACATATCCTCTTGTAGAGGAAGAGACTATGGAGGTTAGGGGAAGAAACCTTGTAACAGGATTACCGAAAACTGTTACGGTAACTTCTTCGGAGACAGAGGAGGCTTTGAGGGAAGCCACCGGGCAGATTGTTGAAGCTGTGATAGCGGTATTGGAGCAGACTCCGCCGGAGTTGTCGGCAGATATACTTGACCGTGGAATCGTTTTGACAGGCGGAGGTTCTATGCTTCGCGGATTAGAGGAATTGATCGAGGAGAGGACAGGCATTAACACGATGACAGCGGAAGATCCGATGAAAGTTGTTGCGATCGGAACAGGACAATTTGTTGAATTTATGAGCGGACGGGGCGAAGTCTGACGTGAAGAGCTGATTTGGCAAAGAGAGAGAAGGAGCAGGGATGTGAGCAATACGGCACATCCCTGTTATAATGTGGATATAAAGCGAAATATTGTGGAAAACAATAACGGAAAGAGGAAAGATCTGTGGAAAAAGTTACGGGATATGTAGGTCACATTGTGTTTCGGAATGCAGAAAACGGATATACAGTGTTTCATTTGGAAAATGATGACGGAGAAGTGACCTGTGTGGGGAATTTTAATTACATTACAGAAGGGGAACTGTTGGAAATAACGGGGGAGTATGTGACTCATAGTGTGTATGGAAATCAGTTGAAGGTAATGTCTCACGTTGTGAAAGAACCGGAAGATCTCGTATCCATAGAACGGTATCTTGGATCGGCTCCGAGATTTTCATGGTCTCAGAGTCCGGGTTCGGCTGTCCCGGCGTGCCCTGTGCGGACTGGTTCGTCTGCACTTTTTCTATTGACGCCGTGATTCGGCGTTCATATTTACATACGGATAAAAAGAGAGGTAGCAAGTTTATGTTAATGTAAACATTAACCCGCCTGCTCCCGTCAGTCGGATCGAAAATCCCGTTGGTCTGACCTGAATTTATTATTAAAATCAATCGTTGAAAACCATGAAAAATTTATTGAACAAAGGCGGGCGCCCGACGCTGCCCGCTTCGCAAACGCGATCTTTTTTAGTAAGCGTCCGGTTGAATACCCAAGAAAAAATCCGGCTTCAGTCGTTGTGCCGCCAGAGTGGTCGTTCGCCCGGCTGAGTGATACGCGAGGCGTTGATGCAGGGATTCGTCCGCGAGCGTTTCTCGCCCGACCATTTGCAATTCGTCCGGGAGTTGAGGGCGGTCGCCAATAACCTGAATCAGTTGGCCCGTCATGCCAATGCGGTCGCTCATGCCGCTTCCGTAACCGAACTGGAACGGGCGCTCGATTCCGTTACCCAAATTTTAAAGGTCGTACGCTATGATCGGAAAAATCGTTAAGGGAACGTCGTTCGCCGGATGCGTGAACTACCTGTATAAGGGCGAAGGCAAAGCCCGCCTGATCGACAGTTGCGGAGTCGATCCCCAATCGAAGCAATCCGTTATTACCAGCTTCAGGGATCAGACCTGAC
>OGXQ01003157.1_pt1 | contig 10188 bp, 10 predicted proteins | sample 1576291 | NCBI WGS metagenome assembly OGXQ01 (sample SAMEA3541575, study PRJEB24748) | human gut metagenome | biome: human gut; feature: human-associated habitat; material: faeces | place: China | collected 2012 | reverse complement strand
GGGGTGCAGCCCTCCTGCAGATTCCGCTCATGCAGGTTGCGCAACAGCGACTCCCGGTTGGTACAGTCGCGGCGGTAAGCCAGTGAATTGTGGTAAACCGAACGGTAAAGATAGGCCGTGAGTTCAGGCAGTACGGAGAAGATGCGGTCCGACTGCCACAGTTTGAGCAGCAGCTCCTGAACGAGGTCCTCGGCCGTAGCGGGACTGCCCATAAGCGATGCGGAGTAGGAGCAGAGGGCCTTGTAGTAACGGACGTAAAGTTCCTCCCAGGCAGCGGGGTCTTTCCCGTTGATCCTGGTTACGAAATCTTCAGTCTCGGTCCTCTTCACCTCCATAACTACATGTCCCCGCCACCCGGAAACCGGGACGAGCGCTGCTTTACAGCCCCGAAAGCGGGCCTTGCAACAAAGGGTACGGTTGCAAATATAAGTATTTTGCACCAATATATAGGCAATTCGGACATTTTTCTGTTCCGATCGAACAGGCCGTATTTTTACATATTTCAACTAAAAAACGGGGTAAAAACGACATTTATTCCGGATTCCGCCCGATGGCATAATAAATCGTCATCAAAGATTGCATTTTAATTAAATTTTCCTAAATTTGTAAAAAGCAAAACAGCCCATAAATCACATGGCAAAACGAGAACTTTTACTCGGAGACGAAGCCCTTGCACTGGGGGCGCTCCACGCAGGACTGTCGGGTGTTTATGCCTATCCGGGTACGCCTTCGACCGAAATCACCGAATATATCCAGCAACACCCCCTGGCTGCGGAACGAGGCGTGCACCGCACGTGGTCCTCGAATGAAAAGACCGCCATGGAAGAGGCGCTCGGCATGTCGTTCGCCGGCAAGCGCGCACTGGTCTGCATGAAGCATGTGGGGCTGAACGTGGCAGCCGACGCCTTCGTCAATTCGGCGATGACGGGGGCCAACGGCGGACTGGTGGTCGTAGCGGCGGACGATCCCTCGATGCACTCGTCGCAGAACGAACAGGATTCGCGTTTTTTCGGGAAATTCGCCCTCATACCTACTTTCGAACCCGCAGACCAGCAGGAGGCTTATGCAATGACAAAAGCAGCCTTCGACCTTTCGGAGCGCTACCGGATTCCGGTGCTGATGCGCCTGACAACCCGCATGGCCCATTCGCGCGCCGTAGTCGAAGTGGGCGAAGCACGCGCCGAGAACGTGTCGAGTTATCCCGAACAGCCCCGCCAGTGGGTACTCATGCCGGGGAACTCGCGCGTACGGTACAAAACGCTGCTGGAGGATTACGCCCGTCTGGAGGAACAGGCCGCCGCAAGCCCGTTCAACACTTACACAGAAGGGGCCGACAAACGGCTGGGCATCATCGCCTGCGGCATCGCCTACAACTACCTGATGGAAAACTACCCCGACGGATGCCCGAACCCGGTGCTGAAAATCGCACAATACCCGCTGCCCCGCGACCTCGTGCGGCGCATCGCCGCCGAATGCGGTACGCTGTTGATCCTCGAAGAGGGACAACCCGTCGTCGAAGAGGCCGTCCGGGGCGTACTGCCCAACCCCGTGACGATCCGAGGCCGCCTGACCGGCGAACTGCCCCGCACCGGGGAGCTGTCGCCCGACAGCGTACGCACAGCCCTCGGCATGCCGCCTCGCCCGACGCAGGCAGCAAGCGAGGTCGTCGTCGCCCGTCCGCCGGCACTCTGCCAGGGATGCGGACACCGCGATATGTATCACGCCCTGACGGAGGTGGTCCGCGAATACCCCTCCGCAAAGGTGTTCAGCGACATCGGCTGTTATACGCTGGGGTGGCTGGCTCCGCTGCACGCCATCGACACATGCGTCGACATGGGCGCTTCGATCACCATGGCCAAAGGTGCGGCCGACGCCGGACAATACCCCTCGATTGCCGTGATCGGCGATTCGACCTTCACCCACTCGGGCATGACGGGCCTGCTGGACGCCGTGAACGAACGGTCGAACATCACGGTCATCATCTCGGACAACCTCACCACGGGCATGACCGGCGGCCAGGATTCGGCCGGAACAGGCCGCCTGGAACAAATATGCGCCGGCATCGGCGTCGATCCCGCACACATCCGCGTGGTCATCCCCCTGCCGAAAAACAGCGAGGAGATGAAAGCGATAATCCGCGAGGAGATCGCCTATCCGGGCGTATCGGTCATCATTCCGCGCCGCGAGTGCATCCAGACGGCCAAGAGGCATAACTCGACAAAAAAATAAAAGACCATGAAACGCGACATCATCCTTTCGGGCGTAGGCGGACAGGGAATCCTCTCGATCGCCGCCGTCATCGGGCGGGCCGCCCTCCAGGACGGACTGCAGATCAAGCAGGCCGAGGTTCACGGCATGAGCCAGCGGGGCGGCGACGTGCAATCGAACCTGCGCATCTCGTCGTCGGCAATCCGTTCGGACCTCATTCCGCACGGCGCGGCCGACCTCGTCGTCTCGCTCGAACCGATGGAAGCGCTGCGCTACCTGCCTTACCTGTCCGACACGGGCTGGATCGTGACCAACACCGCGCCTTTCGTCAACATTCCGAACTACCCGCAGGTAGACGACCTGCTGGCCGACTGGTTCGGCTGAATTCAACGAACGCCTGAGCACACGGGTACTCCCGCCCGCAGAGGCCTTGCAGCGTGAACTGGAGAAACTCCCGCACGTCGTGGCCCTCGATGCGGACGCCGTCGCCCGGGCCGCGGCATCGCCCCGTTCGGCCAATATGGTGCTGCTGGGCGCCGCCGCACCGTTCCTGGAAATCGACATCGCAAAACTGGAAGCAGGTATCCGCGACATCTTCGCCCGCAAAGGGGAACAAATCGTCGAAATGAACCTCACGGCATTCCGCGCCGGTTACGAAGCGGCTCAAAAACAGGCAAAACGATGAAAATACCGTTCGACAGGTCCACCCTCCGCAGCGCACTGGAACGGATGGACATCGCAGACATCGCCCAGGCCACGATCCGCCAGTCGGGCGACATCGCCCGCATCATGGAGCGCGAGACGGGCACAGAGTTCCTCCACCTCGAAATGGGCGTGCCGGGACTGCCGCCTGAACGGGTGGGCGTCGATGCCGAATGCCGCGCCCTGCAATCGGGCATCGCGTCGCAGTATCCCAACATGTTCGGCATCCCGCAGCTCAAAGAGCAGGTGTCGCGGTTCCTGAAAGCCTTCCTCGATGTCAACATAGCCCCGCAGGGCTGCATCCCCACCGTCGGTTCGATGCAGGGAAGTTTCACGACCTTCCTGCTCTGTTCGCAGCTCGACCCGCAGAAACGCAAAATCCTCTTCATCGACCCCGGATTCCCCGTGCAGCGAAGCCAGGTGCGCATCCTGGGAATCCCCTCGGAGTCCTTCGACATCTACGACTTCCGGGGCGAGAAACTGGGTCCGAAGATCGAAAGTTACCTCGCCGCAGGCGACGTGGCGGCCATCGTCTACTCCAACCCCAACAACCCGGCGTGGATATGCCTCACCGAAGACGAACTGCGTACGATCGGCACACTGGCCACACAATACGACGCCATCGTCATCGAGGACCTCGCCTACCTCTGCATGGACTTCCGCAAACCGCTGGGACGGCCTTTCGAGGCTCCCTACCAGCACTCGGTGGCACGCTATACGAAAAACTACATCCTGCTGGTTTCCGGGTCGAAGATTTTCAGTTACGCCGGACAGCGGATCGCCGTGGCGGCGATCTCCGACGCGCTTTTCCATCGTGAGTACCCGGCCCTGCGCGAACGCTACAACATCGGGCGGCTGGGCGACGCCTACGTGCTGGTCTTCCTCTACGCGGCATCGTCCGGAACGAGCCATTCGGCGCAGCACGCCCTTGCAGCGATGTTCCGCGCCGCAGCCGACGGTGAACTGGACTTCGTAGGCGAAGCCTCGGAATATGCCCGGCGCGCGAAACTGAGCAAGGAAATCTTCCTCCGCCACGGATTCCGCATCGTCTACGACAAGGACCGCGACGAGACGGTCAGCGACGGATTTTTCTATACGATCAGCTACGGCACGATGACCAGCGCAGAATTGTTAAGCGAACTGTTGTTGTACGGCGTCTGCGCCATCTCGCTCACTTCGACCGGAAGCCGCCAGCACGGCATCCGGGTCTGCATCTCGCAGATGAACCGTCCGGAACAGTTCGACATGCTCGAAGAGCGGCTGAAAGCATTTGCCCAAAACCATAAATAGGACCATCATGCGCTTCACGACTGCCGCGGAGGCGGTAAAACTCATCCGATCCAACGACAGCGTCTACATCCAGGGCAGCACCTCGATCCCCGAAGTGCTCGTGGCGGCCATGGCCGGCCGCGGAACGGAGCTCGACGGGGTAAAGGTCTACTCGGCATTTGCCGTAGGGGCTTTCGACGCCCCCTACTGCCGGCCCGAATACAAGGAGTCGTTCCTCGTCAACAGCCTGTTCGTCGCCAACAACATCCGCCGGTGGCTGGCCGACGGCTACGGGCAGACAATCCCTGCGTTCCTGGGCGAAATCCCCGGCCTGTTCCGCGACGGCACGCTACCTGTCGATATAGCCCTTATCAATGTCTCGCCGCCCGACGCCGAAGGCTACTGCTCGTTCGGCGTCTCGGCCGACCTCGCGGTCTCGGCCGTGGAATGTGCCAAGACGGTGATTGCGCAGGTCAACAAAGCGATGCCCTACTCCTACGGCGACGCGGTGATCCACTCCTCGCGCTTCGCGGCGGCCGTGGAAGTCGACTCCCCGCTGGTGGAAGTTCCGACAGCCGTACCGACCGAGACCGATCTCAAAATAGGCAACTACATCGCCGAACTGATCCCCGACGGAGCCACGCTCCAGATCGGTGTGGGAGGCATCCCGAACGCCGTATTGGCTGCCCTGAGCGGACACAAGCACCTGGGACTGCACACCGAAGCGATGACCGACGGCGTGCTGCCGCTGCTGGAAAGCGGCGTGATCGACAACTCGCAGAAGGCAGTGATGCCCGGTACGACGGTGGCTTCGCTGGCCCTCGGCTCACGCCGGTTGTACGATTATATGGACTACCGCAAGGACCTCGTGATGAAGGACGTGGCGTGGACCAACGACCCGTTCCGCATCCGCCGGAACCCGCGCGTCATGGCCATCAACTCGGCCGTGGAGGTCGACCTCACGGGGCAGGTGTGCGCCGACTCGGTCGGCACGCGCATCATTTCGGGCGTCGGCGGCCAACACGACTTCATGTACGGCGGAGCGCTGTCCGAGGGCGGCAAGACCTTTATCGCCATTCCTTCGGCCACCCCCAAAGGCGAATCGAAAATCAAAGCGCTGCTATCGCCCGGCGCGGGCGTCGTCACGACGCGCCATATGGTCCAGCACGTCGTCACCGAGTACGGCGTGGCACACCTTCGGGGCCGCAACCTCGCCGAGCGCGCCCGGGCACTGATCGCCGTGGCGCACCCCTCGGTCCGCGAAGAACTGGAACGCGCCGCAGCCGAACGCTTCGGCTATTCGTTCCTGCGGCTCAAGCCGTAACCCCGGCCCGGCAAAGGGCCGTTTTTTTGTATATTTACGCCCAGTTTCCGGGGCTTACCCGCCGCACAGCGGTCCAAAACCGCTCCCAAAAGGCAGAGCCGATTTACAAACGCCGCCGCAAGCCGCCCGGAAGCATAATTTACCGATCCGGAAATATGTTTAGAAAATACCTCTTTTTCGACCTCGACGGTACGCTGACCGACCCTATGCAGGGGATCACCCGGTCGGTACAATACGCCCTGCACCACTTCGGCATCGAAGTAGAAGACCTCAACGAATTGTGCCCCTTCATCGGACCGCCGCTCACGGACTCCTTCCGTGAGCGTTACGGCATGACCGACGCCGAAGCAGCCGAAGCCGTCGCCAAATACCGCGAATACTACGCCCCGAAAGGAATCTTCGAGAACGAAGTCTATCCGGGAATCCCCGGCCTGCTGGCCGCAACGGCCGCCGCAGGATGCGTGAACGTCATGGCCACCTCGAAGCCGACGCCCTTCGCCCGGCAAATCGCGGAGCACTTCGGCTTCGAACAGCATTTCCGGCTGATCAGCGGCAGCACGTTCGACGGCACACGCACGACCAAGGCCGACGTGATCCGCCATGCGCTCGGCTTCCTACGGATCGACCCGCACGAAGCCGTGATGATCGGCGACCGCCGTTACGACATCGAAGGAGCCGCCCAGACGGGCCTCGCCTCGGTAGCCGTGGGCTGGGGGTACGCCTCGCCCGGAGAGCTCGAAGCCGCCCGGCCCGACCATTTCGTCACCGACGTTGCAGCGCTCCGCCGGCTGCTCATCGGCCCCGCTTAAAAAGCGGGATTCAGGGGTGACAGCAGGCCGGAGTGCCCGGGCTTCAGCCGTCGCTTTTCAGACAGCCCGACAGGGGCGCTAACGATCTGTAACCATACTCTTATCGGGGGGGGGTAACATTTTATTGATTTTCGATAAAAATAAATTGTTTTTCACGATTTCTTTATTACCTTTGTCCCCAAGTGCGTAACAAACCGTTACCCCGGCAAACCTCACTCGGCCCGCAGCGGATATGATAAAGCTTGAAAACATCAACAAAACCTACAACAACGGTTCGCCCCTCCATGTACTGAAAGGCATCGACCTCGAAGTCGGCAAAGGCGAACTGGTGTCGATCATGGGAGCCTCGGGTTCGGGCAAATCGACCCTGCTGAACATTCTCGGCATCCTCGATGACTACGACAGCGGAAACTACTACCTCGCGGGCCGCCTGATCAAAAACCTCAACGAAACGCAGGCCGCCGCCGCGCGGAACAAAATGATCGGCTACATCTTCCAGTCGTTCAACCTGATCAACTATAAAAACGCCGTCGAGAACGTCGCCCTGCCGCTTTACTACCAGGGCGTGGCGCGCCGCAAACGCAATGCGCTGGCGCTCGAATACCTCGACCTGCTGGGCCTGCGGGAGTGGGCCATGCACATGCCCAACGAGATGTCGGGCGGCCAGAAACAGCGCGTGGCAATCGCCCGGGCGCTGATCAACCAACCCGAGATTATCCTCGCCGACGAGCCTACGGGCGCCCTGGACAGCGTCACCTCGCAGGAGGTGATGAACCTTTTGCGCAAGGTCAACGTCGACATGGGCATGACGATCATCTGCGTCACACACGAACAATCGATCGCCGACCAGACCGACAAGATCATCCGCCTGAAAGACGGCGTCATCAGCAGCATCGACGAAACGGGACTCGGAAAGCGATGAGGGAGCTGCTGCTGGAAATCTGGACCTCGGTGCGGCGCAACAAGTTGCGCACGTTCCTCACGGGATTCTCGGTCGCGTGGGGTATCCTCATGCTCGTCATCCTGCTCGGCTCGGGCAACGGGCTTCAGAACGGCGTGCTGGCCAACTTCGACGACTACGCGACCAACTCCATCGACCTTTATGGCGGCCGCACTTCGAAACCCTGGATGGGCTACGACAAGGGCCGCCGTATCCGCATGTGGAACAGCGACCTGGAGATTCTCAAACGGGAGTTTCCCGAGATCGACGAGATTGCCGCAAACAAATGGCTCGACGGCAAAAAGGCCACTTACGGACGGGAATTCACACAGGTATGGCTGCGGGGATCGCTCCCGAAAGTGCAGCAGATGGAAGGCGTCAAACTCTCGGCCGGACGATATATCAACGACGAAGACGTAGCGCAATACCGCAAGGTAATCGTCATCGACGAACCGATGCGCCGGATACTTTTCAAGGGTGCAGACCCCATAGGCAAGCAGATCAAAGTCGGAGGGCTCGTCTTCACGATAATCGGCATCGAAAAGGGCGACGCCCAGCGCAACAACTCTTCGTGCACGATTCCGCTTACGACCGGGCAGTTGATCTACACAGCCAACAATCCCGAAATCAACAATACCATCATTACCCTGCGAGGCATCGATACCGATGAACAGATGGAGGACTTCGAGAAACGTCTACTTCGACGCCTCGCGGCCGAACACCACTTCGCCCCGGACGACAAGAGCGCCATCTGGATCGACAACACCATGGAACAGTACAAAAACATGATGGTGGTCTTCGGCGGAATCAACCTCTTCGTCTGGATCATCGGACTGGGCACGCTGCTGGCGGGCATCGTCGGTGTGAGCAATATCATGCTGGTCACCGTTACCGAGCGCACCGCCGAATTCGGCATCCGCAAGGCCCTGGGCGCAAAACCGTCGTCGATCATCCGTCTGATCCTCACCGAATCGGTGATGATCACCGCGGCGTTCGGTTACATGGGCATGGTACTCGGCGTGGCTGCCATGGAAGGGCTCAACTACCTGCTCGAACAATCCCCCGCCGAACAGACGGGGCACGGGATGAACACAGTGTTCCTCAATCCGACAATCGACCTGGGCATAGCGGTAAGCGCCACGGTCGTGCTCATCGTCGCAGGCCTCATCGCCGGTTACATCCCGGCCTACCGTGCCGCGCAATTAAAGACAATCGACGCCCTGCGTTACAACAAATAGAGCCATGGGATTCTTCGATACAGACCGTTGGAACGAAATCTGGCAGACCATCGCCCGCAACCGCAAGCGCAGTATCATGACCGCGCTGGGTGTATTCTGGGGCATCTTTATGCTTACGGTGATGCTGGGCGCCGGCATGGGCCTCGGACGGCTGTTCCGGGCGCAGTTGGGCGACATGTCGACAAACACGCTGCTCATGCAGCCCCAGCAGACGGGAATCCCCTACAAGGGCATGCCCAAGAACCGCTGGTGGCGGATGGACAACGCAGATGTCGATGCAGTCAAGAAACTCCCCGAGGTGATGTACGCCTCGGCGGTCTACTGGGGCGGCGAACTCCATTGCAGCTACCACGAACGCAAAGGCGACTACACGATGATGGGCTATACGCCCGACTACCAGAAGATCAACCCGCAAAAAATCCTCTTCGGACGGTTTATCAACGAGGTGGACATGGTACAGAAACGCAAGGTCTGCGTCATCGGGACCCAGATATGCAAAGACCTCTTCCCCGGCGTCGAGGACCCCACGGGCAAGGTGATCAAGATGAACAACAGCTATTTCACCGTGATCGGGGTGCTGCGCAAACAGAGTTCAGCCATGTCGTTCAGCAACGTTGAACGCACGGCTGTCGTACCCGTATCGCTCGCCCAGCAGATGTTCGGGCGCGGCAACCAAATCCACATGCTCGCCGTAGCGGGCCGCGACGACACCCCCAGCAAAGAGGTCGAGAAAGCCTGCCGCGAGGCGATCTTCGCCCGCCACATCATCTCGCCCGACGACGAAAAAGCCGTCTGGGCCATGGCCACGGCCGAGATATTCGACAAAGTGATGGGGTTGTTCCGCGGCATTGCGCTGCTGACATGGATCGTAGGTCTCGGAACGCTGCTGGCCGGCATCGTCGGCGTGAGCAACATCATGCTGGTGCTCGTGAAGGAGCGTACGCAGGAGATCGGCATCCGCCGCGCGCTGGGCGCCCCGCCCCGGGCCATCATTTCGCAAATCCTGTCCGAAAGTTTCGTGCTGACATTCATCGCGGGCGTATTGGGCCTCACGGCCGCCGTGGGACTGTTGTCGGTCGTGCGGGCTTCGCCCAGATACATGAAGACGGTGATGAAAGGGGCCTGACCGTTGGTGGTCATCAGGGTGACGACCTGATACTGGATGGTCTGGACACCGCGGTTGATCTCATTGCGCAGGCGGCGCTCGACGATCTCCTTCTTCCGCTCAGCGGAGACATCCAGACCCTCCATCTCGACCTCGACCTCGTTGGCGATCTTCCGGCGGGAGACGTCCACAAAGGGAGCCAGATGGGTCAGGCTGATGCTCTGTCCTCCGTACTGGCTGCTGGCAACCTGGGCGATAATCTGAGTGGCGATGTTACAGGCAGTTGAAAAGCTGTGGGGCTTGTCGATTCCCGTTCCGCTGATCACCGTTCCGTTCTGCAGCATATCCTCCAGGTTGACGAGATCGCAGTTATGCATGTGCTGGGCAAAATAATCTGAATCGTGGAAATGGATAATTCCCGCTTCATGTGCCTCCACAACCTCCTGCGGCAAAAGAAGACGCGTCGTCAGGTCCTTGCTTACCTCTCCGGCCATATAATCGCGCTGTACGCTGTTTACAGTCGGATTCTTGTTGGAATTCTCCTGCTTCACATCCTCGTTATTACACTTAATCAGGCTTAAAATCTTATCGTC
>OGXQ01003147.1_pt1 | contig 10207 bp, 5 predicted proteins | sample 1576291 | NCBI WGS metagenome assembly OGXQ01 (sample SAMEA3541575, study PRJEB24748) | human gut metagenome | biome: human gut; feature: human-associated habitat; material: faeces | place: China | collected 2012 | reverse complement strand
CAGCAACTTTGCACGCACGTGCAAAGTTGCGGCCAAAGCGCCTTTTTCTCTTACACCGGGCGCGGCGCGTTCTCTTTTTGGGTAAGACCAAAAAGAGAATGGGGGGCGCATCTGCCTAGCCATCAGCATGGCTGAAATTCCAGCGTCCAATGGGACGCACCCCCTGGAGGTATCTATGGACAGACTTCATGAAAACCGCATCTACACCGGCACGGTGGAATCCTACTCCAGCGAGGGTTTGGGCATCGTCCGCCTGGACGGCGCCGTGGTGTTCGTCCCTCAGGCCGTCCGGGGGGAAACCATCGACCTGAAAATCACCAAGGTGATGAAGACCGCCGCCGCAGGGGAGATCGTGAAGATCCACAAGCCCTCTCCCGACCGGGCCCAGCCCGAGTGCCCCGATTACGGCCGGTGCGGCGGGTGCGACTTCCAGCACCTGACGTACCCCGAGGAGCTGTGGGCCAAGCGCCAGCGGGTCCAGGACGCCCTGACCCGCCTGGGGGGCGCAGACATCCGGGTGGAGGAGATCCTGGGGGCAAAGAACCCCCTCCACTACCGCAACAAGAGCCAGTACCCCGTGGGCGCGGACGGCGCCATCGGTTTCTACCGGGCCCGGTCCCATCAGGTGGTGCCGGTGAAGCGGTGCTTGATCCAGCCCGAGGCGGCGGACAAAACCGCCGCGGCGGTGGGGGAGTGGATGCGGCGCTACAAGGTCCCCGCCTACGACGAGGCCACCGGAAAGGGACTGGTGCGCCACGTGTACGTCCGGGTGAACCGGAAGGGGGAGAGCCTCTGCTGTTTGGTGGCAAACGGCAGACAAGTGCCTCGGGAACCGGAGCTGGCGGCCCTGGTCCGTGCCGCCGCGCCCAAGACGGTGGGTGTGGTGCTGAATACTAACACCAGCCGTGGAAACGTGATCCTGGGGGAGCGCTACCGCACCCTCTGGGGGCAGGATTTTTTGATGGATACCCTCTGCGGACTGGAATTTAAACTCTCTGTCCCCTCCTTTTACCAGGTGAATCGGGAGCAGGCGGAGGCTCTCTACGGAAAGGCCCTGGAATTTGCCGCCTTGACCGGAGGGGAGACGGTGCTGGACCTCTATTGTGGTACTGGCACTATTACATTGTGCATGGCGCAGCGGTCAAAACGGGTTATTGGCGCAGAGATTGTACCCCCCGCCATCGCAGACGCCCGGGAAAACGCGGCGCGCAACCATATTAAAAATGCAGAGTTTTTCTGCGGCGATGCAGCGGAGGTGGCGGTCAAGCTGGAAGGAGAGGGACTCCGGCCTGACGTTGTCACTATAGACCCGCCGCGAAAGGGACTCAGTCCGGCGGTGATTGCCTCCATCGCAGGGATGGCGCCGGAGCGGGTAGTCTATGTCTCCTGCGACCCTGCCACCCTGGGAAGGGATGTAAAGATCTTCTCTGGCTTTGGCTATCAGGCTGTGCGGGCCTGTGCCGTGGACATGTTCCCGGCAACCCGCCACGTGGAGACGGTGCTTCTCCTTGTGCGGGGGCCCCATAACGGAGCCTAACCAGGAAATCAGCAGGCTCACACATTTTCAGCCTGCTTTCGTTGATTTTTCAAAGCCGGAGAACAGCCCCGTTTTCCCATAAAGGTCTGAGAGATCTTACCGACTCTATAGACGGTGTCTTTAATGGCCTCCCGCAGCTGTACCAGTTCCAGTTGCTCCTCGGAAAGAACCAGTGTGATTCCCTTGCTGGGGGAGGTGTGGCCTTTTTGGCCCAGAAGGCGCGGCGGACAGCGCTGATGATATGGGACTCGCACATACTGCGCTGCATTCCTCAGATTTGAACGGTGGTCTGTATCGTAAGACGCCTTCTTTCTTGGCTGGAGCAAGGGTTAGCTATAACTAACTACCGGGGAAGAAAAGCAGGCGGGAATATCCCGCCTGTAGATCTGGTTATAGCGTCAGGGAAGGGGCGGCATAGGTGCGGCTGAGCAGCTCGCTGTTGAGCATATAAAGGCTTCTGGCGTCGTCGCCATAGAGACGCATTTTGGTGATCTGATCACTGGAGTTTTTTTCCTCCTCGCCCTGTTCCTTGATAAACCAGTCCAGGAACTGAGTCGTGCGGAAGTCGTTCGCCTTCTGGGCGGCGGCATAGATGTTGTTGATCAGAGAAGTGACGTATTTCTCGTGGGCTAGGGCTGCCTCCAGAGGTTCCATCAGGGTAGAGACTACCGCGAGACCTCCGAAGGCGGCCTTGCCAAACGTTTCAAACGCTAAGGTTTCAGGCGCGCCGGAACAACCTTTCCGGCGTGTGACGATTTTTCCCTGTAAACGGATAATATTTCCCCGTCGGAGTGCCTCCGGCGGGTTAATTTTGTTATCAGCTAACGTCAACCTAAAACCACAATACGTATGAAACGATTTTTACTTCTCATGCTGGCCATCCCGCTGCTGACCGGAGCCTGCAGCGACGACACGACCAAAGACCCCGCGCCCGAACCTCCCGCCGCAACCCTGCCGGCAGGAACCAAAGACGATCCCTTCGGCGTGAACGACATCGCCGGGATCAGCGGACAGTCATCCGTCTGGATACGGGGCTACGTCGCGGGCGCCGAGGCCGGAGCGAGCACGATGTCCGTAGGTTCCGACAAACCTTCGCGCAGCAACATCCTGCTTGCATCGAAAGCCAACGAGTACCGCCCCGACAAGTGCATCCGCGTCGAACTGGCCGACAATTCCGACATACAGGCCCGCCTGAACATCGTCGACCATCCCGACCTGGTCGGTAAAAAGGTCCTGCTCCATGCCGACATCGTTTCGGTAAACAACGCCGTCTGCATCGCCAACATCACCGAACAGGAAGGCGGCAAGGAACCCGTCGAGAATCCCGATCCGGAGAATCCCGACCAACCCGGCCAGCCTGACGAACCGACACCTCCCGTAACAGGCAACGTCGAACTGGACAAACTCTACGGCTATGCCGAAGGCACGACGGGCGGCGCCGGCGCCACCGAAGCCAACATACACCACTTCAACGACGGCGACAAATTCCAGCAGTGGCTGAACCTCCGCGAAAAGAACAAGAGCGAGGTCCCGGCAATCGTCTGGCTGAGCGGCAGGTTCACCAAGGAAAACGGCCGCGGAGGCAGTTCCGCAAGCCCGTGGTTCGACATTAAGCGCACGAAGAACCTTTCGATTTACGGCACGAACGATTTCGTGATGGAAAACATCGGTTTCTTCCTCAACGAGGCCTCGAACATCATCATCCGCAACATCTACATCAAGATGCCCAAGGCGGATAACGGCGCCGACGGCATCTCGATGCAGGAAAGCAATAACGTCTGGGTCGACCACTGCACCTTCGAGTCGGTGAACCAGACCAAGGATTACGAGGACGGCTCGTGTGACGTAACTCACCAAACCTACAACGTCACCGTGTCGTGGTGTCACTTCATCAAAACCCAGAAGTCGTGCCTCGTAGGCCATTCGAACGGCCAGACGGCTGACACGAAGATCACTGTAACGTTCCACCACAATTTCTTCGACCTGTCGAGTTCGCGCCACCCGCGCGTACGCTTCGGCCGCGCCCACGTCTTTAACAACTACTTCAACCAGGTTACCACCTACGGCGTAGGCAGCGCTTACGGAGCGATGGTACTCGTTGAGGACAACTGTTTCGAAGGCGTAAAACTGCCTACCGATATTTGCACCTACCCCGCCAAACCGAGCGGCAGCAGTTGGGTTTCGAATCTGCAAGGCTCTGTGGCCGGCTATCTCTACGAACGCGGCAACGTCTTCAACAATAAACCCGCCGACGCCACGTCACCCTATCCCTTCACCAACGTGGAGTACAAGGCCTACAACGGCGAAAAACTCGCCGCGCCGCTGACCTACGACGACTTCAAGCCCTCGTATAACTACATCGTGGACCCCGCCGACCGACTGGCCGAGATCGTTCCTTCGGCCGCAGGTACGGGCAAACTCTCCGGTTACGCCTCGGCGCCCAAAGAGGCGGACAACGGCGGTATTTCGGGCGGCGGAACCGACCCCGGAACCGATCCGGACCCGGGAACCGATCCCGATCAACCCGGCGGCAGCGACCTCGGCAACGGCTGGACACTGCTCTCCAACGGCACGACCCAAGCCACGGCAGTCTGCAAGGGCAGTCAACTGACCCTGACGGCCTGCGGCAAATTCGAAAGCGGTACACAGACTTTCGGATTCGTCTACAAGGAGGTTACAGGCAATTTCGTCGCGACTGCACAAGTCGACTCCTACACAGCCCTGAAAGAGACCAACCAGGCGTTGGCGGGCCTGCTGGTCACACCCGACGTGGCAACTGCCTCAAGCGGTGATTTCATTCACGCCATGGCAGCCAAAGGACTTGCGAAATTCTACTATTCCAACCGGGCAGAAGCCGCCGGAAAAGCCGGAAAGGGCGAGTTAAGCGCTCCGGAAGCAATGACCGGAAGCAGCCCCATCATCCGGCTCGAACGTTCGGGCGACACCTTCACAGCATCCTATTCGCTCGACGGAGGTGCAACGTTCGGCAAGGAAAAGTCCGTCACCATCAGCGGGCTGCCCGACAAGTTGCTGCTCGGCCTTGTAGCCAGCAGCGGCGACAGCAAGAAGACCTCGGAGGCCGTTTTCAGCAACCTGAAACTCAACGGACAGGCCGTCGCCTTCGAATAAGACGACCTCACAGACAGAAAAATCCCGGAGCCTGCAACGGCCCCGGGATTTTCGCTATTCGTAATAGGTGATTTTCCGAAACTCCAACTGATAAGCGTCCGGATCGTGAACGACCTCCGACCGCTCGTGTTCGGCCCCCTCGACCGGCTGCACGGAAGTACTTTTCACGGTTACCTTGCGCTCGGTCCAGTTGCCGTGTTCATCGAAACTCACGTATTCATAGACATGGATTCGCTCCGTATCTTCATCGTAATTATGGGCAGTTTCCCGACGGGTCGCAAGCCGTCCCTGCGCATCATACGTATAGACGGTTTCCACGCCGGTTTCCCATAGCGCCGCATAGGTCTGCGCCAACCGTCCGGCGTCATCGTATGAAAATTCGGTCGACTGCTCGCCGTCGCCCACCGCATCCCCCTGGTATTCGAGTTTCTGCGCAACGATCCTTCCTGCGGCATCATAGGTCAGCGACGCCGACATCCCGGCCTGCGCATCCTCGCCATACAGAAAGACCGTATCCGCCCGATAGGTGTATTCGGCGCATCCGTCGAGTACCAGATATCCCCTGCGATTGAATCCGTAATCCCGGCTCCACATCATGTCGGCCTCCGCGTATTCCCCTTCGGCGGTTCCGGTCTGCCAGTTCTCCACCCGGCAGTTTTCCACCGGCCCCGTAAGTTCGAATAGCGCCAGGCACGCTCCGTTATGCCGCACCGGGATTTCGCAACTGTCCGCAGGCGCCCCGCTGCCGGATGTCTCCGCCTGCGCCTGCGCCGCTGCATTCTGTTTCGGACGGCCAACGCATCCGGCCAATAAAAAAAGCACGGCCAGCACAGCCGCCGGCAAGACAAACCGATTCGATTTCTGCATAATTCTGAGATAGTGACGGCACAAAGGTATGAAAAAAATCCCGGCAGGCACAAAAAAGCCTCTCCCGAAAAGGAGAGGCTTTTTTCGATATACGGAGGACGGTCCGGCCGATGTCCGGCCCAACCGGCCCTTCAACTACTGTGCCTGCTGGAGGCTCTCCAGATCGGCTTTCGAACCGACTACGAGGTCGTCGTAATCGCGCAAGCCCGTACCGCCGGGGATCAGGTGACCGCAGATCACATTCTCCTTGAGGTTCTCCAGCGGATCGACCTTGGCCTGGATGGCCGCCTCGTTCAAGACCTTGGTTGTCTCCTGGAACGAAGCCGCCGAAATGAAGCTCGAAGTCTGCAATGCGGCACGGGTGATACCCTGCAACACCTGGGTCGAGGTCGCGGGCACGATGTCACGCACCTGAACAGGCTGCTGGTCACGGCGCTTGAGGCTCGAATTCTCGTCGCGCAGCTTACGCAGCGAAACGATCTGTCCGGGCTGCAGCGAAGTCGACTCGCCGGCGTCGGTAACAACCACCTTGTCGTAGAGTTCGTCGTTCACATCCATGAACTCCCACTTGTCGACGATCTGGTCCTCGAAGAAACGGGTGTCTCCCGGGTCCTCGATCTTCACCTTGTTCATCATCTGACGAACAATGACCTCGAAGTGCTTGTCGTTGATCTTCACACCCTGCATACGGTATACCTCCTGCACCTCGTTGACGATGTACTCCTGTACCTTCGTAGGACCGAGGATATTGAGGATGTCGCTCGGAGTGATCGCACCGTCCGACAGCGGGCTGCCGGCCTTCACGTAGTCGTTCTCCTGCACGATGATCTGGCGCGACAGGGGAACCAGGTAACGTTTCACGTCGCCCTGCTTCGAGGTGATGATGATCTCACGGTTACCGCGCTTGATCTTGCCGAACGTTACCTCGCCGTCGATCTCCGATACGATGGCGGGGTTCGACGGGTTACGGGCCTCGAAAAGCTCCGTAACACGCGGCAGACCACCGGTGATGTCGCCGCCCGACTTGCCGACGGCACGCGGAATCTTGATCAGGATATCGCCGGCCTTGATCCGGGCGTTGTCCTTGACCACCACGTGGGCGCCTACGGGCAGGTTGTACTGCTTAACCTCGAGACCCTCCTTGTCGACGATCTTGATAACGGGGTTCTTGGTCTTGTCTTTCGACTCGATCACGACCTTCTCCGAAAGGCCCGTCTGCTCGTCGCGTTCGTCGCGGTAGGTGATACCCTCGATGACGCTTTCATAGGCGGCACGTCCCTCGTACTCCGAAATGATAACGGCATTGTAGGGGTCCCACTCGCAGATCAGATCGCCTTTCTTGACCTCGGCCTCGTCGCCCATGAAGAGCGTCGAACCGTAGGGCAGGTTGTGCGTATAAAGTACGATTTCGGTCTTGGGATCGACGATGCGGAACTCCGACTGACGCGAAATCACGATGTCGATGGCCTCGCCGGCTGCGTTCTTGCCCTTGACGGTGCGCAGCTCGTCGATCTCCAGACGACCTTCATATTTCGAAACGACATTGGTCTCGACGGCCGTACCACCGGCCACACCGCCGACGTGGAACGTACGCAGAGTAAGCTGCGTACCCGGCTCGCCGATGGACTGCGCGGCGATAACGCCGACGACTTCGCCCTTCTGGACCATGCGGGCCGTAGCCAGGTTGCGGCCGTAGCACTTCGCGCAAACACCGCGGCGCGACTCGCAGGTCAGCACCGAACGGATTTCCACCGACTCCAGCGGCGACTTTTCGATGGCCTCGGCAATCGACTCGGTGATCTCCTCGCCGGCCTCGCAAAGCACCTCGCCGGTCAGCGGGTGAATCACGTCGTTCAGGGCCACACGGCCCAGGATGCGGTCGTAGAGGGTCTGTACCACGTCGTCGTTGCGCTTGATGGCCGTAGCCGTCAGTCCGCGCAGCGTGCCGCAGTCCTTCTCGTTGATGATCACGTCCTGTGCAACGTCCACCAGACGGCGCGTCAGGTAACCTGCGTCGGCCGTCTTCAGGGCGGTATCGGCAAGACCCTTACGGGCTCCGTGGGTCGAGATAAAGTACTCGAGCACCGAAAGTCCCTCCTTGAAGTTCGAAAGGATCGGGTTCTCGATGACCTGCTGGCCACCCTCGACACCCGACTTCTGCGGCTTGGCCATCAGACCACGCATACCGCTCAACTGGCGAATCTGCTCCTTCGAACCACGGGCTCCGGAGTCGAGCATCATGTATACCGGGTTGAAACCGTCGTTGTCCTTGATCAGCGTTTCGATCACAACCTTCGTCAGCTTCGTATTGATGTTCGTCCAAACGTCGATGATCTGGTTATATCGCTCGTTGTTGGTGATAAGACCCATGTTGTAGTCCTCCATGATGGCATCCGAACGTTCGTAACCCTCCTGCACGAGTTTCTCCTTCTCTTCGGGGATAATCACGGCATCGAGGTTGAACGACAGACCGCCGCGGAAGGCCATCCGGTAACCCATGTTCTTGATATCGTCGAGGAACGCGGCCACCTTGTCGGCGCCAGCCTTCTTCATCACCACGGCGATAATATCGCGCAGCGAACGTTTCGTCAGAATCTCGTTGATGTAACCTACCTCCTTGGGAACCATCTGGTTGAAGAGGATACGGCCGATGGTCGTCTCCTTCAGCACACGCACCTGGTTACCGTTTTCGTCCAGGTCGTCGACCATACACTTCACGATGGCGTGCAGGTCGGCCTGCCCCTCGTTGTAAGCGATGATCGCCTCCTCGGCGCCGTAGAATACGCGGCCTTCGCCCTTCACGCCCTTGCGGGGTTTGGTGATGTAGTAGAGACCGAGGACCATGTCCTGCGAAGGCACGGTAATAGGCGCGCCGTTCGCGGGATTGAGGACGTTGTGCGAACCCAGCATCAGCAACTGTGCCTCCAGGATGGCGGCATTGCCCAGCGGCAGGTGCACGGCCATCTGGTCGCCGTCGAAGTCGGCGTTGAACGCCGTACAGGCCAGCGGGTGCAACTGCATGGCCTTACCCTCGATCAGCTTGGGCTGGAACGCCTGGATACCCAGTCGGTGCAGCGTCGGGGCACGGTTCATCAGCACGGGGTGACCCTTGATAACGTTCTCCAGGATGCCCCAGATCACGGGATCTTTGCGGTCGATGATCTTCTTGGCCGATTTCACCGTCTTCACGATACCGCGCTCGATGAGCTTGCGGATCACGAACGGCTTGTAAAGCTCGGCGGCCATATCTTTAGGAATACCCATCTCGTGCATCTTCAGCTCGGGGCCGACGACGATGACCGAACGGGCCGAATAGTCGACACGCTTACCCAGCAGGTTCTGGCGGAAACGGCCCTGCTTACCCTTGAGCGAATCCGACAGCGACTTGAGCGGACGGTTCGACTCGTTTTTCACGGCGTTCGACTTGCGCGAGTTGTCGAACAGCGAGTCGACAGCCTCCTGCAACATACGCTTCTCGTTACGCAGAATCACTTCCGGAGCCTTGATCTCGATCAGGCGCTTCAGACGGTTGTTGCGGATGATAACGCGGCGGTAAAGGTCGTTCAGGTCCGACGTGGCGAAACGGCCGCCGTCGAGCGGAACCAGCGGACGCAGCTCGGGCGGGATCACGGGAATCACGTTGAGCACCATCCACTCGGGCTTGTTCTTGCCCTCCGAAGCGCGGAACGACTCGATGACGTTCAGGCACTTCAGGGCCTCGGACTTACGCTGCTGCGAAGTCTCGGTCGAAGCCTTGTGGCGCAGCGAGTAGGACATCGTATCGAGGTCCACCTGCTTCAGGAGCGTATACACGGCCTCGGCGCCCATCATGGCGACAAACTTGTTCGGGTCCGAATCGTCGAGCGACTGATTGCCCTTCGGCAGTGCAGCCACAACATCGAGGTACTCCTTCTCCGAAAGCGTGGCCAGGCGCTCGATGCCCTGCTCGGAAGCGGCGCCGGCGTTGATCACGACATAACGTTCGTAGTAGATGATTGCCTCCAGCTTCTTCGACGGAATACCCAGCAGGTAGCCGATTTTCGAAGGCAGCGAGCGGAAATACCAGATGTGCACGACCGGAACCACCAGCGAGATGTGTCCCATGCGTTCGCGGCGCACCTTTTTCTCGGTCACCTCCACGCCGCAACGGTCGCAGACGATGCCTTTGTAGCGGATGCGCTTGTACTTACCGCAGTGGCACTCGTAATCCTTCACCGGGCCGAAGATACGTTCGCAGAACAGACCGTCGCGCTCGGGCTTATAGGTACGATAGTTAATGGTTTCGGGCTTGAGCACCTCGCCGGCCGACTGGGCCAGGATCTCCTCGGGGGAGGCCAGGCCTATCGAAATCTGGCTGTAACCATTATTCGGTTTATTGTCTTTGGTAATTGACATATTTGTTCTCGTTTTTCTTTTCCTCTTAAATACACCTTACTCGAGTTTCACCGACAGGGCCAGACCGCGAAGCTCGTGCAGCAGCACGTTCATCGCCTCGGGAATACCCGGCTTGGGCAGGTTCTCGCCCTTGACGATGGCCTCGTACGCCTTGGCACGGCCCATCACGTCGTCGGACTTGATCGTCAGAATCTCCTGCAGGATGTTGGCGGCGCCGAAACCTTCGAGCGCCCAAACCTCCATCTCACCGAAACGCTGACCGCCGAACTGGGCTTTACC
>OGXQ01003145.1_pt1 | contig 10209 bp, 6 predicted proteins | sample 1576291 | NCBI WGS metagenome assembly OGXQ01 (sample SAMEA3541575, study PRJEB24748) | human gut metagenome | biome: human gut; feature: human-associated habitat; material: faeces | place: China | collected 2012 | reverse complement strand
CACCCCCGGCGTAGTACGCCGCAGACTGCAGCTCATCCTAGAACACGCAGGGTGCAAACATGTTAGATTTCATGATCTGCGCCATACATTCGCAACCTTGGCGCTGGAAAACGGTATGGATGTGAAAACGCTCTCCGCCATGCTGGGTCATGTGTCAGCGGCCACTACGTTGGACATCTATACCCACATCACCGACAACATGCGGCTCACGGCCGCCGCCAACATCGACCGCGGCATCGGCAAAGCAGCGCCGCAGGAGGACACTTCAGAGCCAGGGCAGGAAACTGCCCCGGCCCAGGCAGAAAAGCCGAGTATGACCGATTTCAAGCCCTACGTGGGCCGCAAGCGCAGATCCGGTACCGGCTGTGTCAGCGAGATCAACGACCATCTGTTTGAAGGCCGCTACTCTCCCAAATGGCCCGACGGTAAAAAGCACGCCCGCAATGTCTATGCCCACACCCGCGAGGAGTGCGAGGAGAAGTTGAAGGTGCTTATCGTGGAGATGAAGGCAGAGATTGCAGAGGCGCAACGACTGAAAGCGGAAGGGCCACTTCCGCCTCAGATTCCGGAAAGGAAGAAAGTCCAGAAGAAAATAGCAGAAGGCACAGAAAAGTAAATAAAAAAGCGCTGGTATCGGTGCCAATTGTGCATACCGATACCAGTGGCTTATTAATGCTGGCGCTCTGAAAAACAATGGTTATCGGTCTTCTTCTGACTGCGGCAGCAGTGGCAATAGCTCTGCAGCGATTTCAGCTGCGGTCATCGTTGCAGTGGTCATTGCTAACTTGCTCCCGATAATAGGACTATACGCCATAACATCCTTCTTAGTTAAGTTGTGCCACACGGGTAAAAGCATTTTTCCATTGATGCTTTCCAGCTGAAAAAGCCCGTCCAGTTCAGCTTTCGTCCAGTACTTACCGTCTTTGATGTAGTCAGGTGAAAGAACAGCGACACCAAATCTGGACTTCTTGAGGCCGTCATCAATTCTGGCTCTCATCGAATCTCCCCATTTGATTTCGCTGGTATCATACCATACTTTGACTCCTAACTTGCGAAGCTCGTCTACAAACTCATCAACGAATTCCTCTTTATCCTCCCATGCGTGGGAAACAAACACATCATACTCTGGCAAAGTGCTTTCCTCCATTCTACTTGCTGGCATGACAGAGGGCACTGAGAGCGCCTGTAGTTCTTCAATCCTTCGTTCGTAGGACTGTTGCATCTGTTTAGCTGCCATATCCTGCTTTTTCTGAGCTTTAGCTTCTTCTTTTTGCAGATGGACTGCCGCAGCATTGCGCTTTTTTCGTTTATCTGCAATCTTATTAGCTAAGGTTGCGCTCTCACCAGAGGCCTTATTTGCTGCGGCCAGGTAATTGTCTCGCTGCTGCAATTTACTTCTTACCGTTGCAGTAGATGCATTTTTATTAATAGTAATGTTCGCGGCTTTTCTTTGCTCCTCAGCAGCTTTCTTATCCAGAGCAGCTTTCTTTTTTTCTAAATCCGCAATATCTTTATCAAGCGCATTCACAGTTCTTTGGTATTGTTCGATTGACATAGGTGCCTCCAGTTTCTCATAATATCGATGGAAAAGGGGGTATGTCCTGCGGACATACCCCCTGGTGTTATCCTCTTGGAGGGAAGGGATCCTTTCCGTGAGAATCCTTATCTCTAATCCGTCCGTCAGGTCGATGAATGACCAGTTCAGAACCTTGGTTACGCGAAATTTCGCGTGCGATATCAATCGCATCTTTTTGCGTTGTGGTACGCACGGTAGCACGGGTATTACCCTCACCTTTGACCTGCCAACCGCCATTGGGATGAGGTGTCACATGTTGATTTTTACCCATAGCCGCTCACCTCATTTCAAACGGGTCACGCGTCCACAATGAGGACACTTGGATGGATTCGTAATAGGGATAATGCGCTTGCCACAGCGGCAAATGTAATACTTATACTTGATAGTCATTGTTTATGACCTCCCAAAAAGTGAATTTCATCTATATAATCACACTATTGGGAAAAGACTGCGTTTTTTACCTTTCCAGACACAGATTTCGTATTGCAATCGGAAACCAAACATGGTACAATAGCAACGCATTATGACAAAGTACCATGTTCCGTGCTTCTGTCGTCTCGCAGGACACCGAGTTGCCGCTCGGTGTCTTTTTCTTTTCTCTTTTATGTGTTGTTGTCAAAGAACAGGTCTGGATTGCACCCGAAGGCGCCTTCCAGTATGCGATTAGCCAGATTAACTTTTGCCCGAGAAGTTTTAAGGTCACTCATCCTATGTAAAACGCTTTTCCCGCAGCTATCTTTTGCAGTTATCCACACTTGATCTCGACGATAGTTTCCATCGACCAAAAGTGGCTGATGTGAAGTGCAGATTAGTTGTGCATGATGCGGGTTGCTGCCTTCGCTGGTGAACAGTTCGATAATCTCTTTAGCTAACGAGAGGTGAAGACCGTTTTCAAGTTCATCAATGATAAGTATACCACCCTTCTCCAAAACATCAAAGAGATAGGGCAACGCTGTAAAAAGTTTTACAGTTCCTAAAGATTCATCTGCAAAAAAAGAAAGTGGTGCGCTGGTTGTCTCTTCGCCGTTTTCATACACTGCGTGCCGTGAATCTACGCCGACCTTTGTCCTCTTGGCAATAAGTTCTCGGTTTTCGAAATCGTCCGAAGAAACCCTTTGGCGGGCAACCTCCTCTTCTTCAAAAGAAACTTTAATATCGCGAAGGGTCGGATCGGCTTTTTTTATTATGCTGATGTACTTTCTGAGCCGTTCTTCCGAAAAGGTCTCCTTGGGATTAACAGGATCCAACCTGCCAGCCGCCATATTGATGACATTGATTCCGCTTATCGCAGCAACGATCTTAGATGCAAGTGGGGTGTTTAACATCCCAGCAACCGGAAGACATAGCGCTTCTGCCTTAACGGTATGTTTTGCAGCATCAAATCCTTTTAAATCTGAACGAAGTGTAATGTCCTTAAAAGAAGACGAGGTGCGTTCAAGCAACTTTTCTGTCCTTCGATGTTTTTTTGTGAGAAGTTCGTAAACGACCTCTTTTCCTTTGACAGAGAAAGCATACCGATAGGTTGTACCATCTATGATAAGCTCGATTGCAAATTTTGTCGGTTTTTCTTGAAAGCTGGTATCAAATGCAAAAGTTTTCACAGGAGTGTCCATTTCTTTTAGTTGAGGAATGGAAAGCAACTGTGCGGCATCAGTCGCAGCTAACGGAGAAACGAGGAGAAGGCGCTGAATCTCCCGGAGGATTTTACAGAAAAATGTTTTGCCTGACCCGTTGGCTCCATACAGGAATGAAACCTTATTAAATCGACTGTCTCCGCAGGCGAATGTGTTGTCAAGGTGCTCTTTTTTACTGAAATCCGATTCTGTTGTGAAGATAATCGGTTCAGCAAATGAAGCGAAGTTCTCGACAGAGATCGACTTCAAAATGAGGTTTTCCATCTCTTTCGCTCCTTTCCAAGTATAATCTATCACATAGCATTCCAAATGTCAACGCTTAATTTAGATTTTTCGACGATTATGACGAAAAACGTAAAACAACACATTTTATCAATGAAGGAGCAGATATTTGCACATTAACATAAGTTGATGGTGTGAAAGTATACTTTAGTGTTTGAAAAGCAACTGTTTTAGATATTTACGAATTGCATCACCCTCTGCGCCGCAATAGACAAAGAATAAGATAATCCCTCTGAAATCAACGATTTCAGAGGGATTTTGGTCCGAGTAGTGCGGCTCGAACGCACGGTCTCCTGGTCCCAAACCAGGCGCGATACCAACTTCGCTATACCCGGATATTCAATTTCTGCCATTATACCACGGCGGGGGAGAAAATCAAAGATTTTTCTGTCTGTGGTCATTTATGTGGTCAAAGCCGCTTTTATGCTGTTTTCGGCAATCGGGGAAAATCCTGCAAACGCAGGCGTCGCAAGGCTTTGCGACGTTCCGCTCTGACCTGTCCCGGATACAACCACGGCACTCCCAAAGCAGGCGCGCTACCAACTGCGCTACACCCGGATATGAAGTTGTGGGGTGGCCCGGGCGTATTCTCCCAAAAGAGGTTCTCAGCATTTTTTATAGTTGTTTATAGTAATTTATCATCATTTCTGCTCCAACCCAGTTACTTTCTAGCGATCTTGTTTCCACTGTTTCCGTGTATTCCAGCTCTGTCTGTGGTCTTGCATGTGGTCAGCGGAAAAGTTTCGGCCAGAATCCCTGCCCCACAGTGACACCCTAGGTGGTACAATTTACCTCAAAGTTTGAAAAATGGTACCTCTATCTCGAAAAACATACAAGACTTTTTTGAGAGAAAACCGATCAATTTTTGTGTCGCTATATCAAAGAAAACATCTGTCAAGAACTCCCCCCAAAAATCCGCCGTAGTCTCTGAGGCTACGGCGGATTTTCTTGAATGCTCAATTGCTACAGGTGCCCGGATTTTATAATGGCCCTAAAAGAGGTTGTCATTCACCCCATCTCTTTTTTGCCGATGATATTTCAGGTATTGGAGATGCGCTTGACACAACCGGAATATTCCTATAAAGTTAATCTTGACAAAGCTGGCTACCAAAAAATAACAGGACCATACTCTTTTTGATTGCTTGCTGTAGAAACAACCCAGAGAACAGTCCTACAAAAAGTTTTTTCACGAATAAGCCTGATGCTTTAGATACTTTAGCCGTTCTCTCTGCCTGAATGGGAGGCCTCAAAATGAATCTTTTTGATTTACTCAATCCGAGAATGTTCCGGCCGCTGACAGGGCGAAATCAGCGCATTTATGCTGACTTGCTGATGCTGATCTGGGACAGATGCAGCACATCCCAGGACTACAGCATCGGGAAAGGTGCTCTTACAGAACTGGCAGAGACCTATATGGAAGGACTGGGCACGATCCTGCCGCTTGATGAAGAGGATTCCCCGGGCGAATCAGCCACGGATGCCAGGAGCCAAGGATTGCTGTTTGTGCGCCGTTTACGGGACGCAGGGTGGGTGGAAGATCTGGAGGGCGGATATGAGGAGGAAAACCGCACGGCCCTGTCTGCCCTGGCTGTCCGTCTGCTGCAACTTTTTGATGAACTGCTCCATCCCAAGACTGTCACATACAGCGGAAAGCTTTTAAAGGCTTATCGATTGCTCCAGGACATGGAGCACGAAAAAAGCCCTTATGAAAATGTGCTCAAAGAGGTCTCCGCTGACATGGCGGACCTGAACACCTCTCTGCGGCAGCTCAATGCATCTATCGGGAGCTACATCGACCAGCTGACTCGGAATCGGACCCCTCAGGAAGTCTTGGACCTATTTCAGCAATATGAGGACGAAGTCGTGGTGGCGGCCTACCACCGTTTTAAAACCAGTGACAATCTGTTCCAATATAGGACAGAGATCCTAGAGGGCTTGGATGCCTGCAACGGGCAGTATGCTGAGGCATTGGCTGCGGATTACTGCAGAGTGGAGCGGGTCAGCGAGCCGGAAGCCGCCATTGCAGTACGAAGGCTGGTTCAGAAAGTGCGGGATGATCTGGAGATTATGCGGGATCTGCTCTCGGAGATCGATCGCAACCATGTGACCTACCGGAAGCGGGCTGTGCAGCGGGCACAGTTCATGCTGCTCTCCGACGGCTCCGCTCAAGGAAAAATCAGCGATCTGCTGCGGTATTACGCCCAAACCATTCAGCGCCCGGAAGAGCTGTTCGAGCCAGACGAGAGCCCCTTGAGCCGCCATTGGAAATTCTATCCCACAGAGATCCTAGGCAGGAACTTTCTCAAGCCAGCCGTTAACAGCCGAAAACCCACTCCTATCGAGCAGGCACCTCCGGAACCGCCCATATCCGAGGAGGAACTCCAGCGCCAGCAGGAACTGCTGCTGGAATATGTCCGCCAGGCGGTCACTCTGGAAAATGTAAATCGTTTTGCCGGCCAGGTGCTGAACCACCGAGAGACGGTTTCCGCTCTGGAACTGGCTTCCACGCAAAGTCAGGAATTTATCAAAATCATCGGACTTCACACATACTCACAATCCCCCGACCGCAATTATGAGATCTCCGAACAGGAGGAATGGGTCTCCTGCGGTGGGTTCCGATTCCAGCAGTTCTGGATACGCAGGCGAAGCTGAAAGAGAGGTTTCTATGGACGTAAGAGAGGTCGCCAACTATTTGCTCAACCACTGCTTTCTTCCGTCGCAGGCGGAAGACCTGCTGGAAAAGCATTACTATGCGGTCAATCACTTGGAGGAGCTGCGCCGGATCTTCAAGCCCCTTGGCTATACGGTTGTCTACCATTCCGCGCCTCTGAAGGTGATCGCACTGGTCAGCGAGTATGAGGGCAACCAAGCGAAGCTGAATAAATATGAGAGCATCCTGCTGTTAATTTTCCGGCTACTGTATTTGCAAAAGCGGGAGAAGCTCTCTCTGGATGGAGCGCATGTCGTCGCCACAGTGGGAGAGATCCAGGAGGAGTATCAAAAGCTGGGTCTTCCCCGCAAGCTGGACCGGATCACGCTGGAAGCCATCCTGCGGACCCTCAAGACCTACAATCTGGCAAAGCCGCTGGACCGTCTCACCGAGGAAGAAGCCAAAATCGAGATCTATCCCACTGTTATTCTGGCGTTGCCAGACAATGTCCTGAAGTCATCCAGGGATGAGACGGCAGCGGCACTGGACAAATACCGCAAAGCCGGTGAGGAGGATGATGTATGATTGCACTGTGCCGCCTGCGGCTGATCAACTGGCATAATTTTGTCAACGACCTTCTGAATATCCAGCAGATCACCTATCTGATCGGCGTCAACGGTGTGGGCAAGACCACGATCCTGGACGCCCTGCGGTATTGCCTCACCACGAGCAAAAGCTTCAACGCCCTGGGCAACCGCAAGAGCAAGCGAACACTGCTGGGCTCGGTACACGGCAAACAGCGGGATCAGGACGGAGACCGTCCCCGGTACAGCCGCAAGGGGCATACTGTATCCTATGTCGGCGCCGAATTTCGGGATGATACCGCAGCCCCTGGGAAGGACACCTTTGTCATTACGGTCCGGGTGGAATCTGAGAAACCTGACGAGGACATGCGTCACGTACAGCAGCGCTGGTACATCTCTCCCCGGGGCGTCATGCTGGAGGACCTCCCCTTCCTGGGCCCCGACTATATTCCCACAAAGCGGGAACAGTTCTGCCCGAAAAATGGGAAAATGCGGGATACCGACAATCAAAAGCTGGCAAAAGACCTGATCTGCCGCGCGCTGGGGATTGGAGCAGCAGACTCCCCGTTGGGGAAGAAATTCTGTGCGGTATTTCCCATGGGTACCGGGATGGACGACATTGAGGACTTCCGGGAATTCATCTATCACTACATCCTCCCCCAGCCGGAAATTGACCCCCAAGCACTGCAGCAGGAGCAGATCGAATTGGATCATCTGAACGACGTGCTGCTCCAGGCAAAGGAGCGGGCGCAGCTGCTGACGGAGATCGGTACCCTGGGTGAAACTGCCCGTTCCAAGCAGCGGGACTGCAGAGTGAACCAGGGGTTTGTTCTATATGCCAGCCAACAGGCGGCAGAGGGGGCAGAGGAGCAGATCCTCTCTGCCATCTGCGACGGAAACCGGGAGATCGACCGTCTGCAAGAAGAGCTGCAGTATCAGAAGGAGCGGACGGAGCAGGCCCACCAGCGGTGGATGGATGCCCTGCGGGAAAACCAGAACAGCCCGGAACGCCAGCAGCTGCAGGTCTTCGAGGATCTGGTAAAAGACCGTGAAAAAGACTACACGGAGGCCCGAAAAGCCCTCTCCTCTCTACAAAACGCCAAACAGGAGCTGGAAGCCCTCAATCGAAAGCTGTCCGACTGCAGACGAGCACTTCCGGCCGAACAGATGCCGGATGCCATTGAGCAGCTGCCGGAGCAGCGGCAGACGGAGCAGCTCACCGCCATGGAACAATTGCTTCGGGAGCGGGAAGATTCCCTGGATCAGGAGGAATTTCAGGTCCGAAGCGATCTCCAACAGCTGAAGGAGCGGCAAAAAGCCCTTCAGGCGAAAATTGAAACGCTGGAAAAGGGCCAGTTGGTCTATCCGGATCAGGACCGGGCAAAACGGGTCTGCCAGGCCATCAACCGGGAGTTGGCCCAGCAGGGTATGGAGGCCGATGCCCGCATTCTCTGCGAGATCCTGACGGTACAAGAGCCCGACTGGCAGGCGTGTATCGAAGCCTGTCTGGGAAACCGCCGCTTCGACATTTTCGTCTCCCCCCGGCATTACCGTACCGCCAAACGGGTATTTGAGCATCTGAAAGCCGAGGTCGGACAGGTCAGCCTTCTGGACAGTCCTGCTCTGGAGCGGGATGGCGAAAAAGACGCCGCCTCCCCGCAACTCAGTACTCTCGCCGCCAAAGTCACCAGTGAAAACTGGCTGGCCAAATACTATGTGCAGAACCTGCTGGGGCAAATCGTCTGCTGCGATACGTCGGAGGCGCTGGAAGCGTATCCCCAGAGCGCCACAAAAGATCTTCTGCGGCACTATCCTTATCGGTTGGCACGTCTGCGAACGCCCGTGCTGTATATCGGTATGGAAGCCCGCAAGCAGCAGCTGAAAGCTGCCTGGGAGGAGTTTTCAGCTTTGCGCGGACAGCTGACCGAGTGCACCGCCCAGGCACAGTCCCTGCGGGATATTCTGGAGCAATGCCGCCGCGTTCTGCACAGCAGCGTTCTGGAGGATCTGCGCAAAAACTGGGGCAGCGTCCAGCGGCACCAAGCCAGTTGGCAGGCGCTGGAGCAGGCACGGCAGGAATACGAGATGTGGAAGGAAAATCCCATTCTCCAGGCAAAGATCACCGCCGAACATCTCTGCCAGGAAGAATGGACGCGGCAGGATCAAAAGCGGGTGGAAATCGAAGCCACCCTCCGCTCCCAAACGAATAAAGTCCAGGAAAAACAAGGGATGCAGGAGCAGGCCAGCCGGGAGGCGGAAGACGCCAGAGCAGGCTGGCTGGCGTTTTGCCAGCAGGAACCCTTGCTGCAGACAGAGGTAGAGAAAAAATATCAGGACGCAGCCCGCAGCCGTCCCCCGGACAAGATCGTCCAATACCAAACGAATTATCAAAATCAGGTGGATAAAGCATTGGACGAATGGCTGCGGGATCAGCTGATCCCCAGGCAGCGGGAGTATAACACCATCTACACCTGTGATTATCCTCTGGGGCTGGATGGCATCGAGACCTTCCGGGAACAGCAGGAACGGCTGGTTCATGTAGATCTGGAACGGTACTCTACCAGTCTGCACCAGGCACAAGAACGGTGCCGCCAGCGCTTCCGTGAAGACATTCTTTATCGGATGAAGGACGATATCTATAACGCCAAGCGGCAATTCCGGGAACTCAACCACACAATGGAAAACCTGCAGTACGGTGAGGAGGTCTATCAGTTCGTTGTCCAGGCCAGCGCCGATCCCGAACGCCGGGCATTTTATGATGTAATCATGCAGGACAGCAACCGGCGGATCCAGGGGGACGGCAGTATCGAAGATTTTCTGGCCCGCAATGACCCGGCCTACGAAACGCAGGTGGACGAATTGATGGAGCGGATCCTAGCAGAGCTGAAAGCCAATGCCCAGCGCCGCCAAGAGGGAAAGCATCTGGCCACAGAGCTGTCTCGCTATGTGGACTACCGGTACTACCTGGAATATGATATTGAGTGCCGCAACCAGATCACCGGCGGCGTGACCCGCCTCTCTGCGGTCAGTCAGGACAGCAGCGGCGGAGAGAATCAGGCGCCGTTCTATATTGCAATCTGTGCATCCCTGCTGCAGATCTACGACAAATGCGAGAACAGCATTCGCCTGGCACTGCTGGACGAGGCGTTCAGCCGCATGACCAGCGACCGCATCCGCCCCATGATGCAGATGCTGCGCAAAATGCAGCTACAGACGGTACTGATCACCACAGTGGAAAAGGCCTCGGCCATCCAGCCCTACTGTGACACCACCTGTTCCATTATCAAAAGCGGTACGCGCAATGCTGTCCGCCCATTTTATCAGGATGTGAGGGAATGATGGACTACACCCACGAAATTCTCACGGCGATGGTGGATCGCTATGAACGCAGGAAAGGAACTTCTGCCCAGAACGGTAAGCCCCAGCGGGCCAAGTTTCCATTGTAGAACTGGATTGTTTTAGTTTAGGTGTCCAAGCATCTTG
>OGXQ01003144.1_pt1 | contig 10210 bp, 13 predicted proteins | sample 1576291 | NCBI WGS metagenome assembly OGXQ01 (sample SAMEA3541575, study PRJEB24748) | human gut metagenome | biome: human gut; feature: human-associated habitat; material: faeces | place: China | collected 2012 | reverse complement strand
AAGCAGAGTGTCCATTACAGGATACTCAGATCCTATAAGGACACTCTGCATGGTCGGAGTGTAATTATAGGATCTCAGAAAATACAGATATATCAACGGTTTGCCGATAGTCGGCAAGAGGTATTCATCCTAAATTGAACGGTCAAGCACCGTGACCTGCGTAATCACATCACGCAGACGATCGGAACCGACCATGTACTCAAGTGCATCATCAGCGGTGTTAAAGCAGCATTCCGTCTCGGGACAATTCCAAACATAAATTGTGATTTTGTCATCTGTTCCATATCGAATAATGCCATAATGAATGCCGTTCCATTCAATTTCTACTTCTCCGCCACATTTCATACACCACTTAAAATCGCTGATCGATTTAAAACGGTTATCTTCCAATGAGTTTTTGGATTTTAAAATGCGATAGGGCATGCCACACCTCCAATATGACTTGAAATCAGGAATATCTCCGCCCCAATAGTTTTCTGCTTTGCCCCAGTTTGGTCGGTTACCTTCCCATACAATGTTATGATCGTGAGGAATAGAGTGCTGTTTGGGATTGCCGTGATTTGAGTAATGCCGTTCCTTGACTGCCCTACCGTCTGCGCCAATCTTAGTTTCTCTTAAATCCCCGTTACGATCAGCTGTGCGGTTGATGCTGCCGGGTTCACCTAAAAAACGTTCATCATCCGGCTTAGAGGGCTTCCACTTTCCGCCATAGGCGCTGCCGCCGCCCTTATAAGTGCCGCCGATCAAGTATGGCTCTATTGTATCACATTCAGGTCGATATGTCTCGCCAATTTTGAAAGCGTCGAGATCTTCTGCCTTATAATTTCTCTCATAGCTCATATATCTCCACGAGCTGCGCTCAAAATCCACATACACGATGTTCCCCTGCATTTCAGGAAAGGGCGTGTTGTAGCAAATAATTTTCTCCGGCTCAATACGCCGAAGCATTTCATTGTAGGGAACAGCGCACTGACGGCCTGCATATATGCATTAGAAATGGGAATGCTCTCTTTCTCTATAAAATTAGAGAGGGAGAGCATAATAGTCTGCCACGGATAAAGGTATTCATCCTGCTTGGATTTGAAGCAGGATGTAGTAATAATCTCATAGCTTGATACATCACCATGCGAAAGAAAGTATGACAAAAGATGGGTTTTGCCGACTCCCGCTTCTCCAAGAATTACGAAAGACCGTGCATGCTTTGATGTATGCATACGTGGAAACAAATGGAGCAAATACTGTAGCTGATTCTGCCGTCCAACAAGAAAGTCATCGTTAATTTCGCCGTTTTCCGATTGCTCATTCCACTCTTTCATAATGGAATAGTACAATTCTGAAGTATCCTTGAGTGGCGCAATACCAAGCGTATCAGCCATAGCCTTGTGCAGGCCGCGGTAGATCAACGCCGCCCGGTTATAATCCTTCTGTGCGCGATAGAACCGCATCAGAGAAATGGAAACCGTTTCGCACAGAGGTTCTTCCTGCAAATATTTTCGCCAGAGGGCCTCGGCCTCGCCGTCTCTTCCTTCAGAAAGGCAGAATTCGGCCCGCTTGTCAAGCTGCTGCAAATAGGCCTCACGCAAGGAAGTACGCGTCCGCTCCAACCATTCCTCATATTCATAGCAGTTCGGAACGCTAAACCCTTTCAGAAACTCTCCCTGATAAGCCTCGACATCCATAGCTTTGAGAAATTCATCGACATCAATGTAAAATCCAAGTTCTGGATTAAGTTGAATTGCGCTACGCCCTGCGGGAACCACAAGCTCAATCGGTACAACCTTTTTTAGATGATAGAGATTATCGCGCAAGTGTCGGCGGGCAAGCTCATTGTCTTCCCCTCCCCAGAGGAGGCCTGTCAGCTCATCTCTTGTTGCCTTTTTATGCACCAGCAGATAAAAAAGAAGTCCCTGCGCCTTTTTTAAGCAAATTCTTATGGGCGTGCCATTGCACTCAATATGCGCGTAACCGAGCAGAAGCGCTTTGATAATTGTGTCTTCCATCACACTATCCCCCTCAAAAAAGTAGTCTGATTTAATATACAACATTATCGTCACGTTTCCGTCACTTGTCAAACATCCAAGTGACGGAAATCTACAGCTTATAAAAAAGGCGCAGATGGCTTTCTGACAAAATGTGTTAGAAAGCGTTATTTTGCGCCTTCCGATTACCGCCAGCAGGCTAGCAAAAAGTCCTGAAATCTTACGATTTCAGGACTTTTCTGGTTGCGGAGGCATGACTCGAACCTACGTCCTCCGGGTTATGAGGGCGATACAGCCATTTTTAGAGCGTATAAACGCTTGAAATGCGTACATTTGTAATCTCGTTTTGTTTTGAATTTCTGAATGACTACGTGTGAGGTAATCAATTCAGAGAAGTTGTACATGATAAGCCTGGCATAAATCTCCTGCGTAATGTTCCCTCTTTTTCGGCTTCTTTTAGTTTTCGGCCTTGGTCTCGCAGTACAGGCAGCGGTAGGTGCGCGTGCTCTCTTCGGTCAGTGTGAAGACCTGCGGCAGCTCCTGCTCAACGGAGGTGATGCAGCGGGGGTTCTTGCAGCGGATGACGTTGGTGATGCGCTCGGGCAGCTTGAGCTGGCGCTTTTCGATGCGCTTGCCGTCCTTGATGATGTTGACGGTGATGCCGGGGTCGACATAGCCGATGACATCCCAGTCAAGGTCGAGCACCTGGTCGATCTTGATGATGTCCTTGCGGCCGAGCTTGCCGCTCGAAACGTTCTTGAGCAGCGCGACGGAGCAGTCGAGCTTGTCAAGACCGAGGATGTTGTAGAGCTCCATCGCCTTGCCGGCGGAGATGTGGTCGATAACGATACCGTTGGAAATAGCGTCGATGATCATGTGTAAGTCCCTCCCTTATTCAATACCAAGCAGCTTGAGGATGAGCGCCATGCGGATGAAGCGGCCGTTGCGGACCTGCTTGAAGTAGCAGGCGCGGGGATCGTCGTCCACGGCGACGGAGATCTCGTTCACGCGCGGCAGCGGGTGCAGGATGCAGAGATCCTTCTTGGCGCTGCGCAGCTTCTCCGGGGTGAGGATGTAGCTGTCCTTCAGACGGAGGTAGTCTTCCTCGTTGAAGAAGCGCTCGCGCTGAACGCGGGTCATGTAGAGAATGTCGAGCTCGGGCATGACGGCTTCGAGGTCGGTCGTCTGCTCGTAGGGGATGTTGTTCTTCTTGAGCGCCTCGTTCTTCACGTAGCTGGGAAGCTTGAGCTCCTCGGGGGAGATGAGAACGATCTTGATGCCGGTGTAGCGGCTCAGGGCGCTGATGAGGGAGTGGACGGTGCGGCCGAACTTGAGGTCGCCGCAGAAGCCGACGGTCAGGTCATTGAAGCGGCCCTTTTCGCGGTTGATGGTGAGAAGGTCGGTCAGCGTCTGGGTGGGGTGGTTGTGACCGCCGTCGCCCGCGTTGATGACGGGGACCTCAGAGTGCATGGAGGCGACCAGCGGCGCGCCCTCCTTGGGGTGACGCATGGCGATGATGTCAGCATAGCAGCTGACAGTGCGCACCGTGTCGGAAACGCTCTCGCCCTTGGCAGCGGAAGAGCTGCTTGCGGACGAGAAGCCCAGCACCTTGCCGCCAAGACCGAGCATCGCGGACTCAAAGCTCAGGCGCGTGCGGGTAGAGGGCTCAAAGAAGAGCGTTGCGAGGATCTTGCCGTCGCACTTGTGTGCGTAGGCGTCGGGGTGGTCGATGATGTCGTTGGCCGTGGCGACCATATCGTCGATCTCCTGGGTGGTCAGCTGCAAAATGTCGATCAAATGCTCCATGTTAGTTCTTTCCTCCGATCCAAGATTCATCCGACGGGTTGTTGCGAAACTGAATGAGCCGCGCAACGTCCTCGGGGTGGATGTAATTTTGCTTCGCCGCTACGTCGGCGATGACGTCAAAGTTGGTCAGGCTGTGGTTCTTCACGTTGGCGGCGGCAAGGCGGTCAAGCCCCTTCTGCATCCCATAGGTGAAGATGCTCGCAATGCCCAGCACCTCCGCGCCCGCTTCACGCAGGACGTTCACAACGTCCAGAACGCTTCCGCCGGTGGAGATGAGGTCCTCGATGACGACGACCTTCTGGCCCGGCTCAAGGCGGCCCTCGATCTGGTTCTGGCGGCCGTGGTCCTTGCCGGACGAGCGCACATAGCCCATGGGAAGGCCCATCATGTGGCCGACGATGGCGGCGTGGGCGATGCCCGCCGTGCTCGTGCCCATCAGCACCTCCGCGTCGGGATAGTCGGCGCGAATGATCTTGCACAGCGCACTTTCCACCTGCGTGCGCACCTCAGGTGCGGTCAGAATGAGGCGGTTGTCGCAGTAGACGGGACTCTTGATGCCGCTGGCCCAGGTGAAGGGCTCGTTCGGACGGAAGAATACCGCACGGATGGAGAGCAATCCCTCCGCAATGCTGCGTTCCAAATGCTCCATTTCTATCTCTTCTCCTTTCAAAATGTCAGTTTGTTGACAAAATTAGCGTTTCCAATGCCTCCGGGGTTTCGGCGATCTGGTCGGCGCCGGCGGCGGTGAGCTCTTCGCGGCTGCCGTAGCCGTAGAGCACGCCGATCACGTCGAGCCCCGCAAGATGCGCGCCGATGACGTCATGCTCGCGGTCGCCGACCATGACGGCGCGGGAAAGATCGTCGCAGCCGGCCGCTTTAAGCGCGGCTTTGACGACGTTTACCTTTTTGCCCGCTTCCTTGTCGCCCTCAGGCGCGCCGCAGATGGCGTCGAAGTAGGGCGCAAGGCCGAAATGCTCCAGAATGCGCTCGGCCATGGTGTCGAGCTTCGACGTGGCGACGAAAAGACGCTTGCCCTCGCTCTTGAGATGCGCGAGCAGCGCGGGGATGCCGGGGTAGGGGGCGTTGTCGAGCCAGCCGTCCTGCTGATAGTATTCGCGGAATTTCGCGACCGCGGCGTCGACATTCTCTGCGCTCACGAAGCGTGCGAAGGTCTCGCTGAGCGGCGGGCCGACGAAGAACGACAGCTCGCGCCAGTCGCGCTCGATGCCGAACGCGCGCAGGGCGTACTGCCCGGCCTTCATGATGCCGGGGCCGGAATCGGTCAGCGTGCCGTCTAAATCAAAAAGAATGATATCGCGGCGCATTGCTCAGCCCACGAACTCGCTGACGCAGCTGCGATAGGCTGCGACAGGATCCTCCGCCTGCGTGATGGGGCGGCCGACGACGATGTAGTCCGAGCCGATCTCGCGCGCCTTTGCGGGCGTGGTGATGCGCACCTGGTCGTCCGCCTTTGCGTCAGCAAAGCGGATGCCGGGGGTGACGGTGAGAAAGTTCTTCGTGCAGGTCTCGTGGATGCGGCCGGCTTCAAGCGGAGAGCAGACCACGCCGTCAAGCCCGGCGAGTCTTGCGTTTTTGGCATAGTCGATGACCACATTCTCAAGCGGGGCGTGAATGCCGATCTCTTCCTCCATGCTCTGCTGGCTGGTGGAGGTGAGCTGCGTGACAGCGATGAGGAGCGGGCGCGTACCGTCCACGCGGGTGAGTCCCTCAAGCGCGGCGCTCATCATGGCGTGCGTACCTGCGGCGTGGAGGTTGACCATATCCACATTGAGGGATGAGAGCACGGCCATGGCCTTTTTCACGGTGTTGGGAATGTCGTGCAGCTTGAGATCGAGGAAGATCTTGTGGCCGCGGGCCTTGATCTCGCGCACGATGGACGGGCCTTCGGCGTAGAAGAGCTCCATGCCGATCTTCACAAAGGGCTTTTCGCCGGTGAAACGGTCGAGAAATGCGAGGGTCTTTTCCTTGCTGTCAAAATCCAGCGCGATGATAACGTCCTTACCCATGGTGGGCACCTCCTATGATGTCGTTCAAATCGTTTATGTTGTATTTCTGCATGACGCGGGGCAGATCCTCGACGATGCGGCGGCAGGCGAAGGGGTCGACAAGGTTGGCAGCGCCGACCTCGACCGCCGTTGCGCCCGCGAGCATCAGCTCGATGACGTCCTCGGCACTCATCACGCCGCCGAGACCGACGATAGGGATGCGCACCGCTTCGTAGACCTGCCAGACCATGCGCACGGCGAGCGGGAAGATCGCCGGGCCGGACATACCGCCCGTGCTGTTGGCAAGCAGCGGCTTTCTCGTTTTAAGGTCGAGCCGCATACCCATCACGGTGTTGATGAGGCTGATGCCGTCCGCGCCCGCGTCCTCGCAGGCCTTGGCAATGTCCGCAATGCTTGTGACGTTGGGCGAGAGCTTGACGATGATGGGCTTTTTGACCGCGTCCTTCACCGCGTGCGTGACCGCTGCGGCAGCCTTCGGGTCAGTGCCGAAGCTCATGCCGCCGCCGTGGACGTTGGGGCAGGAGATGTTCACCTCGAGCCAGCCAACCTGCGGACAGGTGTCGAGCTTCTGGCAGACCTCGACGTATTCATCGAGCGAAAAGCCGCTGACATTTGCCATGACGGGCTTGCGGAAAACGCGCGCGAGCTTGGGAAGCTCCTCGGTGATGACCGCGTCCACGCCGGGATTCTGAAGTCCCACGGCGTTGAGCATCCCGCTTTGCATCTCGGCGATGCGCGGCTGGGGATTGCCGAGACGGGGCTCGCGCGTCGTTCCCTTAAAGGAGAACGTGCCGAGGCAGTTGATATCGTAGAGTTCTGCGAACTCGTGGCCGTAGCCGAAGGTACCGCTCGCGGGAATAACGGGGTTATCGAGCGGAAGAGAGCAGAGCGTGACGTTTGTTTTTACCATTTGATCTCATCCCTCCTGAATACGGGGCCTTCGCGGCAGACGCGCTTGGGGCCGTTCACCGTGTCGATCGTGCAGCCCATGCACGCGCCGAAGCCGCAGCCCATGCGCGCTTCCAGACTGATCTGACCGGGTTTGTCCGTCTTTGCGCAAAGCGCCCTGAGCATCGGCGTCGGCCCGCAGGCGCAGACGGTGTCGAACTGCTCAGGCAGCGCGTCGGTCACAAAGCCGCGCGTGCCGCGGCTGCCGTCCGCCGTTGCAATAACGGTCTGCACGCCGAGCGCTTTGAATTCATTTTCGTAAAAAACATCCGCCGATGTGTTGAAGCCGAGAACGGCGACGGGCGTTTTGCCCGCGGCAAGAAGATGCTTTGCAAGGCCGAAGAGCGGCGCGGCGCCGATACCGCCGCCCGCAAGGAGCGTTGTTTCGCCGCAGGCGGCAACGTCAAAGCCGTTGCCGAGACCCGAGAGCGCATCGAGCGCCTGCCCCGGCGTGCAGCGGGAGAGCCAGTCCGTTCCGCCGCCGACGACTTTATAAAGGAGCGTGACGCTCTTTTCGTCCCAGTCGCAGATGGAGATGGGCCTGCGCAGGAAGAAACCGGGCAGGCGAAGGTCGAGGAACTGACCCGGCGCGGTGATGGCCGAGGTGTCGCCCTCGAGCCTCAAGCGGTAGACGCCCGAGGCAATGAGGGCGTTCTCCGCGATGGTGTAAGTTACTTCGATCAAAGCATATCCTCCTTCCAGACGATCTCGCCGCCGATCATCGTCAGCTTGCACGCACCGGTGAGGCACGTGCCGGCGAAGGGCGTTGCGCGTCCCATGGTCAGAAATGCTTCGGGGTCGACAGTGTAGGTTTTATTGAGGTCGAATACGGTCAGGTCGGCGACCTGGCCGACAGCGATCTCTGTGCCGCAGCCGAAGCGGCGCATCGGAGAGGTGTGCATCAGCTCGACGAGCTTTTCCAGCGGCAGGATTCCCTTTTTCACAAGATGCGTGTAGCTTGCGGCAAAGGACGTTTCCAGTCCGACAACGCCCATGGCGCTCTTTTCAAGGCCTTTGCTCTTCTCCTCGCGGCTGTGGGGCGCGTGGTCGGTGATGAGCATGTCGATCGTCCCGTCCAGAAGGCCCTCGATGAGCGCGTCGCGGTCGGCCTGATCGCGCAGGGGAGGATTCATCTTGAAGCGTCCGTCCTCCTGTAGATCGTCCTGTGTGAAGGCGAGGTAGTGCGGCGCTGTTTCGCATGTCACGTCCACGCCGCGGCGCTTGGCCGCGCGGATGACCTCGACGCTTTCCCTGGTCGAAACGTGGCAGACGTGGTAGGCGCAGCCCGTTTCCTCGGCAAGCTTTACGTCGCGCGCGATCTGCCCCCATTCGCTCTCGGAGCAGATGCCGCGGTGCCCGTGGGCGCGGGCATACGCGCCGTCGTGGATGTAACCACCGCGAAGCAGGGCGTTGTCCTCGCAGTGCGCGGCAAGGATCTTGCCGAGATGTCGGCACTCGGCCATCGCCTGGCGCATCATGCTCTCGGACTGCACGCCGCGCCCGTCGTCGGAAAAGGCGATGACGTCTGGTGCCATGCCCGCAAGGTCTGCAAGCCGCTCGCCCTTTTCGCCGACCGTGATCGCCCCATAGGGATGGACATGAACGAGGGCGTCCTTCTCGATGAGCGCGCGCTGGAGCGCGAGCGATTCGGCGCAGTCGGGCACGGGGTTCAGGTTCGGCATGGCGGCAATGTGAGCGAAGCCGCCGTGCGCGGCGGCCAGTGTGCCGGAACGGATGGTTTCCTTATAAGAAAATCCAGGCTCCCGAAGATGAACATGTACATCAACGAAACCTGGAACAATGACTTGATCCTGACATTCAATTACGGAAAAACCTTCCTGGGAAAGGGAGGGAGAAACGGAAACAATACGGCCTTTGGAAATGGCAACATCCACATTCTGGAAAGTTCCATCCCGGAAAACAGCCCCGCCGGTCAGCAAGAAATTCATGGGTACGCTCCTTCCTCTGCGTCTTCATTCGACATATTATCATAACGGAAAAGGAAGCAGTTGTCAACGCCTATTTTCTGGAGTTTTCCAAAAGCGGCGGCGATTGCCGCCGCCTCTGGAATCTTCCATCAGGGCCGGGGCGGACGGCAGGCCAGGCAGCCGGTATAGAGCCGGGAGACCTCAGGCCAGTCCACCAGTCGCCACCAGGCTTCGAAGTAGTCCGCCCGGCGATTCTGGTATTGGAGATAGTAGGCGTGCTCCCATACGTCGCAACACAGCAAGGGGATCAGGGGCAGCGGTGTGTCCTGGTTTGCGGTCTTTTGGACAGCCAGGTGCCCCTCGCCGTCTGCGGATAGCCAGGCCCAGCCGGAGCCGAATTGCCCCAGGGCCGCCTTGCGCATGGCCTCCTTCAAACCTGCCATGCCGCCGAAGTCCCGTACCACAGCGCCCTCCAGCGCCATGTCCGGGGCGGAGACCGGCAGGGGGTGGAGGGTGCGGAAATACAGGTCATGATTAAAGACGCCTCCGGCGTTGTTCCGAACGCCCTGTCGCAGGCCATCCGGCAGTTCCTCCCAGTTTAGGCACAGCTTCCAAAGCGGCCAGGACTGTTCAGAGCGTCCACATAGGCGGCGAAGTGCTTGTCGTGATGGAAATACAGCACTTTTTCGATCAGCTCCGGCGCCAGCGCGTCATAGCCGTAGGGCAGGGGCGGCAGGGTGAAGGGATAATGCTGTTCCATGTATTGCTCCAAGGGGATCATCCTTTCCGGCGAAGTGTCAAAGTCCGCTGTTCCCATCCTATGCAGAAAGGGAATCCCATATTTCCAAAAGGTGCTGCACAAAAACCGGGAGGGCGTTTAACCCTCCGGTCTCAGCAGTGGCCGCAGGTATGGCCGCTCTCGTGGTGGCCGCAGCCGTGGTCGCCGCAGGTGTGCTCCTCACCGTGGTGATGGTCGCAGGTGGCTGCATCGGCGCTGACCAGCGTGCCTGCCAGCAGTTCTGCCACCCGGGTGTCCGCGTCGCCCTGGCAGCCGGCGTACAGCCGGATACCTGCCTCCGCCAACGCCATCTGGGCCCCACCGCCGATGCCGCCGCAGATCAGGGCATCCACCTGATGGTCCTTCAAAAAGCCAGCCAGGGCCCCGTGTCCGCTGCCATTGGTATCCACCACCTGGGAGGAGGCTACGGTGCCGTTCTCCACATCATAGAGCTTGAACTGTGCCGTGTGGCCAAAGTGCTGGAACACCTGGCCGTTTTCATAGGTGACTGCGATTTTCATGAGGACGCTTCCTTTCCGTCTTGGGAGGCACACCGGCCGCAGGGCCTGCTGAAGCCCCGGCAACTTTCCTGGGGACAGAGGGCGTAGCTGCCGCCGCCGATCTGCAGCGGACGGCCTTCCACCAGAAAGACCGCCAGCTTCTGTCGGGCCTGGGCATAGATCCGCTGAACGGTAGTCCGGGCCACCCCCATCTGGGCGGAGGCCTCCTCCTGGTTCAGGCCCA
>OGXQ01003141.1_pt1 | contig 10214 bp, 6 predicted proteins | sample 1576291 | NCBI WGS metagenome assembly OGXQ01 (sample SAMEA3541575, study PRJEB24748) | human gut metagenome | biome: human gut; feature: human-associated habitat; material: faeces | place: China | collected 2012 | reverse complement strand
TCTTCTATCCAGTACGAAAACGACGACCTGATGCGTGAAGTACGTCAGTCCGACGACTACGGAATCGCCTGCTGCGTATCATACCAGGAAATAGGCAAGCAGATTCAGTTCTTCGGTGCCCGTTGCAACCTGGCCAAAGCCCTGTTGCTTGCCATCAACGGCGGACGTTGCGAGAATACCGGTACAGTCATGGTGAAGAACATCCCCGTACTGACCAGTGACACGCTGAAGTTCGAAGAAGTAATGGACAACTACAAAAAAGTGCTGACCGAAATCGCCCGCGTATATAACGAAGCGATGAACATCATCCACTATATGCACGACAAGTATTACTACGAGAAGGCCCAGATGGCTCTTGTAGATACGAACCCGCGCATCAACCTGGCTTACGGTGTAGCCGGACTTTCCATCGCCCTCGATTCACTGTCTGCCATCAAATATGCGAAAGTAACTGCCCGCCGCAACGATATCGGCCTGACAGAAGGTTTCGACATCGAAGGAGAATTCCCTTGCTTCGGTAACGACAACGACAAGGTAGACCACCTTGGCGTAGACCTGGTATACTTCTTCAGCGAAGAATTGAAGAAATTGCCAGTTTACAAGAATGCCCGTCCTACCCTCTCCTTGCTGACTATCACTTCCAATGTGATGTACGGCAAAAAGACCGGTGCTACTCCCGACGGACGTGCCAAAGGTGTTGCCTTCGCTCCGGGTGCCAACCCGATGCACGGACGCGACAAGAATGGTGCGATCGCTTCTCTGAGCTCTGTAGCGAAACTTCGTTACCGTGACTCACAGGACGGTATCAGCAACACCTTCTCTATCGTTCCGAAATCACTGGGTGCTACGGACGAAGACCGTATCGAGAACCTCGTAACGATGATGGACGGTTACTTCACCAAAGGTGCTCACCACCTGAACGTAAACGTACTGAACCGTGATATGCTGTACGATGCCATGGAGCATCCGGAAAACTATCCGCAGCTGACTATCCGCGTTTCCGGCTATGCCGTAAACTTCGTGAAGCTGAGCCGCGAACACCAACTGGAAGTTATCAGCCGCAGTTTCCACGAAAGAATGTAATCGGTAAACCGGATACATAACCTTTTAAAGCACAGATTACACGGATTTCACGGATTAAGCAAAAATCCGGAGTAACACCCCTGTAGTCCGTGCTTTCTTTTTTACTACATTCTTTGCTTATAATACACTATTATGATTAATGTTCATTCATACGAATCAATGGGCACTTTCGATGGTCCGGGGCTGCGGCTTGTCGTATTCCTTCAGGGCTGTCCTTTCCGTTGCCTGTATTGTGCCAACCCCGATACAATAGATGTAAAGGGCGGTACTCCTACTTCTGCCGGTGAAATCCTGCAAATGGCTGTCAGCCAAAAAGCTTTCTTCGGGAAAAAAGGGGGAATTACTTTCTCCGGCGGTGAACCTACCTTGCAGGCAGAGGCATTGATACCACTGTTCAAAGACTTGAAAGCAAACGGCATCCACATCTGCCTTGACACCAACGGCGGAATCTGGAACGACAAAGTTGAGGAATTGTTAAGTCTGACGGACTTGGTATTGCTCGATATCAAAGAATTCAATCCCGAACGCCACCGTACCCTGACCGGACGCAGCAACGAACAAACCCTGCGCACCGCTGCCTGGCTGGAACAACAGGGACGTCCGTTTTGGCTGCGCTATGTCCTGGTACCGGAATATAGTGATTTTGAAGAAGACATATGCAGCATGGGCGAACAGCTCGGCAAATACCAAAGCATACAACGGGTGGAAATACTTCCCTACCACCGCTTAGGGGTGCATAAATACGAAGCTATGGGCTGGGATTATCAGTTAAAAGAAGTAGTAGAGAATACCCCCGCACAACTGGAACGAGCCGAAAAACTCTTTAAAGAGTACTTTCCCACAGTAGTGGTAAATTGAGAATTGATTCTCAACTCTCAATTTAATCAGTAAGTCAACCGTACTCCACCCTGCAAGGTAAAGTTGCAGGGATTTTCTTTTCGTATAGTCTCAATGTCCGAACCATCGTCAAAGAAATAAGACACTCCCGGTTCTACATAAATGCCGACTCTGCTACTTATATTATACTGTGCACCCACAGCTCCCATTACAGAGAATTGCAACGGTTTCACGGTTTCGTTTTTGCTCCCTATTTTTCCGTAAACGCATTTTTCCATGGCGCCGCCGGCAGAAACATACATGATAAAGGACTTCTTATCTACAAAGTTCCAGTTGGCACGCAAAGGGATACCTAAATAATGCAATTTCTGGCTGACCGTTTCCGAACTTCCGGCAAATTTCACATCCGAAGCGAGGTACGTATACGTTAAGCCCGTTTCCACGGAGAAACCCCGTGCAAGCCCTTTACGTACCGAGAAGCCGAAAGACAATGGCTGTTTATGGTCTATGTCCACCACCTGTCCGGAACTCCTCTGCAGATAAGGTATGCCATCTTTAAAGACAAGCTCCTGCCCTTCCGGCACTTCCATTATTCCGTCAGACATTGTGGTGAGGTCTACCCTTCCGCCGGAAACACCGAAGTTCTGTCCGTTTTGAAGCAGTCCGCTTTCACTCATACTGCTTCCCGAAATCAATCCGCCCGTATTTCCTACTGCCAATCCGACCGACCAGCCACGCGACTGATCCCGCTTCGCTCCGCCAACCGGCAAATGCAATTTGTCTCTGCCTGACGGGCGGCGGCGCTCAATCTTTTCCGTACGCTCCTCTTCCCTTCTCTCTTCTGCTGCTTCCTGATTTACCCGTGCCGACTCCGCAGTCGGTTCCTGTGCGTTCCCAGTCTGAACTTCCGGCTCTGCGCCCAAGGATTGGATGACCGTTTCCCGCTCCGTTTCATCTACGGTATTCAGTTGTTGTGCCAGCAAGGAACGCCGGTTCGTATCCGCCGGAGATTCCTGTTTTTGTGCGCGATAGTCGGGTTCTGTTATCTCTGTCCGTACTGAAGGCGTCTGTTGCTCCGGCAGCTTGTCCGGCACGGCAGCCAATGCCGGTGCAGTCATATTCCGCATCTCCTCTCCCACAGGGCTTTGGAGCAGCCATACACTCACCGACGACACCGCAACGAGCAGTGCCGCAGCCGCAGCTACAGCCCAGCGGCGGAAAGGTATAATCCGCCGTTTTCCGGCTACCGGAGGCTTCGAAACGGACAAATCCTTCTCAAGCCGTTCCCAGCCGGAAACGGGCAGCGGTTCGGAATAATCGTCCAACCGCTCCTTTATCTTTCGCATCCACAATTCATCTTCCATACGTTTCTCCATTTATGCGTTTCTTTTCATCCACTCCTTCACCTTGGCAGCCAAAGCAGCTTTGGCACGTACCAGTTGTGAAGCCGATGACTTTTCGTTGATACCCAGCAACCGGGCAATCTCCTTATGAGATTTATCTTCAAAAACAAACAGGTTGAATACGGTACGATAACCGGCGGGAAGCTCGCTTATAAACTGCATCAATACCTTTTGAGGAATAGTATCCACCGCCGAAGCATCCGGCTCCTCATACGTCTCCAGCACATCGTCCAGGGCAGTGGACTGGCTCATCACATCATTCTTCCGCAAATACTGCAATACCGTATTCACCATTACACGTTCCATCCAAGCCCGCAAAGAACCCTCTCCCCGCCAAGTGAACTTATCGAAAGAGTCGAAGAGCTTCAGGAAACCGTCATGCATCAAATCCTGTGCAGTTTCCCGGTCACCGGCGTAACGCAAACATACGCCGAGCATCCGCCCCGCATACTGTTCGTACAGTTCTTTGCGGGCAAGGTTGTCGCCTTGCCTGCAACGTTCTGCCAATACCTGTTCTTCCATCCTCTCTTTTAACACGTGTTTACCTTATAAATGCAACGGGCACAAAAATACTGCATCCGGCAGATAGGAAATTTATTCTTTATTTTCTTTAACATTCTTATAAGCAGTATTTGTGCAATCCCGGCATTTTCTAAATACAAAACCTAAAACAGAACCAATAACAAAACCTCTACTTATGAAAAAGTTCAGAACGATATTAGCCGCATTTCTGCTGTTGTTCATCACCACTCCCGTACTGCAATCCTGCCTGGACGATTGGGATGATGACGAACACCCGTTGCTCGCCATCGGCACAGTGCGAATAATTGACGGAAAAGACTACTACTTCGCACTCGATGAAGGAACCAAAATGTTTCCCGGTGACACTGCCCAAGTGGATAACTATACCTTGGTGGAAGGACAGCGCGCCTTTGTATATTTCAACCTGCTGGATGAAGAAGTAACCGGCTACGATTACAATGCCAAAATCAACCATGTAGAGAATATCCTTACCAAAGACATTTATTTCATGCCTGCCGAAAAGGCCGACAGCATCGGCGACGACCGCATCAACATCAACAATATGTGGATTACGGACAACTACCTGAACATCCAATACCAGCTATACCACAGCAATAGCAATGATAAAAAACATATGCTGAACCTCATAGTCAACGAAGCATCCGACGGCAAGAATGACAAAGAGGGATATATTACGCTGGAATTCCGCCAGAATGCTTACGGTGACGAGCCGCTCATGCCGGGACAAGGGCTTGTCTCTTTCAAACTGGATAAGATAGCAGACCGGATACCCGGAAAAACCGGACTCAATATCCGCGTAAAAAGTCTGCACGACGGCGAATATTACAAAACCATTGACTTTAAAACGGACGAGAACTAAACTATTCTTTGCAATACCCTTTTCAATGTCTTTTTATTTAAAGCGGAGCAGGCTGTTTGCCTTCACTCCGCTTTGTTCTTTTCTACCTTCTGCCACCGGGTTTTGCTCTATCCTTTTCCCGTGTAATTCCGTGCCTGAAAAGAAACAAATCAGCCTCTTCCCGTTTCTGGTCCATCCCCCTTTTATCCCTTATTTCCCCTTTTCCAGCGTTAAGTTTCCCGGCTTCGGAAATTATTTCCCGGCAAAACAGTGTGTCCTTCCGTACTTTTGGAAAAAAATCAGAATGATATATATATGAGAACAAAAGTACCCGTTATCCTATTGTCTGTTCTTGCCCTGCTGTTCCATGCTTGCGGCGGCAAGGATACCCAAGACAAGCAAGAGCTGTCAGTCAGCACTTCCCAAGTTACTGCATTGCCCCAAAACGGCAATAAAGAGTTCCCTTTCATAGCCCGGCCGTTCCGCACCAGCGAACTGTCATTCCGGGTAGGCGGGCCTATCGACCGCTTCGACGTGTATGCCGGTAACCGATACGAACGAGGAAACATCATTGCAGAGATAGACCCGCGCGATTTCCGCATTCGCAAAGAACGCGCCGAAGCCGTTTACCGCCAAAGCAAGGCCGAATTCGAACGCATAGAGGCGTTATACCGGAAAGAGAACATCTCTGCCAGCACCTACGAAAAGGCAAAAGCCGATTATATCTCCGCCAAAACAGCCTTTGATACCGCCGTATGCGAACTGGAAGATACCCGCCTTACAGCCCCTTTCACCGGATATGTAGGTGAAGTGTACATCGAAAAATTCCAGGATGTCAAGGCAACCCAGCCGGTCGTATCTCTTATCGACATACATCAGTTAAGGATAGAAATATATGTACCGCAGGAAATAGCCTATGCGGCACAGTCGTCGGACAGCATACGGATATGCTTCGACGCCATCCCCGGACAGACCTACCGGGCCAAGGTCATAGAGGTGTCCAAAGGCACTACCCGCAACAATCTGTCCTATCTGCTTACAGCCATATTACCCAATGAAGGTGGTAAACTGCTTGCAGGCATGTCCGGCAAAGCGATTCTGGACACACCGCAGGCAGAGAGTGCCGCCGGTTTCTGCATCTCCCAGGCGGCACTCTGTCACCGGCCTTCCACAGGCGATTATGTATGGGTGGTTAATCCTGCCACATCGCAAGTCAGCCGCCGTAAAGTAACAGTAGCCAAATTGCTGCCCGACGGACTGGTACAGATTGCAGACGGACTGCAAATAGGAGAAACCCTCGCAACAAGCGGTCTGCGTTTTCTCTCGGACGGCATGAAAGTAGACATTACCTCTAAAGACAAGTAATTATGAAACTGGTAAAATACTTTTTATCGAAAAAGCCCGTCACAATCCTGCTGTTGGTATTAGTATTGGCAGGCGGATTGCTGGCGTACGTCAAAATGGGCAAGCTGGAAGATGCTCCGTTCACCATTAAACAGGCACTGGTATTGACTCCCTATCCGGGAGCTTCTCCCTCGGAAGTACAGTCACAGGTTACGGATGTACTGGAAGAGTCCATCCAGGCATTGGGCGAACTCTATTACCTGAAAACGGAGAACCGTGCAGGACTGTCCAAAATCACCGTTTATGTAAAGAAAGAAACCCGTGCCGACGAAATGCAGCAACTTTGGGACAAACTGCGCCGCAAAGTAAGCGACGTACAGAGCAAGCTGCCCGAAGGCGCCGGTCCCTCTGTTGTGAATGATGACTTCGGCGATGTGCTGGGCGTTTTTTACGGGCTTACCGGAAGCGGACACAGCTACCGCGAACTTGAAGATGAAGCCAAACTGATAAAGAATGAAATTCTGAAAGTAAAGGATGTTGCCAAAGTAGAGATTTACGGAACACAGACACCTACGATAGACATTTCCGTAAGTCCCTCCGTCATGGCCCGTAGCGGCATCACGATGGCCGACATCGCCCGCGCATTCGAGGCTCAGAACAAAGTTGTGGATGCCGGCGGCATAGACGTCGGTTCCAACCGCCTGCGTATCGAGTCCACCGGAAATTTCTATTCGCTGGACGACATACGCAACCTTACAATCGTATCGCGCACCGGAGAGCATTTCCGGCTCGCGGACATTACCCGGATTGAAGAAAGCTACCAGACCCCGGCAAGCAACCTGATGCGCATCAACGGACAACCCGCTGTCGGCATCGCCATTTCCACCGTTCCCACCGGAAATGTGGTCGATATGGCAGCCGCCGTCAAGGAATCGCTCCAACAGATGTCGGGCAGCATGCCCGAAGGCTTCGAACTTGTAACCCTGTACGACCAGGGCTACGAATCGGCAGTCGCCAACCAGGGTTTTATCCTCAACCTCATCATATCCGTACTTACCGTAGTGGCAATCCTGCTCTTTTTTATCGGTTTCAAAAACGGATTGCTGATAGGCAGCGGACTGGTATTCTCCATTTTTGCCACCCTGATAGTGATGTTATGCACCGACATTGCACTTCAACGCATGTCATTGGCTGCTATCATCATTGCCATGGGCATGCTGGTGGATAATGCCATTGTGGTGTCCGACTCCGCACTGGTAAACATGCAACGGGGCATGAGAAAGCGGGTTGCCATCATGCGCGCCTGTTCCTCCACTGCCCTGCCGTTGCTGGCGGCAACCGTCATTGCCATATTGACGTTCCTGCCCATTTATTTTTCACCCCACATTACCGGTGAGCTGCTTTCCTCGCTGGTAATCGTTATCGGGGTTTCGCTGATGTTCAGCTGGGTGTTCGCACTGACGCAAACTCCGTTCTTCATTCAGGAATTTGTACGCCGTCCCCGGCCGGAAGAGCTGAAAAGCGCCCTGTTCGACGGAAAGTATTACAATATGTTCCGCCGTTCCCTGCGCTGGGTCATCAAACATCGCTATGCCACAATAGCCTGCATGGTCTTACTGCTGGTACTCTCTGCATGGAGCTTCAAATTCATCCCCAAAGTATTCGTACCTGCACTGGACAAGCAATATTTTACCGTAGACGTATGGCTGCCCGAAGGTTCCAACATCGACGAAACCGGGAAGCTGGCAGAAGAAATGGCAGAATATATCCGTACACACGGGGAAGCGGAAATGGTATCTACCTTCATCGGCAGGACCCCACCCCGCTATTATCTGTCGAACGTAGCATTCGGACCTCAGTCCAACTATACACAACTGCTTGTGAAGTGCCATACTTCGGAAGAGTCGCGCCGGCTCAACGCCGCATTGCAGGACTCTATCCGCCTGAAATTTCCCGGACCGCTCATCAAAGTAAACAAATTCGAACTGAGCCCGCTGACGGAAGCCGTTATCGAAGCCCGCTTCCTGGGCCCCGACCCGGCAGTGCTCGATTCGCTCGTAGGGCAGGCCATCGAAATTATGCGCCGCAATCCTAAAGTAGCGGATCCGCCGATGTATGCACTTGATCCGCTGAAAAAGCGCATCATCTACATGATGAATATGAACCGAATCGTTCGGCATTTGTGGGATTTTATCCGGCTGAAAACGACAACAAAAATCGTTCCGATCTTTGATGCGAACAAACGTGTGCGAAGCACTGCGGACATGCCGACATGGTACACCAGCAAACCGTGCAACATCACGCAGCACAGTCAGATTAGCCATTGTGTCTATGACAGCGGCTGGGAAGCGACCGAAGCGTATGTACTGGAAAAGAACCCTCATGTGAAAGCATGGGCCAAAAACGACCACCTTGGATTTGAAATCGTGTATGTGTATGAGGGCGTTGTCCGAAAATACATCCCGGATTATCTGGTAAAACTGGAAAATGGAAAAACACTGGTGCTGGAAACAAAAGGACGCATGACAGAAAGAGATATGGCAAAACGGAAAGCTCTTGAAACATGGATCAAAGCAGTAAATGGAACTGGCGAGTTCGGAGTATGGTGCAATGCTATTTCCATGAATGTGGCAGATGTGGATAGCATTATCCAGCAGAAGATGCGGTAAGCTGATCGTGTAGATCAGGAAAGACTTGACCATCAACCTGCGGCATCTCATGGACTTTGGTAAGAAAAAATTCCCGGTGGATGTGAAAGTCCTGAACACGGGTGATGTGGTGTACAGCATGGAAGAACTGATGCCGATTGCATTTCAGTTTGTGTGACAGCTGAAAATGAGTTTTTTGACGAATTGAAATGAAATTCTGAGATTGATGTTTTTCGGTTGCTAAGGTAAAAAAGCAGGTTGCTAATCTGCCCGCAATCGTCAGTAAAGACGAAGCCTATCAGAATGCTATAAAAACTCAGATGCACAGAATGCTCGTGTTGAAAGCGACCGTGCAACGATGCAGGCGATTCTCGATTCCTTGAGTACGACGATTGAACTGTACAAGGCAGTGAACGAAAACCCGGCACTCTGTAAGTGGATTCAGGATATGGTTTTTGCCAACACGTATCAGACTTCGCCGCCTGCCAAAGAAGATCTGCCTGATTTCGATTGAAACACCAAAAGATATGTGATAGAATCAACTTATGATAGGGGATTATGCCCATCGACGGGTAATCGGCCTATCAATTTGCATGAAATTTGGACTTTGGAAGGAAGCAGCTATGCGTATTGACAATCTGACCTTGAAGAATTTCAGGAACTTTGAAAATGCCGAGATTCCGCTGAATCCTAAGATGAATATTGTGATCGGCAACAACGGCAGCGGAAAAAGTTCTCTGCTTATGGGCGCATTGACTGCCGCCAGCACTTTCTTCCTTGGAATTGACTATGCTTCTCCCCGCAGCATTAAAACGGAAGATGTTCGCCATGTGGCGTATGAAACCAATAAAATTTATCAGCAGCGCGAAGTTTATCCGGTTGAGGTGTCCTGTCAGGGTGTTGTAAACGGTAATGCTTGTACATGGTCTCGCTCTCTGAGTGGACCAAAATCCAACACTACCTATGGCGCCGCATCGGATCTGAAAAAAATTGCATCTGCGCTTCAAAAAGAAGCAGCACTTCCTTCTTCGCAAACGGTACTTCCGCTCATTACTTACTATGGTACGGGTCGCCTGTGGGCACAAAAGCAGGCGAAACAGAAGGGAAAACAGAAGCTGAAGTCTCGCTTTGAAGGCTATCAGGACTGCATCGCAGAGCAGGCCACGGACAAGCAGCTTATGGAGTGGTTCAGCGACATGACTCTTCTTGTCAGTCAGGAAGGACCTATTCCGCAGGTGAGTGCAGTCCAGCGGGCGTTGGAATGCTGCTTTGCGGATTTGATCGACCACGATGAAACGCAGCGCGTTAAGGTGGAATATCGCCAGAGGTATCGGGCGATTGTCGTTGAATACGTTAATCGGAATGGCGAACATGAGCTTCATCCGATGTCCGAGATGAGCGATGGATATCGGTCTGTGCTGAATATGGTAGCAGATATTGCGCACCGGATGGCTGTTTTGAATCCCCAGCTCGGTGATTCCGTTCCCAGCACGGCCGACGAGGTATGCGCCGGAAAGA
>OGXQ01003140.1_pt1 | contig 10222 bp, 12 predicted proteins | sample 1576291 | NCBI WGS metagenome assembly OGXQ01 (sample SAMEA3541575, study PRJEB24748) | human gut metagenome | biome: human gut; feature: human-associated habitat; material: faeces | place: China | collected 2012 | reverse complement strand
GCCCACTATCTGGAGCACAAGATGTTCGACACCCGGGAGGGCAACGCCTTGCAGCTGATGGACGTCATCGGCGTGGACGACACCATGCTGGAGGATCTCTATGACCGGGACAGCGCCCACCGCCTGCGGCGGCTGGTGAAGGAGTGCCTGACCCAGCGGGAATCAGAGGTCATCCGTCTGCGGTACGGTCTTGGCGGCACCGTCCCCCTGACCCAACGGGAGATCGCCTCCACATTCGGCATTTCCCGGAGTTATGTATCCCGCTGGAACTAATGTAAGCGATGCCCGGAAAGCCTTGAAAATCAAGGGCTTCCGGGCATCGGTCATGTTAGGGGTAGCGCCGCCATTATTGTAAGTGGCGAGAAAATTAAGGTAAGCGACCATTCATCAATTATTTAGAAGCAATGATCTAACATCATCTATTGTGATATAAGGAGTTGAAACTCCTCGTAAAGGTATTTGTAGCCTACCGTTTTCGCTATGATTTCTAAGTGCTTCTATAGTTGCTTCAGAAGGTTCTTTTACGACAATTAGGCAATCAGAAATCAACTTCTGCATACCCGTATATACGCTCCAGTATCCTGCACAGCGACCAATTCGATTAATAACTATATCTCCATGATTGAGGTATTTTCTTTGAGATGCTTTGGTTCCAGTACAGTACCGAAGCCCTGGCATCCAGCTGTTGTTTACAAAGGTGCTGGAACAATGGAGAATAACATCCCCTGTTTTTGAGAAATACTTGCTGGAAATGTTTCCACGGTATATTTGCAAGTGTTGATCTTCTGCTAAAGTGTATGAGTTGTTATCCCATGTACCATCAAGGATTCTTCTCAGTGTAATAGAAAAGGATAGTTTGATGCTCCATTTTGAGTCGTAGTGAGCTTGATACACGCTTGTTGCGGTATTATATACATAGGTAGCACACGGCTCTACTTTTTGAAGGATAATTGCCACTGTATTTAATGTTGCCTTTTCAAAAGTATTTGAAGGGAGCTTTACGATTGCATGTATATTGTAATTGTGCGCTAGCCATTTTCGGCATTCAATATAGCTAGAACCATTCATATACGTTGATGGAAGAATAATTATCAGAAAACTGTCTGTGTGCATCAATTTTAAATTCGCCCATAGCAGTTCTGCTTCATATCGTTTGCTTGTGGTAAAAACATTCCCTGCTTTCCTATATTTTTTCTTCTTTTTTGAGAGCGGGCCAAAAGGGGGATTTGATAAGACAAGATCATACGTCTGTTTTGCCTTTTCTTGACGGTTAGCAAAAGATCTACCATCATCACACACAAATGTTGCGGCGAAGGTCTCGGATTATGCGGCCGATGCCATGCAGTGGGCCGTGGCCAACGGCATCCTGAACGGCACGGACGGCAAGCGCCTCGATCCTGCCGGAAGCGCCACGCGCGCGCAGTGCGCCGCAATGCTCGTTCGTTTCCTGGATAAGTTCGAGGCCCCGGCGGCGTAATTTTTCCAAAACAGCGAAAATTTGTCTTTCCGAGTCCGATTTATTGGACAGTAAACCTGTTATACTCTCTCTCAGAAACAACAGGAGGGATCGATATGCAGGTTCAGATTCGAAATGTTCGGGGACACTATGAGGTCTATGCTGCGGACGGGAGCTTCCTCTTCTCCGCGGACACACACCGCGAGGTGATGGAGGAGCTTTGCAGAATTACCGACTGACGCTTGCCTATGACGGCACGCGCTATCGCGGCTGGCAGCGTCTGCCGCCGCCCGCCAAAACCGTGCAGGTCAGCGTGGAAACGGCCCTCGGCGATATCTTCGGCCAGCCGCTCGAGATCAGCGGCAGCGGCCGCACGGATGCCGGGGTGCATGCGGCCTGTCAGGTTGCGTCGTTCCATGCGCCGAAGCGGCCAACGGACGAGGTGCTGGGGCAGCTGCGCCGCCTTCTGCCGGAGGATATCGGTGCGCTGACGCTCGACTATGCGCCGGAGCGCTTCCACGCCCGCCTTTCGGCCGTCGAGAAGACCTATGTCTACCGCCTCTGGAACAGCGACCGGCCGGACGTGTTCGCCCGGCGCTACCGCGCCTGGGAACCGCGCCAGCTGGACTGCGGCGCCATGCGCGCCGGGGCGGCCGGGCTGGTGGGAACGCATGACTTTTTTACGTTCTGCGCCAACCGGCAGATGAAAAAGTCCACGGTGCGCACGCTGCGCCGCCTTGACATCACGCAGGAGGACGCCGAGCTGTGCTTCACGCTGACTGCGGACGGCTTTTTGTATCACATGGCGCGCATCCTCGTCGGCACGCTGCTGGAGGTCGGCCTCGGCAGGCGCCCGGCAGAGAGCCTGCCCGCACTGTTCGACGCCCGCTGCCGCGCGCTGGCAGGGGAGACGGCCCCGGCAAAGGGCCTGTGGCTCATGGAGGTGCGATATTGAACATTCAGATCTTCGGCCGCTCGAAGTGCTTTGACACGAAGAAGGCCGAGCGATATTTCAAGGAGCGCCGCATCCGCGTGCAGCAGATCGACCTGCTGCGCTACGGCATGTCCGGCGGAGAATTTGACAGCGTGCTGCGCGCCGTCGACGGTGTGGATAAGCTCATCGACTGGTCGCGCCGCGACCCGGACATCGATCTGCTGCGCTATATGGACGACGTGCGCGCCAAGGAGGACAAGCTGTTTGAACGGCCGGAGCTCATGCGCACGCCGGTCGTCCGCAACGGCAGGAAGGCGACCGTTGGCTATTGCCCGGACGTCTGGAAGCAATGGGAGGAGAGCGAGAAATGAAGCTGCAGCTTGCAAGACTCATCAAGAATATCTGCTATGCCGCGGGCTGTGCATCGGCAGTGCTCAGCCTCGCGCTGAAGAGCGCCCCGCAGACGGCGCAGCGCTGGCTGCTGTTCGGCGGCATCGCCCTGCTGGTGCTGGGCTTCCTTGTCAGCGTGACGTTCTACCGCTGCCCGCACTGCCACCGGGTGCTGCCTGCCAACCGCGGGAAAATGGACGACTGCCCGTATTGCAAGCTCCCTCTGCGGGATACGAAATGACGGCCCGCATCACGATCCCGCCGCAGGTTCAGGCACTGCTCCGGCAGCTGAACGCGGCGGGTTTTTCTGCCTATGCGGTCGGTGGCTGCGTGCGCGACAGCCTGCTCGGCTGCGCGCCGCAGGACTGGGATATCTGCACGAGCGCCGCGCCGGAGCAGACGGAGGCCTGCTTTGCCGCGGACCGCACCATCCTGACGGGCGCGCGCTACGGCACGGTCACGGTCGTGCGCGGGGGCGTGCCCTACGAGATCACAACGTTCCGCGCTGAGGCCGGCTATGCCGACAGCCGCCATCCGGACCGGGTCGACTTTCTGCGCGAGCTGGCACCCGATCTGGCGCGCCGCGATTTTACGGTCAACGCCATGGCGGCCGACGCAGCGGGCGCCGTGACGGACCTCTTCGGCGGGCAGGACGACCTGCGCCGCGGCGTGATCCGCTGCGTCGGCGATCCGGCGGAGCGCTTTGCGGAAGACGCCCTGCGGATGCTGCGCGCACTGCGCTTTGCGGCGCGGCTGTCCTTCCGCATCGACGGAGAGACGGCTGCCGCCATCCATGCTGCCCGGATCCGGCTGCGCGCCGTTGCGCCGGAGCGCCTGCACAAGGAGCTTAGCGGTATTCTGTGCGGCAGGCAGGCTGCTGCGCTGCTGGAGGAATTCTCCGATGTGCTGTTCGAGCTCATCCCGGAGCTTGCCCCCTGTCAGGGCTTCCGGCAGTATAATCCGCATCATACGCGCGATGTCTGGACACACACGCTGGCCGTTGTGGACGGCGTTCCGCCCGAGGAGCCGCTCCGGCTGGCGGCACTGCTGCACGATGCCGGAAAGCCAGCGACATTTTTCTTCGATAAAAATCTCGTCGGCCATTTCTACGGCCACCCGGCCGCCGGGGCCGCCGTCACGGAGGAGGTCCTGCGCCGCCTGCGCTATGACCGGGCGACGGCGGAATTCGTCACGCAGCTCGTCGCGGTACACGGCCGGCCCATCCCGGACGATCTGCGCGGCATGCGGCGCATGCTGGCCCGCCTCGGTGCGCCGGTCTGCCGCGCACTGATCCTGCTGCGCTGCGCCGATGCCATCGGCACCGGCACGGCGGATGCTGCGGAGCAGACCGCCCGGTGCGAGGCTGCGCTGTCCCTGCTCGCGCAGGCGGAGAAGGGCTGCAGCAGCGTTTCCACTCTTGCGGTCTCCGGCCGCGACCTGCTGGCCCTCGGCATGACACAGGGCCCGGCCGTCGGAGCCGTGCTGAAGCGCCTGCTGGACGCCGTTCTGGACGGCTCCGCGCCGAACGACCGTGCATCCCTGCTGAAGCTTGCTTCCGAGATTGGGAATAATGCCTAAAAATGAGGAGAAATATTTGGCTGCAATTGACAATGTGATAAAATAGTGCTATTATAATATAACATTTTGAACGAGAGGGGCGATCGCATGGGATCTTTTGTGCTGCACGGCAACATTATCGACAGTGAATCTCCGGAGCGGCTCCGCGTTGCGGCAGATTCCTATCTGGTTTGCGAGGAGGGACGCTGCACCGGTGTCTTTTCGGCGCTGCCGGAGCGATTTTCCGGCCTGCCGCTGACGGATTTCGGCGACCGCCTCATCCTGCCGGGCATGACGGACCTCCATCTGCATGCGCCGCAGTTTGCCTTCCGTGGGCTGGGCATGGATCTGGAGCTGCTGGACTGGCTAAACGCCCGCACGTTCCCGGAGGAGGCCAAATACGCCGATCTCGGCTATGCCGCGCTGGCCTATGGCCAGTTCGTGGACTGCCTGCGCCGCAGCGCCACGACGCGCGCCGTCGTGTTCGGCACGGTGCACCCCGCCGCCACGACCCTTCTGATGGAGCTGCTGGAGGCCAGCGGCCTTGTCAGCTATGTCGGCAAGGTGAACATGGACCGCGACTGTCCCGAGGCCCTGCGCGAGGCGGATGCGGCGGCCTCGCTGGCCGCAACGGAGCAATGGCTGGCCAGCGCGCGCTTCGCCCATACAAAGCCGATCCTGACGCCGCGCTTCGTCCCGTCGTGCAGCGATGCTCTGCTGCAGGGGCTTGGCGAGCTGGCGGCCCGGCGCGGCCTGCCGGTGCAGAGCCATCTTTCCGAAAATCTCGGTGAGATCGCCCTTGTGCAGTCCCTGTGCCCGCAGACGGACTTCTATGCCGAGGCCTATGACCGCTGCGGCCTGCTTTCGCAGCCGTGCATCATGGCCCACTGCGTGCACTGCCCGCCAGAGGAGCAGGACCTGCTGCAGGCGCGCGGCGTGTTCATCGCGCATTCGCCGCTCTCCAATTCCAACCTCAGCTCCGGCATTGCACCGGTCTCCGCTTATCTGGCGCGCGGCCTGCGCGTTGGCCTCGGCTCGGACCTTGCCGCCGGAGAGACGGAGAATCTGTTCCGCGTCATGGCGGAGGCCATCCGCGTCTCGAAGCTCCGCTGGCGTCTGCTCGACGACACCACTGCGCCCCTGACGGTCGCGCAGGCGTTCTATCTGGCCACGCGCGGCGGCGGTGCGTTCTTCGGAGAGGTCGGCTGCTTTGAGCCGGGCTTTGCGCTGGATGCCGTCGTGCTGGACGACAGCGCCCTGGTCCATCCGCAGGAGCTGACCCCGATCGAGCGCCTCGAGCGCTGCATCTATCTGGCAGACGAGCGCCATATCGCGGCAAAATATGTCGCGGGGACGCGGCTGTTCTGATAGAAATAACCGGCGCTCCCGGTGCATCCGTGCCGGCAGACTATTTTGACCGAAAGAGGAATCAAAACCCATGGTTTTCAACAGCGCCATATTTCTGATCTGTTTTCTGCCGCTCTTTTTCCTGTGCTATTATCTGCTACCCGCGCGGTTCCGCAATGCGTTCCTCCTCGTGGGGAGCCTTGGGTTCTATGCATGGGGCGATCCGGGCAATATCCTGCTTCTGCTGGCTGCCTCGGCGGCGACCTACGGCTTCGGCCGCGCCATGGCTCCGTCAGCCCCGAAGGTCCGCCGCCTCGGCTGATCTTGCCGCAGCCATGCAGGAAAACGGCCTGCTGGACGGTGTGGTGCTGCCCGCGGCGGAGGACTTTGCCTGGCAGGACCTTGACTGTCCCTATCGCGGCGACCTGAACCGGCGCTTTTCCTATCTGTTTTCCATGCAGGAGGAGATCCCGTATTATTCCATCCGCGAGACGTCCGAGCTGCAGTATTATGATGCCGAAGACGTCGAAGTTCCTCGTGAGTCTATTTGGGCCAGAGGGCTGCAGAGCGGAGAGGAGATGCAGTATAACCTGCTCTCGACGGAAAACCTCGGGTTTTACCGCATCTGTAATCCCAATGCGCGCTCTGCGCGGCGTGTTCTGATCCTGAAGGATTCCATGGAGGACCCGATGACGGACTATTGGGCGGAGCTGTTTTCGGAGATCATCGTGATCGATCCGCGCAGCTACCTGCGCGAGGAATCCCTGCCGGAGCTGGTGGCGGAGTATGACATTGATACGGTGCTGCTCCTGTATCACCAGAACAATCTCAGCGAGGAACTCATCGATTTTCTGAATCGGGGCGAATAAGTGTATAAAATCAGTCTGTCGAAAAAACTGCTCAGCCGGAGGTTTCGGAGGGAAGAAAAGTGTGAAAGGAAACCGTCAGGGTTTCCTTTCGCGTTCAATAACCCGCCGCAGCGGCAGAATTGAAAAATAATACTACAAAATTTCATTTTGCAATTCTGAAAGCAGCTTGGCGAAAAATCCCGAAGGGACTTTTTTGACAAGCTGGTATAAAATGACCCTCCCGGCGCACGATAGCGTCGGGAGGGATTTTTTATGTGGTTACAGACCGGAAAACCGTTCGGCCAGCAGATCGAAAACGACCCGGAGGCGTATTTTCTGCTCGGCACGCTCTCGCCGGAGGAGCGCAGGCTGCTTGACCCGAGCGATCTGCGCAATGCGGCGGCGCTGCGGGCGTTCGTAACGCGCCTGCGCAGACGCGAGAATTAGGAACCAATCATCTGCGCTGAGCGGCGAATTTCCTGCTGCTTGAATCAGAGCTGCCTTATGCTCGGCCGCTGCCGAAGAAGAACAGGCCCAGCATGCCGGGGCCGACATGCGCACCCGTGAACGGCTCGTGCGGGCAGACAATCAGCTCCTTCGGCTCGGCGATGGCACGGATGCGCTCGGCCAGCGCCTGTGCGTCCTCGGGGCAGTCACCGTGCGTGATGGCAACGCGCTGCAGCTCCGGGTGGACGGCACGCGTTTCATAGCGCGCGGCCAGATTCGCAATGGCGCGGGCGCGGCCGCGCACTTTTTCGCAGGTGACGATGTGGCCCTCCTCATCGCCGCGGAGGATGGGCTTGAGATTCAGCACCGTGCCGACCAGTGCGGCGGCTGCCTGCACACGGCCCGTGCGGTGCAGGAACATCAGGTCGCTGACCGTGAAAAATTCGCAGAGGTTCTGGACCTCCTGCTCCAGCACGGCAGTGGCTTCTGCGGCACTGCGGCCCTCGTCCCGCAGCTCAGCTGCGCGGCAGGCCAGCAGGCCGGTGCCGAAGCCCGCACCCATGGAGTCCACGGGGCAGACGGTCCGCTCCGGGAATTCGTCGCGCAGCTCCGCGGCCGCGATGCAAGCGGCCTGATAGGTGCCGCTGATCCCGGCAGACAGGCCGACATACACAACATCCAGCCCCTGCTCCAGCGCGGGGCGGAAATGATCGAGGAAGACCTGCGTGTTGAGCAGGGAGGTTGTGACGCGCTTGCCCTGCCGCAGCAGTTCATAGTAGGTGTGGGCATCAAAGGCCTCGATGTCGCCGCCATAGATGAGCTGCTTTCCGTCCACCGTATAGCTGCAGGGGAGCACCCGGATCCCAAAGTGCTGCAGCAGGCTGCCCGGCAGATTGGAGCAGCTGTCCGTAAATACCGCAAAAGACATAAAAGTCCCTCCGTTTCGGCTCTGCTGACGGCAGGGCCTTTTCTGTTAGACAGTATAACAGATTTTACAAAGAAAAGCAATCACCGCGGCGGGAAATTTACAAACCGTTTCCGAAATTCCGGGCTTGACAAACAGACCTATCTATGCTATACTCCAAACAGATACAAAAGTATCGATATAAACATATCAAATAAAGCGGAAGGAAGTGGTCTTTTATGAAGGGTTACGCAATGCTTGGGATCGGAAAAACGGGTTGGATTGAAAAGGAACGCCCGCTGTGCGGACCGCTGGACGCCATTGTGCGCCCCATCGCCGTCTCGCCCTGCACTTCTGACGTCCATACCGTGTGGGAGGGCGCCATCGGCGACCGCCACAACATGATCCTCGGTCACGAGGCCGTGGGTGAGGTCGTTGAGGTCGGCGCGCTCGTGCGCGACTTCAAGTGCGGCGACCGCGTCATCATCCCTGCCATCACGCCCGACTGGGGTGCGCTCGAATCGCAGGCGGGCTATTCCATGCACTCCGGCGGCATGCTGGCGGGCTGGAAATTCTCGAACTTCAAGGACGGCGTCTTTGCCGAATTCTTCCACGTCAACGAGGCCGATGCCAACATGGCTCACCTGCCTGCGGATGTCGATCCGGTCGCGGCCGTCATGCTGGCGGACATGGTCCCGACGGGCTTCCACGGCGTGGAGCTGGCCGATGTGCAGTTCGGCGATGATGTCTGCGTCGTCGGCATCGGCCCGGTCGGCCTGATGTCCGTTGCGGGCGCGGCCCTGCACGGTGCGGCACAGCTGTTTGCAGTCGGCTCGCGTCCGGTCTGCGCGGAGGCGGCGCGGCGCTACGGCGCAACGGAGATCCTGAACTACCGCGAGGGCGATATCGTTGCGCAGGTCATGGAAAAGACGAACGGCCGCGGCGTGGACCGCGTGATCATCGCGGGCGGCGATGCCGAGTGCACGTTCGGCGAGGCCGTGAAGATGCTCAAGCCGGGTGGCCGCATCGGCAATGTCAACTATCTCGGCAGCGGCGAGAATGTCCTCATCCCGCGCGCGGAATGGGGCTGCGGCATGGGCCACAAGACCATCGCGGGCGGCCTGATGCCCGGCGGCCGCCTGCGCATGGAGAAGCTGGCCGCGCTGCTGCAGACCGGCCGCCTCGATACCCTGCCGCTCATCACGCATCGCTTCCACGGCTTTGAGCACATGGAGGAGGCCCTGCTGCTGATGAAGAACAAACCCCGCGACCTCATCAAGCCGGTCGTGATCCTCGATTGAGCGATTTGAAGGGCCTGAAAAAATGAATAGAAGCAGCACGAGGACCGCAAAGGGGAGTGACCGTTTCCGGCTCTCTTGCCAATGCCACAAGTGCTGCTTCCAAAGCCACGATAACATGCGTGGACGATCATGTCAACCCCCATATCGTCACGCATTTCGGGCCGGGCGCATCATACGCCCGGCCCACTTGCGTACCCGCTGCTCACGCAAACTGTTGTTAAAATGCTGATGGCTTCCGATTTGTCATTGCGAGGGCGCTTTGCGCCCGTGGCAATCTCGGGAAGGCAGTGCCGTTTCGTACCGGCTGCCGTTAAAATGGCACGCGCCGATTGCGTCTGTAGCGGCGCTCACTGCGCAGCCGTTGGCGGCTTTGCCGCCTTACGGATGCGGCGTGCCCCTTGCGGGTTGTGAGCGCCATGCAGGCTGGCATTATTTGAGGCACAAATTCATTGGCGCAAGGCTCCCAAATTTGTCATTCCGAGGAGCGAAGCGACGTGGGAATCTCCTGCAGTCGGTTACGTTTTCGCCGAGGCCTACCTGCTATTCAACATGGTACTGCGAGATTGCCACGTCGGCCTGCGTCCTCCTCGCAATGACAAATCCGGGAGCTTCCGCATTCCATTCCAAATTTCTGTATACTACGTCCTCCGTGCGGTATACTAGCATAAAACACGCGGAGGGATGCACATGACAAACGAGGAATACGGCCGCTATGTGGACGCGCTGGCGCCCCGGTCGAAAACGGGGAAAAATCTGCTGAATGCCTTCTGGGTCGGCGGGCTGATCTGCGCGATCGGGCAGGCGCTCCTGAACGGCTATCAGGCGCTCGGGCTGGACGAAACGACGGCGGGCGCGGCCGTGAGCATCTCGCTCGTGCTGCTCTCGGCCATCCTGACGGGCTTTGCGGTCTATGACGACATCGCAAAATTTGCCGGAGCGGGCACGCTCGTGCCAATCACGGGCTTCGCCAACGCCGTCGTGGCCCCGGCCATCGAGTTCCAGACGGAGGGCTTCGTACTGGGAACGGCGGCGAAGATG
>OGXQ01003134.1_pt1 | contig 10244 bp, 4 predicted proteins | sample 1576291 | NCBI WGS metagenome assembly OGXQ01 (sample SAMEA3541575, study PRJEB24748) | human gut metagenome | biome: human gut; feature: human-associated habitat; material: faeces | place: China | collected 2012 | reverse complement strand
TGGGGTTCTTGCGTATAGGAATCCCAGCCCTGGCCTTCTTCAAATCCGTTGCGATGGAAGTGTTGTTCTTCACCACCGACCATGATGTCAAAGTCGTTTGCACCCAAAGACTTGATATACTGTACGTATATGTTGTACGAAAGGTTGTATTTATATTGGGTAACGTCGCCATTCCAACCATAGTAATTATTGCCGAATGAGTATGGAGAAACAATCGTAGTCTGTGTACCTTCCGCATATTCGCCACCTATGCTTGCGTGCAGACGGAGGTCAGGCAGGAAATGGAATTTATAGTCAACGTCTACATTTCCAACAAAGTCGTTGCTGTTCGCCTTGTCATTTTTGAGTTCCAGTGCAGCCAGCGGATTTTGGGGAGAGTTCGGATTGGACGTGTATTTCCAGTCCGGATTGCTGAAACCTGTGGTAGAATTAATATTCTGCCAGTAGCCGCCTGTAAACTGGTAAGGGTCTTCGTTAGAATAAACCGGACGGGTAGGATCGATAGCCAATGCCCCGCCAATAGCGGCACCTGTGTCGGCATAGCGGTTTTTACCGTTCATGAATTTGGCATTGATGTTGAACTTCAGATGATCTTCAAAGAAGGAAGGAGCCAGGTTCACGGAAGCAGTGAAGCGTCGGAAGTTGGATGTTTTCACAATACCATTGTCGTCTGTATAACCTAAAGATACACGGTAAGGCAGGTTCTTGAATCCTCCGTTGATAGAAACATGATGGTCGGTGCTGACAGCAGTACGGAATATCTGATCCTGCCAGTCTGTATTGGCGGTTCCTAAATCTGCCGGTAATTTGTCACCCCATAACTGATTGGCGTAAGCGCGATATTCATCTCCGCTCAATACATCATAGCGCTTTTGAGTTTTGGAGAAGGATACAGAACCGTTATAGCTTACGCTGGGAGCTTGTCCGTTCTTTCCTTTCTTGGTGGTGATAATAATAACACCGTTGGATGCACGCGAACCGTAAATGGCAGTTGCAGAGGCATCTTTCAGTACAGTAAGGGTTTCGATATCCGCAGGGTTAACCATTGATAAACCGTTTGCCATCCCTTTGATACCTTCGTTGTCAATAGCCAGACCGTCAATAACGATCAGCGGGTCATTGCTTGCATTCAATGAAGAACCGCCACGAATACGGATTTGAGCGCCACCGCCCGGTGTACCGTCATTGGAGATCACGCTGACACCGGCTATTTTACCGGATAACATATCCTGAGCATTCGTCGTAATACCTTTACTAAGTTCATCGGGCTTGATAGCCATTACCGAACCGGTCATATCGTTCTTTTTCACCTGACCGTAACCGATGACTACTACTTCGTCCAGTATTTCCGTATCGTCTTTCAGTATTACATTCATTTGTGTGGTTGCCGGAAGTTCCTTTGGCTGGTATCCGATGAATGAAACAACAATTATGTCACCTTGCTTGGCAGACAACTGGAAGTTGCCGTCGAAATCGGTAATCGTTCCGGTGGTAGTGCCTTTCACCACAACATTGGCACCTATAACCGGTTCACCCGTTGTGTCTTTCACTATTCCTTTGACAGTAATTTGCTGAGCAAATGCGTCAATGGACAAGAATATTCCAGCTATAAGCATAAGCAGGACCTTGAACATAAAGTTTCCTTTTTTCATGTTTTTGTCTTTAAAGTTAATTGTAATTTCTCTTATCATTCTCTCTTAAAAATACCTATTGAAAACCTTCTCTTCGTCATTGTTCTTAGTGCTCGAAAACACTCTCTTTTTTACCAAAATGTATATTCTCTATCTTTGTTATTTCTTTTCCTTATTATAATCTTTTCAAACCTTTAGCTTCTGATTTGTCTTTTACCTCTTTGATGCTGATAGCGTATCCGCCTCCGTTAGCTGCGTGCAGGTTCAGCTTGCTCTTATTCGTCAGAATACCTTTCTTGATGGTATAAGCCTGCGGGTTCTCTTTCCAGTCGGCATCTTTGGCATCCGCGTAGACGGTAGCGATGTATTGTTTGCCCGGAGTCAGGAAGTCGAATACGAGTTTGGAGGTATGACCGTTTTCACCGGCTGTGCAGCCTACGTACCAGTCGTCCGTACCTTTTGCCTTACGGGCAATTGTGATGTATTCTCCCGGTTCTGCTTCCAGATAGTTCGTTTCGTCCCAGTCGAGAGCTACGTCTTTGATGAACTGGAAAGCGTCCATAAAACGTTCGTAGTTTTCCGGAATGTCGGCAGCCATCTGCAAAGGACTGTACATGGTAACGTATAGTGCCAACTGGCGTGCAATGGTAGAACGTACCTGAGAATTATTTGCCGGATTCATCTTGTTGCAATGCGTTTCGAAGATGCCGGGAGTGTAATCCATCGGACCGCCAACCAGGCGTGTGAAAGGCAGAATCGTTGTATGATATACTTTGTTGCCTCCGAATGATTCATATTCTGTACCGCGGGCGGATTCATTACCGATCAGATTCGGATATGTACGGCAGATACCGGTAGGGCGGGTTGCTTCGTGTGCATTCACCATGATTTTGTAATCGGCGGCTTTCTTCACTGCATACAGGTAGTGATTGTTCATCCATTGTCCGTAGTGATGTTCGCCGCGGGGGATGATGTTGCCTACATAACCGCTCTTTACAGAGTTGTATCCATTGTCTGCCATAAACTGGTAGGCTTTGTCCATGTGGCGTTCGTAGTTGCGTACAGAAGCGGAAGTCTCGTGATGCATCATCATTTTGATTCCTTTGCTGGCTGCATAGCGGTGGATTTCCTTCACATCGAAGTCGGGATAAGGAGTCACGAAATCAAACACATAGTCTTTGCTGTTGCCGAACCAGTCTTCCCAGCCTTCGTTCCAGCCTTCAACCAGTACTGCATCGAATCCGTGAGCGGCTGCAAAGTCAATGTAACGTTTCACGTTGGCTGTGTTGGCAGAATGTTTGCCGTTCGGTTTTGTTTTGGAGTAATCCGTTTCACCGAGTTTTACGCTGGTCAGTTCGTCGGTGTAAGCCCATGAGCCTTTTCCTGTGATCATGTCCCACCATACGCCGATATATTTCACGGGTTTTACCCAAGAAGCGGCATCCGCTATCTTGCATGGTTCGTTCAGGTTGAGAGTGATACGTGAAGCGAGGATATTGCGGGCGTCATCGCTCACGATAATCGTACGCCAAGGTGTGTTGCAGGGAGTCTGCATATACCCTTTGTCTCCTTTGGCATCCGGTGTCAACCAGGATTCGAATACCATATTCTTGTCGTCCAGATTGAGGTGCATACATGAGTAATCAACCAAAGCGGCTTCATGAAGATTGATGTATAAGCCATCATCCGTTTTCATCATCAGTGCAGTTTGTACGCCTGTCTGTGAGAAAGGAGTCTGAGAAGAGTTCGGAGTGATCGCTTCTTTCATCAGCCCTCTGATTTCTGATAAGCGGGAAATGGTGTAGTCATATTCCTGCGTATCATAGTCACCCGGTATCCAGAAAGCGATATGATCGCCGTTCATGCCAAACTGAGAATGCTCTTCCTTGATCACGAAGTAATTGAGTGACTTCTGCTGAGGAAATTCATAACGGAATCCCAGACCGTCATTGAACAGACGGAAACGGATAACGATAGAACGGTCATTCATGGGTTGATACAGGGTGACTGCCAGTTCGTTATAATGATTGCGGATTTCTTTTTCTTCTCCCCAAACCGGTTGCCAGGTTTCATCAAAAGTAGCCGTTTGGATATCCTTTACTTCGAAGCCGTCGTACAGGTTGGTCTTTGAGTCAAGTTTTGTCACTTTCCTGCGGTCCTCCCAGTCGAAGTCGGTTCTGGTATTATCTTCTTTTTTCAATTCCAGTCCGAGAGTGCTCGGCTTAATTACCACCTTGCCTTTGTAAGTCAAGTCGTAGGTTGGTGCGCCTTCTTTGTTAACCTGAAAGGTCAGAACCAGATTGCCATCCGGTGAGGTCAGTTTCTGTTGTGCATTCGCAATGAATGAGATGCAAAGGAATGCGATGAGCGATAAAATCTTTCTCTTTTTCATTCTATTTATGGTATTAAATTATAAGCTAACTAATATTTTTACTCCGCTCTGTTCCGGATATTGCAAATATAGCAACCATCTTGAGACTTTGGGTTGTCTAGAATAAAAATACAAGTTTATATTAATGTTAATGTTTTGTTTTACAGTGGTTTATTTCTTTTCTGTATTCTGATAAATATAAGTCGAAGTGAACTTATTAAAAGGATAAAAGGTATATTCCACGACTTGGAAGTGTTAATTCATTTCTTAATTCAACCTTTTTCTCTGTCAATAAATCGAAAGCAGATGAGGCAGGAAGTATTTCTTGGTAAGGAACCAGGTCAATGGTCTGTTCCCGGTCGTTTCCATTCAGGAAAACAACGACTGATTTATCACCGTATTTGCGTTCGTAAACGTAGACACCTTTATTCGGTGCGAAATGTTTGAGCTGACCTTTGGCAATGACTTCGTTTCCTTTTCTCCATTGGAGCAGTTTTTGCATAAAGGAGAATGCTTCATTTTGCTGTGGAGTGCGGTTGGCTGCGTCAAAGCAGTTTTTTGTATCGTTCGGCCAGCCTCCGGGGAAGTCGCAGCGGAGCAGGCCGTCTCCATTCGCCTTGTCGGCTGCCATCAGGATTTCAGTTCCATAATATATCTGCGGTATTCCGCGGGTTGTCAGTAAGAACGTCAGGGCTTGCTTGTATCGGTCCAGATTCTTTGTATCTGCTTCCGAACGGTAGAAGCGGGAAGTATCGTGATTGTCGAGGAAGGTCAGCAGGCTCATTGGATGGCTGTAGACGATGTCCTGTGATAGATATTCGTAGAGTCTGAAAAGTCCTCCGTTCCATTCGGTAGTCTCTTCGTCGAAAGCCTTGTTCATCTCTTCCATTAGCGGGAAGTCCATGACAGTCGGGAGATTGCTGTTCTTCGGATAAGCGAGTCTGCTGTCTTTCTGCCAGTAGGAGATGAGTACATTGTTGCCCAGCCATGTTTCACCTACAATGTTGAACTTGGGATATTCTTCATTGACCGCTTTGCACCAGCGTGCCATCATATCGAAGTCGGCATAAGGGTGTGTATCCTGACGGATGCCGTTGATACCGGCGTATTCAATCCACCAGATACTGCTCTGTATCAGATAAGTAGCTACATGACGGTTTCTTTGGTTGAAGTCCGGCATGGTCAGTGTGAACCAACCGTCGATAGCGATTTTCTTTTCGTAATCGGAAGCATACGGGTCCATTTGAGTGGCAGTCTTGAAGCTGGTCTGCACGTAGTTGCCTTCAAAGTTAAACCAGTCTTTGGAGGGCATATCTTTAAACAGATAGTTGTCCGAACCGCAATGGTTGAAGATCATGTCCATTACGACTTTCAGCCCTTTGGCATTAGCTTCCTGAGTAAGTTTGCGGAACTCTTCGTTACTGCCGAAGCGGCGGTCTACCTGATAATAATCGGTAATGGCATAACCGTGATACGATCCTTCTTTCATGTCATTTTCCTGAATCGGGTTGAGCCATATACTGGTGACTCCGAGGTCTGCTATGTAATCCAGATGATTCTCTATTCCTTTCAAATCGCCGCCATGACGTGCGAAAGGCTCATTACGGTCTACATTTCCTTCCAGCATTCCGGGAATGATGTCGTTGGAGGGGTTGCCATTGGCAAAACGGTCCGGCATAATAAGATAAAGCACGTCGCTCGAATCAAAACCTTCTACTGCCGAAGCATTCGGCCGGCGCTGTTTAAGCTCGTAAGGGATTTTTGTCTGCTTTTTGCCTTGTTTCAGGATGATGTCAAAGTTCTGTGGAGCAGCCTTCGAAAGGTCTAAATACAGAACCAGATAATTAGGATTCTCCTGCTTCACCACTTCTTGCAGCGTGATATTATCGGCAGAAAGACTGACGTCTGCGGATGATATGCGGTCACCATATAATAGTATCTGCAATTCGGGATTCTTCATTCCTGCCCACCAAAAGGTCGGGGCTACTTTCTTTATAGTGCTTGTTGCGAATACCTGGTGAAGACCGGGTAATAATAATAGTAAGATAATGAATAATAAATTCCTTTTCATGGTAACTAGATTTTTAAAATTTGTTCGGGGGAACCGATGATGCAAATGTAGGTGAATCGGGTATGCCGTATGGCAGTTAGAAAGAAAATATAAATGCTTGTTTTGAATAGGCTGTTGATAATAAGCTTTTTATCGTTATTGCCTCTGTCGAAAAATACAAGTGAAAATGAAAATTGTTATGGCGATATTTTTCGTTTTTATTACTATAATCATTATATTTGTCACATCTTAAAAAAGCACCTTATGAGAAATCTAACCTATTATCTTTTGTTTCTTCTTTTTGTTTATCCTCTTTCCTTGTCCGCAAAGCATACGGATATAAATAAGGCGGCCCTTAAAAAACTGGATGACATTATAAGTAAGAAGGAAACTTATCAGATACGGAGAGAAAAAGACATTACTGATTTAAAAGTACAACTTGCCCATTCCACCGATCCTGCCCGGAATTATGAGTTGTATGCCTCCCTCTTTGGGGCTTACCTTCATTATCAGGCAGATTCGGCGCTTCATTATATTAACCGTCAGATGGAGATATTGCCCCAATTAAATCGTCCGGAACTGGAATATGAGATTGTCATTAACCGTGCTACGGTAATGGGTGTAATGGGCATGTACATCGAAGCTATGGAACAATTGGAGAAGATTGATCCTAAAAAACTGAATGAATGGACTTTGCTTTCTTATTACCAGACATATCGCGCCTGCTACGGCTGGCTCGCTGATTATACGACAAACAAAACCGAAAAAGAAAAATACCTGAAAAAGACCGATTTGTACAGAGATTCCATTATCGCCGCCATGCCTCCGGAAGAAAATAAAACGATTGTTATGGCGGAACGATGTATCGTGACCGGAAAGGCCGATACGGCTATCGGCATGCTGAACGATGCACTGAAAGATATGGAAGACGAACGTCAGAAAGTATATATCTATTATACCCTTTCCGAAGCATATAGCATGAAGAAAGACGTTGAGAAAGAAGTTTATTATCTGATACTGACTGCTATTGCAGACTTGGAATCTTCCGTCAGGGAGTATGCTTCCTTGCAGAAACTCGCGCATCTGATGTATGAACTAGGGGATATTGACCGTGCTTACAAATATCTGAGTTGTTCGATGGAAGATGCTGTAGCATGTAATGCCCGTTTGCGATTTATGGAAGTGACGGAGTTTTTCCCGATTATTGATAAGGCTTATAAACTGAAAGAAGAGAGAGAACGGGCCGTTTCCCGTGCCATGTTGATTAGTGTCAGTCTGTTGTCGCTGTTTCTCCTCATTGCTATTTTCTATCTGTATCGTTGGATGAAGAAAATATCCGTCATGCGTAGGAATCTAAGTTTGGCCAACAAACAAATGTCTGCGGTCAACAAAGAATTGGAACAGACCGGAAAGATAAAGGAAGTATATATTGCCCGTTATTTGGACAGATGCGTCAATTATCTAGATAAACTGGAAACTTATCGCCGCTCTCTGGCCAAACTTGCTATGTCGTCACGTATCGATGACTTGTTTAAAGCAATCAAGTCCGAACAGTTTATCCGGGACGAGCGGAATGAATTTTATAACGAATTTGATAAGTCATTCCTTAAACTGTTCCCACACTTTATTACTTCTTTCAATAATCTGCTGGTAGAAGAAGCAAGAGTTTATCCAAAATCAGACGAACTGCTGACAACCGAACTCCGGATCTTTGCCCTTATTCGTTTAGGAGTAGTGGATAGTAACAAGATTGCTCATTTTCTGGGTTATTCTTTGGCAACTATCTATAATTACCGGAGCAGAATGCGCAATAAAGCTGCCGGAGATAAAGATCGGTTCGAACAGGATGTAATGAATTTGTAAGTACACTCTAGTCTCTCTTCATGTCTCCAATAGACATAGGTATGATATGACTAATTGATTGTATATGAATGGCTTAGAGTTTCCATGAATTTCCTGCTTTGGAAACTGTCGTTTCCCGGTGTGGGAACGATCGTTTCCTTTAAAGGTAACTCTCGTTTCTCGGTGAGGGAACGCCCGTTTCCTAACGGGAAACATATCAAGAGAAGGGACCCAATGAAAATCATCTATTATAATGATAATATTATTTAGGCACGGATTGCACGAATTTCACGGTCTTTAATTGAATAGAACTGTGTTAATCCGTGAAATCCGTGCCTAAATGAAAATAAATAGTGTTTTGATTACATATTCGTGCAGTCAATTCTTTATTTATATCCGGCAGCTTTAGCTATCCGTTTCGGAATTTCCGTATTGTCAATCTTCTCACCGAACAGTTGAGAACCGGCACCGATGGCAAATACCGGCACATAACCGGCAGAGTGACCGCCGCTTACCCAGCCTACCATAGATATCTGATCCATTACTTCTTTAGCGCGTGCAGCCATCGGCTCGCTTTTAGAGTACATGCTTTCGGCAAATACCACTTTATTTCTGACAAAGGATTGTTCGAACTCGTCACGCAGCTTCTTTTCCTGTTCCCAGGAAATAGGGAACTGTTTCCAGAAGCCCATTTCTTCACCCAGGAATTCTTTCATGTCTTCCCAAGTCACTTTGTTGCCTTTTGATTTTCTTAGTTCGCTGATACGTCTGGACAATCCGTCAGCAGAATGTTTTTGATATTGCAATGCTTTCAGGTTCAACGCATATTTGCCTGTACCTAGTACGATACCACCGGTTTCGTGGTCGGCCGTAACAACGATCAGTGTTTCTTTCGGATGTTTCTTGTAGAATTCGTAAGCTACTTTGATAGCGTCATCCATGTCCTTTACTTCATTGAATACGGTAGCGGCGTCATTACCGTGGCAAGCCCAGTCAATCTTTCCACCTTCTACCATTAAGAAGAATCCTTTGTTCTTGCCTTTGGTCAGGAAAGAAACAGCGCTTTCTGTGATTTCAGCGAGGGTCATATCGCCGTCTTTACGGTCAATGGAATAAGGCAGACAAGAAGGATTAGCACCGTCTTTCTGGATAAGAATCATCTTATCAGCCTGGGTGGACTTAACCTTAAAGTCATCAATACCTTTCGCAATGGTGTAACCGGCTTCCTCAATGATCGGGAAAATGCTCGGAGCTTCTTTCTTGTCATAAGTGGTGGTAGGTTTCAAGAAACCACCGCCTGCATAAAAATCGAAATTGGCTTTCGGCAAATCAAGAGCAATTTCATAATTCATATTACGATCGGGTTGATGTGCATAAAATGCGGCAGGAGTAGCATGATCTTCCCCGTCAGAAGTCGTTACGCCCACCTTTTTTCCTGCTTTCTTTGCTTTTTCTGCGACAGTCTGAATAGCTTTTTTATCTTCTCCTACAGAAATAGCGCCATTATAAGTTTTCTTTCCTGTTGCCAATGCAGTACCTGCAGCTGCAGAGTCTGTTACTGAATTTTTAGCAGAGAAAGTGGTTGCTACGGTAGCAACCGGAAATTGAGTAAATAACAAAGGCTCGACTCCAATACGACCATTTTGAATTTCCGCCTGATACATCTCCGTACCATTTACTTGATTGACTCCCATTCCATCTCCGATGAAATAGAATACGTACTTTGCCTGCCCGTTGGCTACAACGGAGATAAGGACAAAGAACAGTGTGTAGACTAACTTTTTCATTTTCTAGTATATTTATTTTAGATTAGTTGTCTACAAAGGTAGAAAAAAAAGAGAGATGCACAGTGGATTATTGAACACTAAAAGTAGATATTTGCTTTATACACAAGCATTATTGGCTCGTATATTACGAAGTAATAACATATTGCTATCTGTGAATAACATTATAGGTTCATTACATTCTGCTCGAACATATCTTTATCTCCGGCAGCTTTATTACGCATCCGGCTACGATAATTATAGATAGTTGCCAAAGAATAACCGAGAAAATGAGCGATCTTGTTACTGTCTACCACTCCCAGACGGATAAGGGCAAAGATACGAAGTTCTGTTGTCAGAAGTTCATCGGATTTAGGATACACTCTTCCTTCTTCTACCAGCAAATTATTGAAAGCTGAAATAAAGTTCGGGAAAAGTTTCAGAAAAGACCTGTCGAACTCATTATAGAATTCATCCCGCTCATCCCGGATAAACTGTTCGGACTTGATAGCTTTAAACAAATCTTCGATACGCGATGCCATTGCCAATTTTGCCAATGAACGACGATAAGTTTCCAGTTTGTCGAG
>OGXQ01003133.1_pt1 | contig 10245 bp, 7 predicted proteins | sample 1576291 | NCBI WGS metagenome assembly OGXQ01 (sample SAMEA3541575, study PRJEB24748) | human gut metagenome | biome: human gut; feature: human-associated habitat; material: faeces | place: China | collected 2012 | reverse complement strand
CGAAAACCGCGCCGCACTTTCCAAAAACGGCCTTAAAGCCGTGATACCGCAGGGGGCGGAGATTCAGATAAGCATTCAGAACGGCGAAGCGCGCGTGAACCTTGTGAATCTGCCCGTCATGCCCGATTACGACAGTGAACAGCAGCTTTTTGCCGCCGTTGTAAACACGCTCACTGAGTTCGATTCGGTTGAAACCGTTTCAATCTTTCTGAACGGCTGCAATGACATCACCGCAAACGGCAGTCTTCCGCCGCAAAAGCACGGCAAATATGCCCTAAACGTTGAAAACGCCGAAATTGCGACCTCCGGTTCGGCTAAACCGCTGACACTGTATTTCCCGAATGAATCCGGAAGCCTGATGATTCCCATAACACGTTACGCGGAGGGCAGCACGGATTTATACTCCTGTATACAGCAGCTTGCAGCGGGAACGGAGCTGCGCGGGCTTCGCAGCTGTTTTCCGGAAAACACGCTTGTTCTCGGAGCGGTTATCGAAAACGGCATTTTGACCGTGAATCTTTCATCCGATTTTGAAACAGTTGCAAATGATGCAGGGCTGCTCAATCTTGCGACCCAGTCCGTGTTGTTGACTGCTCTGCCCTACGGCAGCATCAACGAAGTGCATTTTGCCGTGAACGGAATTCCGCTCAAAGTCGATTAACGGAACCCGCGCAGCCGAATCGATTCCGTTTTTAAAAGCAAAAAACAATGACTTATCACCCCTCTTTTAAAGACTGCCGCAGCGAGCACCTGCTTTTGCGGCAGTTTTTTTGCTGCGCAATACCGACCTTTCGGGCACATGCATTGCGCGTCCGAAATCGGCGCACGTTTTTTTCGCAGTGAATTCAACTTTTCAACAATTCTGCATGCACACTAATCCGTACTGTTCAAATTCGGTGAAATTTGTCACAAAATGTTAACAAATAGATATTGAATCCGTCTTAGAAGCATGATATTATGCCGATAACGGAAATCGTGCAGCATTTTGTCCGGCCTTTTATTGCCTGAATCATGCCGCCCGTTCTCTGCTAATAATGATAAAGGAATTTTTGCTTCGGCATTTATGATTATGAAATATTTAAAGAAAATTATCGGCACTCTGCTGTTTGCAGCAACAGTTTTCCTCACTGCGTGCGGCCCGTCCGGAAGCGGCAGCGGGAGCATCGTCGACATCGGCGGCTCTTCCGCTCCGAGGCCGAATGTTTCAGGCACACCCGATTCGGCGGAGACGCCCGCTCCGAGTATGCCCGCAACAGACGTTCCTGCAACGGATGCAGCCTCGCAGGCTCCGACCGCAACCCCGGCCTTGACTCCGGAACCGAGTTCAACGGCAGCACCTTCTCCCACAGATGCTGTAACGCCGCAGCCTTCTTCGCAGCCCAACACCGGCGGTGCGAAATATATTTATTTAACCTTCGACGACGGTCCATGCGAGAACACCTACCGTGTTCTGGATATTTTGGACAGATACAACGTCAAGGCAACATTCTTCACCGTCGGATATTTTGTTGACCGTCGTCCCGAAATCGTGCGCGAAACCGTCAGCCGCGGGCATTTTGTTGCATGCCATTCCTACACGCATGATTTTTCGGCCTGTTACGCCTCTGCCGATGCGTTCATGAAGGAAATCGACAAATGGGCAGCAGCATATGAAAAAGCAGTCGGTTCACCGCAAACGAACATCCGCGTTCGCTTCCCGGGCGGAAGCACAACGGGGCTCTGTCCCAAGGACATTAAGGCGGAAATCAAAGCCCGTCTTGCAGAAAAAGGTTACGCATGGTTCGATTGGAATGCCGGCAACAACGACCGTTGGCCGCAGGGCAATGTCAATCACCTGCCCACAAAGCAGTACCTTCTTGAATCCTACCGCAAGAGCATGGATTGGCACGAAAAGGAAAACAGCCCGCATGTTGTGTTCCTTTGCCATGACACCTGCGGCGACACCGTGGATGTTCTTCCGGAAATGATCGAGGATCTCATCGCCCGCGGATACACCTTCCGCACGATCGATATGTATCCCGAAAAATAAAAATTCAATCAATGCTTCCAATAAAAAAACCGCTCATTGCGAGCGGTTTTTTTCAGTTTAAGAGTTTAAGCTTTCGGCGGAATGCACGAACATATTCCTCCGCGATATTTACCTTGAGCCTTTGTCGTACGGAATGCCTTCCGCTTTCGGTGCAAGCGACTTTTTAGAAGTGAACGCAAGCACGATGAGGGAAATTATGTACGGAAGCATGTTGTAAACAGGCTTTGGAATATTGAGCGCAGTCAGGAAGTCGAACCCGCTGTATACGTTTGCAAGTGCGCGGAAGAATCCGAACAGCAGTGCCGCAATTGCAATGCGCAAAGGTTTCCACTGACCGAAAATCATGACCGCAAGCGCGAGGAAGCCGAAACCTGCAACTCCGACTTCAAAATTGCACATGCTGACGCCCGCCGTAACATAGGCAATGCCGCCCAATCCTCCCACGGCTCCGGAAATCAGAACGCCGCTGTAACGCATTTTTTTAACGTTTATGCCGACGGAATCTGCTGCCTGCGGATGTTCGCCGCATGCCATCAATCTGAGTCCGAAGCGTGTTTTGTAAAGCACGACCCAGCCGACGGCAAGCGCAGCAAATGCAAGCACCATAAACCAGTTGAATTCCGTTCCTTCAACAAGTGCAAGAGCTTTTTTGTTTTCAACAAAAGCGATTCGCGCCGAGTTGTCCGCACCGGATGTTGTCGCAATGTTGTATGCCTTTGCAATAACGGTTGCAAGCGCAAGACCGAGCATGTTCATTGCCGTGCCGACAAGCGTCTGATCCGCCTTGAAATTGATGCTTGCCACGGCAAGAAGCAGCGAGTATATCATGCCTGCCGCAATTGAAGCCGCAACCGTCAGCAGCAGTATCACAATCCCGGGCAATTGAGGTGAAAGGTTGTGAAGCACCATCACGCCGCCCAACGCGCCGATCACCATTATGCCCTCAAGCCCGATGTTGATAATGCCCGAGCGTTCCGAAAAGCAGCCGCCGAGTGCGACAAGCAGCAAAACGGACGAAAAAACAAGTGTGTATTGAATCAAAAGCATCATCAGTTTTGTTCCTCCTTTGTTTCTGTTCCCAACGCTGCCGGTTCGGCCTTTGCTGTTTGTTTTTTGTTTTTTCCGTCAATGCGCGCATTCATGCGAAGCTTAAAGAACAGAACAAAGCCGCAGAGATAGATTATCAGCGATGAAATCAGGTCGGAAATCTGTGTCGGATAGAGGCGCGTATCGAGAGAACTGCCTCCGTCCGTGATATGCTGAATAAAATAGGAAGAAAAAATCGCACCTATCGGATTCAGTCCGCCGAGAAACGCCGCCGCAATGCCGTTGAAGCCCATTGCGGGAACGGAGCTTTGGTTGATGTCCCACTCCATAAAACCCGAAAGAAACATCATTGCCGCCGCAATGCCCGCAAGCGCACCCGCAATGAACATCGTCAGGATGATATTGCGTTTTTCACGCATTCCGCAGTACTTTGCCGCATTGCGGTTCAGTCCCGTTGCCTTTATCTCATAACCGAATTTTGTTTTTTCAAGAACGACCCAAATGATGATTGCAATTATTACCGCCATCGGTATCGCGATCGTCGCACTTTCGCTGCCGAAGACCTTATTCAGTCCGAGACTCGGAAGCAGAGCGGAACTGTTGCGGCTCACAAGCGTGAAGGTGTCCTTGTATCCGACAGGGCAAAAATCCTTAAGCACCGAATTCACCGCATAAAGGCTTATCCAATTCAGCATTATGCAGGAAATGACCTCGTTAACGTTGCAATATGCCTTAAGCGCACCCGAAATGCAGCCGAGCAGCGCACCTGCGGCAGCCGCCGCAAGCAGGCATACATACCACGGCAATTCAAGCCCGAGCGCGCAATACAGTGCGGCACCCGCGCCAAGAACATACTGTCCCGCCGCGCCGATGTTGAAAAGCCCCGTTTTGTATGCAAAAAGAATGGAGAGACTGCACATAATCAGCGGCGCCGTTTTAACGAGCGTGTTTGCAAACTGCTTCATCCGCAATGCACTGCTTCGCCTTGCAAGGAAGTTTTTCAGCACCGCGCCGATCGCCTTTGACGCACCGGAAGGCTCAATTGCAAGCAGAACGATATAGCCCACAACAAGACCGATAACGATGCACAGCAATGCGGCAAGGAAGGATTGAACCCCCGGCTTTTTAAGCAGCCGGCGGAAAAAGCTTTCGCCCTGCACCTGCTGCGGTGCGGAATGCTTTCCGACTTTATTCGTGTTTTGTTCCATACTCTGCCCCCCTCTTTGCGCCTGCCATATAAAGTCCGAGTTCTTCCACGGTGGTTTTCTTCGGATCGAGTTCACCGACAATTTCGCCCTCGTACATCACAAGTATCCTGTCGGAAAGGTTCATAACCTCGTCAAGTTCAAGCGAAATCAGCAGCACCGCCGCGCCGTTGTCCCGCTGTTCAACAAGGCGTTTGTGAATGAATTCAATTGCGCCGACGTCAAGCCCGCGCGTCGGCTGAACCGCAACAAGCAGCTTGGGCTTTTTGTCAAGCTCACGGGCAACGATAGCCTTCTGCTGGTTGCCGCCGGACATGCTGCGCACAACAGTCACCGACCCCTGACCCGAGCGGACGTCATATTGCCGAATCAGCTCATCGGAGTATTCGCGAATCGCGCCGCGCTTTAAAAAACCTGCGGGCGAAACAAACTGCGGCTCAAAATACCTCTGCAAAATCATATTGTATTCAAGCGAATAATCCAACACAAGCCCGTGTTTATGCCGATCCTCCGGAATATGGCTCATGCCCAATCGGGAACGCTTGCGGATCGGTGCGGCGGTTATATCTTTTCCGCACATCTGCACCTTGCCTGCGCTCAGCGGTTCAAGACCCGTAATCCCGTAAACAAGCTCCGTCTGACCGTTGCCGTCTATGCCCGCAATGCAGACGATCTCGCCGGCACGAACATTGAAGCTGACGTTTTTGACCGCAAGATGTTTATGCAGCTTGGATTCCACGCAGACGCCTTCGGCGGAAAGGACAATTTCTTTCGGTTTTGCCTCATCTTTGTGAACCACAAAGTCCACATCGCGCCCGACCATCATGCGGGAAAGTTCCTCTTTTGTTGTATTCTTAACATCGACGGTGCCGATGCATCTGCCCTTTCGCAGCACTGTACACCTGTCCGCAACCGCCATGATTTCGTTCAGCTTGTGTGAAATAAACAGAATGCTCTTGCCTTCCGCCGCAAGGCTTCGCATGATTTCCATCAGCTCATCGATCTCCTGCGGAGTCAAAACTGCTGTCGGTTCATCAAAAATAAGTATTTCGTTGTTCCGATACAGCATCTTGAGTATTTCCGTGCGCTGCTGCATTCCGACAGTGATATCCGAAATAAGCGCATCCGGTTCGATTCGCAGCCCGTATTTTTCGCTCAGCTCAACAACGCGCCTGCGCGCCTCCGTTTTTTTAAGGAAACCGGCAGAGTTTGTGGGCTCAACGCCGAGGATGATGTTATCCAGCACGCTGAAAATTTCAACAAGCTTAAAATGCTGGTGCACCATGCCGATTCCGCGTGCGTTTGCATCATTCGGATCGTTGATTTCAACAGTTTTTCCGTCCTTGCGAATTTCGCCCTCTTCCGGATGATACAGTCCGAAAAGCACACTCATAAGAGTGCTTTTGCCCGCACCGTTTTCACCCAAAAGAGCATGAATCTCGCCCTTTTTGAGCTGCAATGTGATATTGTCGTTTGCAACGATTCCCGGAAACCGCTTTGTGATGCCGATCATTTCAACGGCATATTCGCAAGCATTTGTTCCTTCAGCGTGCATTTTTTTCTCCGCAGGCAGTCCCGCGCCGCTTTGTTCTGTCAATCCGCTGTACCCCCTTCGACTTTTTGAACCGAGTGTTCTCAAAGTCTTATAAATATTATCTATTTTATCACAATTTCGCCCATTTTTCAACACATTGCGGCTTATTGTTTTTAATATTTCACCGATTAATTTTATTGCATTTTTTCTTCCGTGCCTCAAAAAAAGCAAAAGCCGCCGCGGAACATCATGCATCCCGCAGCAGCCTTATTGAACTTTCAGTCTATCATTTAATCAGACGGTTTTCGGGTGCCGCCCGCATCACGAAATCATTGATTAAAAAGGGCAATGCGCATTATCTGCAATGCGTCCGCAACGGTAATATTGCCGTCCGCATCAATATCCGCAGCGGGCAGCGCAGCTTCCGGCAGCATATAAACATTCAGCGCATGGCGCATGACCGTCAATGCATCGCCGACAGTAACCCTTCCGTCAAAATCAACATCGCCGGGCGTGCAGGGCAATTCACCGCCCACGGTTGCCGTGATGGCAATATCGTCAAGAATAACACCGCTCTGATCGGTGCAATTGCAATGCATGAACGCAATGCTCAACTCCTCTTCACCGGCGTAGTCGCTCAGGTCGCAGGTGTATTTGCGCCAATTACAGCTGTCGAGAGTGATTGAATCGAGCGTGCCGAGAATTTCATAATCGTAGTATCCGTAATAGTTTTCGTAAATCGAAATCACGCAGACGTCGATATGTTCCGCATAAAAATCCTCGTCGAATGCGCTGAGCCAGAAGCTGAGCTGAACGTTTTCCGCATCGGCGGGAATATCGAAATACGGTATGCAGACCCAGTTATCGGGCGTGAGCGGACCGGAAGAGCTGTATGAAAGCGAATAAAGTGCGCCGGGCGCATTGTGACCGCAGGACGTGTCCCAATGCCAATAGCTGCCGTCACCGTCCATGTCGTCGTTCCACCATTCGTCACTCGGAAGCTGTGAAAAATCCTCTTCAAAAATCGTGAATTCCTCTCCCGGCTGCGGTTCGGCCGTCGGTGCCGCCGTCTGCACGGGTTCGCCGATTACAGCAACGTTGTCAAGATAACCGCAGTCCGCACCGGAATTGTTCGATGCATCCTTGTTATATGCCCACTCCACGGTATAAGTTCCCGCCTCATCCGGAGTCCATGTGAAGGTTTCCCAGCCGAGCGGAGTGTTTTCCTCAACGCTGTGAATATAATCGATATATTCGCCGTCAACGATGAATACAAGATAATCCCACATTGCAAGCGCACCGGTCGTAGGTTCACCGTCAACATTCCAGTCAAAGGAAAGGCTCTGCCCTTCCGCAATCGTGACCTGCGCCGAAACCGCGCTGCTTGAATTGGCTGCGCCCGCGTTGCCGCTCTTTGCCGCCGTCCGCCCGTCAATTTCAACAACCTGCCACGGATACGCCGAGCCGTTTGCAAACGCAATGCCGCTGCCCGGTGCATTCAGCGCAGCATCAAGCGCGCTGTCAAGCGGAACATTCCTGTTCGCACCCTCCGCAAGCACGGCAGTGCAGAATAAAAGCAATGCCGCAATGCCAATTGTGAGCCATGTCTTTCTTTTCATCATGTGTACCCTTCCGTATAGGTTATTTCCGATATTTGCTTTTTCGATATATCGGTTGGTTCATTATACCATTAATAAGCACACATTGCAATGCAGATTGAGTTGAAATGCAAAATCAATGTGAAAAATGAAAAACGCAAACCGAATCTGCCGAGGCTTCCGCGGTTTGCGCCGGTTGCATATTCAAATTTGTTTTCTGCGGCCTCCGTCCGTCGGCAGTGCCGCCGTTTCGTTTGCCGTCGGTTCAAAAGCCCATTGCCGTTCGCATTGCAAGCAATGAATCCGCCGCAGTAACGTTTCCGTCGCCGTCAGCATCCGCCGCCGCGAGTGCCGCACCGCTGAGGTGAACAACGCCGAGCGCGTGACGCATGATCATGAGTGCATCGCTTGAAGTGACCCTGCCGTCGCCGTCAACATCCCCCGGAATGCCCGACTGCGCTGCGAGAACAACGGAAAAAACTGCCGTGCAGCCTTCAATGTTCACCGTTACCGTCTGTTCGCCCGCACTGCCGCTGTTGAACCCGGTGCAGAATTCATCGGAAAGCGGCATATAGCAATCGCCCCAAACATTCGACCGCAGCCGCACGGCTATGCCCATGGAGCTTATCGATGTTCCGAGCGGGAACTGCATCGAACTCGGAAGCATCAGGCTGCATTCCGTATATCTTTCGCTGAAGCCCGCACAAAAGAGCTGAACCCAATGCTTTCCGTATATGCTGTTCGGCTCATGCTTCATGCCGACACCGATATGCTTATAGCTTGCGGAAAGGATGTTATTGCGGTGACCTTCACTGTTCATCCACGAGTTCATAACGGCAGCCGGTGAATTCTGCCCCGCTGCAATGTTTTCTCCCGCCGACTGATAATTGCCTATGCCGACTTCGTCAAGCACGGTGAAGCAGCTTTCGCCGTTCGGCCTTGTGTGCGAAAAAAGCGTCACGATCTCCCGCGCACGAATCTCCGCGCCACTCTGAAGCGTTGAAAAAGTCGTCAGCGGCGACAGTCCTCTTGCAGAACGTTCGCTGTTCACAAGGCGCAAAACTTCCCACTCGTCCGCGGAAACGATCGACGGAATCACCCGCTCCGCTCCGTTCGCAGATTCAACCGCAATGCCCGATGCAGCGGTTTCGTTCGAGCCCGCCGCAAATGCCGCCGCAGAATTCAGCACCGCAAATGCGCAAAGCACGAATGCAAGCAATTGTTTCAAATACCTTTTTTTCATTTTTTATTTCTCCTTTCGGCTGTTCTTCGGCCGCCCGATTTCGCCGAAACGATTCTATCGCCGGAAGAGAGTGCTGTCAATCGGAAATGCGCAATGTGAAATGAGCAATTAACAATGAGCAATTAGTAATTAGCAATGAGTAATTAAATGCAGACCTGCTTCCCCTGTTCAACCGAGAAAGGTAATTGCTGATTGCTCATTTCTCATTTCTCATTCCTCATTCCCGCAGGGTCGTATCAATCCCCCTATAAGGGGTTCAATAGTTGCACCTGGCTTTAACTGGGTGTATATAATTGCGCCAGCTATGCTGGTATTGTATCAATCCCCCTATAAGGGGTTCAATAGAACAAGATAATGCTCTTTTCAAAGATTATAACCACAAGCGGTAGATATGTCAAGCGTGATCATCCCCATTTTATTGGGGAAATCGCGATATATTTGTTTGTGTTAAGAACGTTTTTAACTCAACTCTTCACTCTCCACACTCCAAACCCGTAAACAACTCCTCCACCGCTCCCCTTTCAAGGAAAGCAAATGAGCATTTCAATCCCCCTATAAGGGGTTCAATAGAACAAGATAATGCTCTTTTCAGAAATTATAACCACAAGCGGTAGATATGTCAAGGACGATCGCCCCCATTTTATTGAAAAAACGGCGATATATTTTCGGCAATCAAAATGACTACCGTCAATTATTACGGAAATCAGCGTAATAGTTAAGCGTTTTTTCAGGGGTTGCCGAATATATACCTTGCACAACGACTTGCGGCCGTGTATAATAATATCAACAATTCTTCAATTAAAGAGGCAACAATATGCTTTCAAACATTATTACTGTTGAAAATCTGCTTTTTCAGGCTGACAAGCTGAAAAAAGAATTTTAAGCCGGTTTCGACAAAATGGATGCAAAGGCAGCAGTTCTCTGGCTCGAAATCAACGGGAAACGATTTTGCAAGGATATTCTTACAATGAACTATGAGCCGATGCCCGCCGTTGCGTTCGCTTCCGCAAAACGCGGCGGAGGATACAGAAAACTGGCAAAACTTACTGCATTGGACGCTGTGCTGCACTATGCAGTTCTTGACGCACTTACACCTTTATGCGAAGATCTTTTTTCCGAATTCAGTTATGCCTACCGCCCCGGGCGCGGGCTTTCCCAAGCAGTTTCGCGATATTGCGAACTCGGCAGCAAGTATCGCTATGCCGCAAAGCTTGATCCGAAAGCCTGCTTCGATAATATCAGCCACGATAGATTGAAAGCAAAACTTTTGACGATTACAAATGATGCCGCGCTGTGCAGCTTTATCCTGTGCCTTGTAAAAGCTCCCGTTCTTTTTGACGGCGAATCCGAACGCCCGCTCAAGGGACTTGTTCAAGGTGCGCCGCTGAGTCCGCTTTTGTGCAACATCTATCTTGACAGCATGGATAAGTTTTTGGAAAACATCGGCGTCCCTTTCGTTCGTTATGCTTTGGAGATAAACCCTCCGCCGCGTTTTGCGGAAGCGAACGCAACGGCGGGCATCGGTTCATAGTTCATTGTAAGAATATCCTTACAAAATCGTTTCCCATTGATTTCGAGCCAGAGAGATG